>PVMK01129228.1_pt1 | contig 14931 bp, 17 predicted proteins | sample 1853481 | NCBI WGS metagenome assembly PVMK01 (sample SAMN08533507, study PRJNA380276) | Marine sediment metagenome, whole genome shotgun sequencing project.
AAAGGAAAGTTTGTTTGGGCAGAGCATGAAGAGGCGCTGTTTAACATCTTTAGTCGAGCAAGAGTCGAAAAGGCCTTACGCATAATAAGAGGTGAAGAGTTTCTGGTAGATACAACGCTTCATCATGATTATTACAATATGCTTGAGATGTATGACAGGCTAGAGCGTAAAAAGCAAGAGGGCCTTATAGGCGGGTGACGGACCTCGGTAACTATCCGGCCTTCTTGGAGTACTCGGGGCCGGACCAAGCAAAACTGACTTAACTATTTGAACTTACCTTAAGGAAATTGGGGTCGGACCAAGCTAGCCTATTGTAATTACTTTAAAAAGTCCTTTATATAAGCCTGTTTCAGGCCTTAGAAGGCACTTTTTAAAGGTAAAATGGGGACTCTAAGAAAGAAAAAACATAAGGTTCAGGGCTACACTCTTGACACTTGCAAAAGAGAAACTATAAATATAATTAATCCAACACCTCGCTGGAGAAATTGACGCGCTTAAAACCATTAGCGTCTCAGTTCAAGCGTTAAGTGAACATGAACATAGCTATAATAGAAAACCTTTCTTTTAAATGAAAATATGTTGCCAGTAAGCGGTTTGCCCAACTATTTAATTTCTTTCGGACTGGTGCTGATCTTCATCTGCTGCCTTCTCGCTCCCAACCTGAGCTACTCTGAAGACCTGAGTTTACAGAGTCTCAGCATGCGCGCACGCGTTTCAGAGAAGACTTTACTTGGAGAAGATGCGTCGGAGGATTTTGAGGAGTACGATGTGTCGGCGAACTTTGGGTTACCATGGAAGAGCTACTCCACGTCTGGCTGGGGTATGGGCACGCGTTTGATGGCGAGCACCGGAATTTTGCGGGGAGCGGGGGAAAATGCTCTCGTCGTTTCTCTCATCCCTGAATTGACCCTGGGGAGTGAAGACGGGCGGTTTACCCTGGATTTGGGAGTAGGTGGAGCACTGTTCAGCAGGCATCGCTTTGGGACGCAGGATTATGGCGGGCCTTTCCAGTTCGCCCTGACCTTGGGCGTCGGTGTTCCTTTGTATAAAAAGCTGGGGATAGGGTATCGGTTTCTGCACTATTCCGATGCCGGTGTTAATGGATCTGACACTACCGGGGCAGATTTCCACATGATTGAGTTCAGCTATAGGCTTTGATCATCGTCGGTTAGATCAGTTGCAGCCATTTTCTATGGCTAGGAGTTCTCTGGCAAACTAGGGAGATTACCAAATGAGCAAGAGCTTATATTATTAACAGGCTGGGGTGATTATATTGTTGGTGTCAGTATTAAAACTTAAGCCTGGAAAAATGAACAACGATATACTGTTAATTCGAAACCGGCGCTTGTTAAACAATCTGGTGAGGTTTTTGACCCATAATCCACTTAACAAGCGGCAGCAGCATCGCCCTTTTGGGGCTGGACTCGCTACCGCTCGCTGCTGTGCCAGGCGTTAGGTGCTACTCTCATGATCCAAAAAACGTGAGCGTTATGCAGGAAGTTTGGAAAATATTTCTATATGCCTTAACCGGATACCTGGCACTGTGTTTTGTGCTTTTTGTTTTTCAGCGCAAATTACTCTACCTCCCATCCCAAGCTCGATTCTCAGAAGAAAGCATTAGCAGTGAAGGTTTACGCCATTGGCCGTCATATGACAATTTCCGCGGATTTATAAACCGGGATGATCAAATTGATGCAGATGGAACGGTTATCGTTTTTCATGGCAATGCAGGAACAGCTTTTCATCGTAGTCATTATGTCCAGGCACTATCAAAACAAAACCTGCGGGTGATTTTGGCCGAATATCCAGGTTATGGTGGTCGAGATGGACGACCAAGTGAACAGGTTTTGGTTGCGGACGCGCTTGAAACAATCACACTTGCATATCAAGAGTTTGGAGAACCGCTATTCTTATGGGGTGAGTCACTTGGTTGCGGCGTCGTGTCCAGCTCAATTCCTCAAACAGAAATCCCCATCAAAGGCGTAGTTCTGTTTCTCCCATGGGATACTCTACCCGACCTGGCTCAAACACACTATTGGTACTTTCCAACTCGATGGCTCGTTCTGGATAAATTCAACAATGTCGAGAATCTGAAAGGATATGAAGGTAGAATCGCTGTTTTACTCGCTGGAAACGATGAAGTTGTTCCTGTGAAGCATGGAAGAAACCTGTATGCGTCTCTAACAACAGAGAAGAAGCTATGGGTATTTGAGAATTCAAGACACAATGAAGTACCCATTGCGCCACAACTTAAATGGTGGCAAGAAGTCGTAGGTTTTATTTCAAATGGCCACTTAAATCCGGGGACACCATACTAATTAATTTGTTCTAACCAACGGCTTGAGTACTCGACGCGCTTAAAGCTGTGCACGTCTCAGCTCCAGCGTTAGAAACATAATAAGTATAATTATGGTAGCAAAATGGTATAAATATGGTATATAATAATTATTATGAAATTTGAATTTGACAGCAATAAAAGCAAATTAAATAAAGAAAAACATGGGATTGATTTTATAGAAGGTCAAGAGCTTTGGGAGGATCCTGACTATATTGAAATTCCAGCAAAAATAGTGGATGAACAACGATCTTTAATTATTGGGAAAATACGCAACAAACATTATTCGGCGATTATTACCTATCGAAAAGAAAACATCAGGATTATTTCCATACGAAGATCTCAGCATAAGGAGGTAGAGATATATGAAGGCTAAAGAATTTGATAAAAAATTTGAAGAAGGAAAAGACATAATAAAGCATTTGGATGTCTCAAAAGCAAGAAGGCCCGCACAAGAGCAAAAAAGAGTGAATGTTGATTTTCCTGTATGGATGATTCACTCTCTGGATAAAGAAGCAAAACGTATGGGAGTTCCACGTCAATCAATCATCAAAGTGTGGATTGCAGAGCGTCTAGAAAAATCATAATAAAATGAAAAACAACGGGGGCAGTCTTAAACAACGGGCTACACTCTTGGCCGGAGTGTTTTGCGAAAGCCCCGTCTTTTAAAGGGGGTCGAGCGATACAAACCAAGAAATCAATTTTAATTACCGGGAAGCCCCGCATTGTATGCGGTGAGCTTCACACCTGCAAAAGAAAAAAGTGAAATACAGTTAACCTGAAAAATCGCTGAAAAAATCGTACTTAAACCTGAGCGCCGCAGCTCCAACCGTCAGATTTCAATAAGAGGTATAGTTATAGAACAGGGGTTACACATGAAATGTGAAACCAGGGCATAACTCTCCTTTTCTTTACTGCATAAGTTATGAATGATAATTTTCAATCAACTATTTTAAAATCTACCGGGGCTTCGAGTCTTTATAAAATAAAAAAGATTCAGGATTTATGGAGCAGCTACGGCGAAATTGTGCGTTATGGTTTGCGCGGAACAGACAAAGAAAGTGTGGTGGTTAAGCATATTAGCTTCCCAAAAGAAGCCAGGCAATCTAGAGGCTGGAACAAAGGTATATCCCACAAAAGAAAACTTAAATCATATAGAGTAGAAATGGAGTGGTACCGCAATTGGAGCATGAAATGTGACGACAGTTGCCGCGTACCGGAATTCATAGCAGGGGAGTTTCATGAGGATGAAATTATCATTATTTTAGAAGACCTGGACGCAATTGGATATTCCAAACGCAAATCCTCAATAAACTGGGAGGAAATGAAACCCTGCATAACCTGGCTTGCAAATTTTCATGCTACATATATGAGCGAACGTCCAGGCGGTCTTTGGCGAACAGGAACCTATTGGCATCTTGAAACCAGGCCGGATGAACTAAAGGTGCTTAGTGATAAACCGTTAAAGCAAGCGGCTAAAGCCATAGACAGCATCCTTCGTAGAAGTCCTTTCCAGACATTTGTTCACGGCGATGCCAAGCTTGCAAACTTTTGCTTCAGCCCTGGAGGAAGAGAAGTCAGTGCGGTAGATTATCAATATATTGGCGGCGGTTGTGGAATGAAAGATTTAGCCTATTTTGTGAGCAGTTGTCTTTACGAAGAAGAATGTGAGCGCAGGGAAAGTCATATTTTAGATTTCTATTTTCAAAACCTAAATAAAGCACTCCAACAAAAACAGAAAGAAATTGATTTTAAACAGCTTGAAGAGAACTGGAGAAAACTATATTACTTTGCCTGGGCAGATTTCCACCGCTTTATGAAAGGTTGGGCTCCTGGCCATTGGAAAAAAACCAGCTACAGTGAACGTATTGCAGAACGTATTATTGGTCAGGTAAATATTGTTTAACAGCCCTCACGAGTACTGGGGCCAGGACTGTGCTCTTGACGTTTGCAAAAGAAAAAGTTTAAATAAAATTAACCTGACAAATCGCCGGAGAAACCGAAATATTTAAAGTTGCACGCGTCTCAGATTAAGCATTAGCTACAAGAGAATAAATAATGAATTCAAAGATAGAACAGACCAAAATTCAGGCAGCGATCAGGAACAAATATGCCGATATTTCAAAAAGCGCTATTAATAAATTTGCATATCCGACAGGGATTGAGGGAGCGCGAGTCCTCGGATATGATGCGTCATTGTTTTCTCTAATACCAGTTGAAATGATGGAATCGTTCTGCGGCGTCGGTAATCCGTTTCTTTCTGGTGCGATAAACGAGGGAAAATTTCTTTTGGACATCGGATGCGGGTCAGGTGTCGACCTTATACTGGCAGCTCATCTGGTAGGCAACAAAGGTCGGGCTTGCGGAATTGATATTACACCGGAAATGGCAATATTGGCAAAAAAGAACGCAGACAAGACAAGCCTGTCAAATATTGAAGTAAAAGAGGGGAGTGCCGAATCCATACCCTATGAAGATAACATGTTTGACGTTGTCATCTCCAATGGTGTCTTAAACTTGTCACCGGAAAAAGAAATTGCCTTCACAGAGATATTCCGGGTACTGGCACCAGGCGGGCGGCTTCAGTTTGCTGATATTATTCTTGAAGGCGACAAAGCCAGGGAAACCCCGTGTACCCTTGAAGCATGGTCCAACTGAATAGGCGGAGCGATCCCCGTGCGGGATCTTCTAGCCATAATGAAACAGGCAGGGCTAAAAGATACTGAGTATCTTGGTCAAACAAAGGTAACAACCTCGAAACAGACCCATGGTGCGCTGTTTCGGGCAAAAAAACCCGGATAAAAAATAGCGGCCGGATAATTCTAACCGTAAAAATAATTTAACTGAACAATGATCAAGTAATTGCATCTAACAAATCGCTGGAGAAACCGAAATGCTTAAAGCTGCACGTCACAGCTTCAGCGCTATGAAATAGATTAAAAAACCGTTATCATTCAGAAGGAGGATTGTATGAAAAAGATTATTATTTTAATTATATGCTTAGCTGTGGCATTACCAGCCTTTGCCAAGAATGAAAATAAAAATAAAAAACAGAAGAACCTACCTCCTGGCTTACAAAAGAAACTGGAAAGAACGGGTGAATTGCCACCGGGATGGCAAAAAAAATTAGTAAAGGGAGAAGTCCTAGATACTAGTCTATACGAAATTGGAAAACAACACCCTGTTAAACCAGGAGACTATTCTTTAAAGCCAAGGGTTGGAACAGAAATATTGAGAATAAAAGACAAGATTATAAGAATAAATAATGACACCAGGGTGATTCAGGAAGTATTTGGTGTTAAAACCGAGCTATAGGGCCCATATCCCAAAAAATTAAATTATAATTCTCATAACAATTCGTTATGTTGAAAGAAAAATAAAAAAACAACGGGGTCGGGGCTGCACTCCTGACAAAATTAACGGACGCTTAATCAATCATCTGAGAATCCACACGCTTAAAACTGTGCGTCTCAGCTTAAGCGTCAGGCTGCCTAATATCTTGCTATAGTTTTTCGACGGACAAAATTTAAGATAAGGAGTATGTAAATGTCTGGAATTTCAGCAATTGTAATTACATTGGCTCTTGTGTTCTATTCTATTGGTGTATGGAGTGAGCGATTTGCAGGAAAATTGAAGGTGTGGCACCTTGTTTTCTTTTGGCTGGGAATCGTTTGTGATACCTGGGGTACCGGGATGATGTTTGAGGGGGCAGGCGGGATGACGTTTGATGTGCATGGAGTGACAGGGTTGCTGGCAATCATTCTGATGTTCGTCCATGCGGTGTGGGCAACGGTAGTTTTGGTGAGAAAAGATGAGCGGTGGATCAATAGTTTTCACAGGTTCAGTGTGGCGGTGTGGGTGATATGGCTCATACCGTATCTGAGTCCGATGTTTTTGGCTATAGGGTAATTGTTTTTAAGCGACCTAATAAATTGCTTGAGAAATAGGCGCGCTTAAAACTGCGCGTCACAGCTCCAGTGTTATTAAGATGTTATCAGTTTAACAAAAAAGAGGTGACAACATGAGTTTCAAAATTAAAAACAATGTACACTGGGTTGGCAAAATTGACTGGGAACTCGAAAGATTTCATGGCTATGAATATTCTACGCATCGCGGTTCGACTTACAACGCATACTTGATTAAGGAAAAAAAGACCGTCCTGATTGACACGGTATGGGGGCCCTATGCAAAAGAGTTTGTTGAAAATCTCGCTAAGACGACCGATCTCAGCAAAATTGACTATGTGATCGCAAATCATGCCGAACCCGACCATAGCGGCGCACTACCGGAACTCATGCGCCATATCCCGGACACGCCAATATACTGCACAAAAAACGGACTAAAATCATTTAAAGGGCAATATCATCAGGACTGGAATTTCAATATTGTCAAGACGGGTGACATCCTGAACCTGGGTGACAAGGATCTGGTTTTTGTCGAAATGCCCATGCTCCATTGGCCTGACAGCATGCTCTGTTACCTTACCGGAGATAACCTTTTGTTCAGCAATGATGCGTTCGGGCATCATTTAGCTTCTGAACTGATGTTTAGCGATCTGGTTGATCAGGCAGAACTGTATGCAGAATGTATTAAATACTATGCAAATATACTGACTCCATTTAACCCGATGGTTACAAGTAAAATTAATGAGATACTCTCACTGAAACTTCCCCTTGATATGATCTGCCCGTCCCACGGCATGATCTGGAGGGACCGCCCGGAGCAGATTGTTGAAAAATATCTAAAGTGGGCTGACGATTATCAGGAGAACCAGATCACAATCATTTATGACACAATGTGGAACGGCACGCGAAAAGTTGCTGAAAGTATTGCAAAAGGGATCAGGGAATCAGATAAAGAAGTCGTAGTCAAACTTTGTCATCTTGAAAAAAGGGATAAAAATGATGTAATCACGGAAATTTTCAAGTCCAAAGCCGTTATTGTGGGTTCTCCGACAATTAACAGGGGCATCTTAACGTCTGTAGCCGGAATGCTTGAAATGATTAAAGGCCTGAAATTTAAAGGGAAGAAAGCCGCCGCTTTCGGATGCTACGGATGGAGCGGTGATTCGGCTAAAATCATTTCTGACAGTTTGGAAGCTTCAGGGTTCGAGATAGCAGATGAAGCTTGTAAAGTGAATTGGAATCCGGATAATGAAAGTGTGGAAAAGTGTATTGAGTATGGAAAAAGATTTTCTCAAAAATTTACATAAAACGCATTTTTACAAAATTTAAACACACGCTTGAGAATCAACGTGCTTAAAACCTCGCACGTCTCAGCTCCAGCGTTGTGCAGAGAAAAACATGACTGAAATCGATATTAATACCTCACTGACAAAAATTGAGATTTTTTGGGAGAATATCTCAAAAGAAAGCAGCGATGATCCAGATGCTTATGGATATATTGCAACTCAGACGATGTCTTTGAAAATGATAGCTTTTCATCTTAAAGACAATATAGAAATTGAAATACTAAAAGATAAAAGGGCCAGACTAAAGCTGCAAAAACTACAAAAAGCACTCGAAAATATTGTTAACAAATTAGATTTCAAAATTCATGCAATTAAAGACAAAGAATATATAGAAAGCATTTTAAATAAGTTGTCGAAAATAAAAGAAGATGTTGAGGTTGTAAGACTGTATAAATAAAAATCCTGGGACAAAACAAGAGTGTCGCATTTACACTCTTGACACTTGTAAAAGAAAAATTATAAATGTAATTAACCAAACAAATTGCTGGATAAATCGATGCGCTTAAAACTGCATGCCACAGCTCCAGCGTTATGTTTCGAAAAGTTTGCAAAGTCTGAATCATGTTTATAGTTAAGCTAATACCAAAAAGAGTTTTGTCCCGGCAAGCTAGAAAACCTACTGGTTTGATTGGCCGTTATTTGATGACAAAAATATTTAATAATGTCAATGCTGATCTCAACACGTTCGTTAAGGAGTTACTTAACCTGCAGAGGGAAGATAATGTCCTGGAAGTTGGTTTCGGCCCAGGAAAATTAATAAATGAAATGGCAAGCATCACGGTTAAAGGAGTTGTAGAGGGGATTGATTATTCCCAGGCCATGTTGAAACAAGCTGGTAAAGTTAATAAACAATATATTGCAACAGGAAAAGTAAAATTACATCAAGGTGATTGCAGTTCATTGCCGTTTGAAAACGAATTCTTTGATAAATTATGCTCATTAAACACCTTATATTTTTGGAAGGACCCAAAGAAATATTTCAGAGAGATGTTGCGAGTCCTAAAACCCGGGGGTAGTATAGTAGTCGGATTTCGAGATGATAAACAAATGAGCAAATTAAATCTGAGTAAAGAAATTTTTACTACATATTCACAAAATGAAGTCATCAGCCTACTGGACAATTCCGGGTTTTCAGATGCGCGTGTAGCAGAAAAAAAAGGAAAGCCGTTTCTTTCATATTGTGCTTTGGCTACCAGGGCATAACAAACCGTTGTAGAAATCGATGTGTTTAAATCCGCACGCCTTAGCTCAAGCGTTAAATAAGAAGAAGTAAGATGAAAAGATTATTACAGATTATTCAATGGGTATCCTTATCCCACGGTATTAGTTATTAATTTAGACAAAAATGGGCAACGAATATGTGCATGGAAAATTAAAAACCGCATTAAGGAATAAATCGGCTTCTTACTGCATAAACACATAAAAATAGAGGAGTAAACAGTATGTATAAGCATGTCTTATTGATTATTATAATCGGTCTTTCGCAAATCATTTCCGGTTGTGTAATCCATTCCACGGCAAGAGACTGGAATGATCTGTCTGGTGTCGACGATTCACACCGGTACTACCGAACTACGACCCGGCTCGGTATGAACCTGCTGGTTGGAATTCCGGTGTTTGGAGACATAAATATTGATAGAATGGTGAAGGATCTCACGGAATCGATCGCGGCGGAGGATGGTAGCCGCGTCCGCATCGTAGAAGGCAAAAGAGAGAACTTTTGGTACGGATTCTGGCCAGTAACCTGGATTTTCACGCCTGTAAAATACACTGTGGCTGCCGAGTATACACCCGACGAAAAACGGTATATTGATGATCAGGAACAAATTCGAGCTAATAAGGCTACCAAATAGAAATTGGATCTGGAGTATTGATCGTCTAACGAAACGCTGGAGAATCAACGTGCTTAAAACTGCGTGCCACAGCTTAAGCCTTGGCCCGAAGAAAAGAGATCACATAATACAACCAGTAAAACTATGAAGACCGCAGAAAAATCAGGATTTACAGAACACTTTATCAGGGCAAATGGATTGGGTAAAAATAATTTTGAAGAATGGTTGTTATGTTCTGGAATGTTATTTGAAGCACTAGACCAGTGGTGGGGAATTCAAGGAAAAAGGAATAAACTTCACGAAGGTTTAGATTTGGGGTTTTATAAAAATCAAAAAAAGGAAATTATTGGTTTTGATTCCAGCACTAGAATTCCAACACCATATGATGGTGTGATTGTTGGAATTTTCAATGATTTTCTCGGGGAATCAATACTTATCAAGCATGAGATTTCGAGTGCTGATAACGGAACACTATGCACCATATTTGGACACGTAATCCCTGAAAAAGAAATATCTCCAGGAATGAGAATAAAAGAAGGAAAGATAATAGCAAGTGCAGCGAGCTCAGGAACATCGAGTGTGAGTTCACATTTGCATATATCAATGGGATGGGCAAAGAAAGAGATAACAGAGGAGTTTCTTGATTGGAAGGTAATAAGCAGTTCAGAAATGCTAAAACTGATAGACCCATTAGAAATCATTGGAAAACATTCTCTTGTTTCAACTTCAACACTAATTTGAAAAAGAAAATTCAAAAGACTACCGAACTACGACCCGGCTCGGTATGAACCTGCTGGTTGGAATTCCGGTGTTTGGAGACATAAATATTGATAGAATGGTGAAGGATCTCACGGAATCGATCGCGGCGGAGGATGGTAGCCGCGTCCGCATCGTAGAAGGCAAAAGAGAGAACTTTTGGTACGGATTCTGGCCAGTAACCTGGATTTTCACGCCTGTAAAATACACTGTGGCTGCCGAGTATACACCCGACGAAAAACGGTATATTGATGATCAGGAACAAATTCGAGCTAATAAGGCTACCAAATAGAAATTGGATCTGGAGTATTGATCGTCTAACGAAACGCTGGAGAATCAACGTGCTTAAAACTGCGTGCCACAGCTTAAGCCTTGGCCCGAAGAAAAGAGATCACATAATACAACCAGTAAAACTATGAAGACCGCAGAAAAATCAGGATTTACAGAACACTTTATCAGGGCAAATGGATTGGGTAAAAATAATTTTGAAGAATGGTTGTTATGTTCTGGAATGTTATTTGAAGCACTAGACCAGTGGTGGGGAATTCAAGGAAAAAGGAATAAACTTCACGAAGGTTTAGATTTGGGGTTTTATAAAAATCAAAAAAAGGAAATTATTGGTTTTGATTCCAGCACTAGAATTCCAACACTATATGATGGTGAGATTGTTGGAATTTTCAACGACTTTCTTGGGAAATCAATACTTATCAAACATGAGATTTCGAGTGCTGATAACGGAACACTCTGTACCATATTTGGACATTTAAACCCTGAAAAAGAAATTTATCCAGGAATGAGGGTAGAAGAAGGGGAGATAATAGCAAGTGTAGCGAGCTCAGGAACATCGAGGGTAAGTTCACATTTGCATATATCAATGGGATGGTCAAAGAAGGAGATAACAGAGGAGTTTCTTGACTGGAAGGTAATAAGCAGTTCAGAAACGCTAAAGCTGATAGACCCATTAGAAATCATTGGAAAATATTCTCTTGTTTCAACTTCAACACTAATTTGAAAAAGAAAATTCAAAAGACTTATGTTTGCGCCCAGCTCCAATTACACGCTTGACCCTTGCAAAAAAAATATGGTGTTCTACAATTAACCTGACCATACTTTTAGCAGGAACGCTTTCAGTGTCCCGTTAGGGCAAACGTTCTTCAAATTGAAAGGACAACAAGAAGATGAATTCACAGAGATGGGGCGCAAGAAAGGTTGTTATTGTTGGTGCAGGTGACGTTGGCGCAACGTTTGCCTATGCACTTGCCCAGAGCGGAATATCCGATGAGATCATACTGCTTGACAATAACCGTGATCTTGTACAGGGGCAAGTGCTGGATCTTGCTCATGGTTTTCCATTCTTTCCATCAGTCGAGATACGTGCCGGTGAAGCTGATGACTTCACAGATGCACAAGTTATCGTCATCACGGCTGGAGCCAAGCAGCAACCCGGAGAATCGCGTCTCGATCTTCTTCAGAGAAACGCTGTCATCATCGAGAGCATAGTGGATGACATCGTCATCAAAAACTCCAGCGCTGTTATAGTTGTTGTCAGCAATCCAAATGACGTTCTTACTCAGATTGCTCTTAAACGGTCAAAATGGGATCGAGGTCGTGTGCTTGGATCGGGCACAGTTCTGGACAGTGCCCGTTTCAGGTATCTTTTGAGTCAGTGTTCTGGTATTGACGTTCACAATGTCCATGCCTATGTCCTGGGCGAACATGGTGATAGTGAGTTCGCAGCCTGGTCGCTGACCCACATTGCAGGCACATCAATAAATGAGTACTGCCCTCTCTGCGCGAAATGCGGTGACTGGAAAGCTGAGCAGACACGTATTGTTAATGAGGTGAGGCGTTCTGCCTACCACATTATTGATTACAAAGGAGCCACGTATTTTGCAATTGGATTGGCACTCGTCCAAATTGTCGGGGCTGTTCTCCGAAACCAGAAGACCGTTCTGACCGTATCAACGCTTTTGACTGGTGAATACGGTATTGAGGATGTATGTTTGAGCCTACCCGCAATTGTTTCTCAAGCAGGGGTTGATCAGATTTTAGAAAGCGAACTGTCAGCGGAAGAATGTACATCACTTTCTCACTCCGCCTTGATTCTGCGTGACACACTGGCAGAACTACGCTCGACGTAAGAGAAACATATCAGGAATTCCGGGGAGAAGACCAGGGCTACAGTCTTGACACTTGCAATAGAAAAAAGTGTAAATACAATTAACCAAACTTGTCGATGGAGAACTTGACGCGCTTAAAGCTGCGCGTACACTTCCAGCTTTAGGTGGCAAAAAAGACACAATTAAGGGTCAGGTTTGATCTTGACGGAATTCTGATAATATTATAAATAACAGTGGCATAAGGAGTATTTATAAAAACATTCCAATTTTAATGAAAATAATGGATTGGGAAATTAATATTCAGAAGCAAAAAGAATTTGATTTTATTTCAGGGATTCCTTCATGGTTTCAACCCATTCCAGAAAATATTCAAAAATTTGCACCGTTATTAGCAGAGTTTGGGAAATACTACTCCAAAATAAAATTTCAAAAGCTTAACATCCTTGAGTTAGGACCCGGAATTAAGATTCAGCTGGCACAATTTTTACTTACTAAATTTTCATCATTACAACTAACTTGTGTGGCATTCCTAAGTATTATCGGTCCCTTTCCTACTACAAAAGAAAAGATATCAACACGTATCTTCTTTCCCTGCCTGACTGTTCATTGGATGTTGTCTATAGTCGATTTGTACTAGAGGAGTTCAGTTATCATCCTTTACCTTTATTTTTTCCAGAACCTTTTGGAAGTTATTCCTTTCCAGCAACAATTCAAACGTAAAAGGAAAACTTCCAGGAAGTTATGAATATTGGTTGCGGACATACCAAATTTTGGGAAAAAAAATTAAAGCCCAGGGGCAGAATCATTAGTATGCTGGTAGACCGTAACCGGGCAGTAGATTTGACAACAGATAAAATTATTAGACATTTCAAAATTGAGACTTGTTTAGCAATGGGTTCAAGAAAGGGGATCTTTACTTTGCAGTGAAAATAAAGACTTTCTTTCTCCTTTCAAGACTGAAAAGGGTCAAAACTGCTCTTGACTTATGTATAAGAAAAGCAGTTAAATACAATTAAACTAATAAATCGTTGGAGAAATAGACATGTTTAAAGCTGACTGCGTTCCAGTTTCAGCGTTAGCTGACGAGAAGGTCCCTTTGAAAAGGGAGGGCGCATGACGACAGACACTGTTGCCGAAACATACTATAATACAGGATATATTAAGTTATGGAGAATGCGATATCAAGTGAGACATGTAAAAACTGTGCTGAATGTTGTAAACATTATTCTTTTGTAGAATTATCTCAAACTGAAATCAATGCGTTAGAAAAGTTTACGGGATTGCCTTTTGAAGTATTTACGAACTCTAAAGGCAAAGCAGTTGAAGAATATTTTTTAAAATTTAAAAAAAACGGAGATTGTTATTTCTTAAATAGGAATAATAGCAATTATTCTTGTGATGTATATGAAGCACGGGCAGACATTTGCAGAAATTATCCATCCGAACCCTGTCAGAATGAAGCCTGCAGTGCAAAAAGGAAAAGATGTCTGAGTCATAATTCCGGCTAAACATACATAGGCGGGAGAAAGTATGAAATATAAAGAGGTATTATTTCTATTAACAATCCTGCTGTTCTATGCATCTAATGTCGCGGCAGAAAAAACGATATTGGCTGGTGGATGTTTTTGGTGTGTGGAGTCAGATTTTGAAAAACTTGATGGGGTAACCGATGTTATCTCTGGGTTTACCGGCGGAACGTTAAAAAATCCGACCTATAACGGTAATCATAAAGGGCACTTTGAATCCGTTGAAATTACATATGATCCGGATAAAATTAGTTATAAAGCATTGTTGGCGTATTACTGGGTACATATCGATCCTTTCGATGATAAAGGACAATTTTGTGATAAAGGCCCCAGTTATTTAAGTGCAATTTTCGTAGCAAACGAAAAAGAGAAGGAAACAGCTGAACAATCCAAAAGAAAAGTAGTAGACCAATTTCCTAATAGAAAAGTGGTCACACCCATTTTAGAAGCATCAATCTTTTATCCTATTAAAGGTAACGAAAGTTTTCATCAGGATTATTATAAAAATAACCCAATCCGCTACAAGGCCTATCGCTGGAATTGCGGTCGTGATAAACGATTGAAAGAGATTTGGGGGGATAAGGCAATATATTGGAAGAGCGGGTAGTTAAAATGCTAAAATAAATACATAACCAATTGCCGGAGAAGCCAAAGCGCTTAAAACCGTGCGTCACAACCTCCTGCTGTACCATGCGCTTATAAGTAAATAGAAAGGTTGGAAAAATGAAAAATACAAAAACATTAATAATTTTGTGTTTAATTATATTTTTAACTGCTATCGGTTGTTCAGACTATATGGAATTTGCAGAAAGAGAATACCAGGCAGAAAGAGAATACCGAGCTACAGAAGATGCTATGGACGAGAACTATGAAGAAGAGAGTTTTTTGGTATTTCCTGAGAAGACTGGAATGCAGGATATTGACAGCTATGAAGATAACCAGCTAATAAACGGAGGAGCCTTTGATAAAAAGAGCAACCAGGAGAATGAACAGGGCTATGCACCCATGGAAGAGAAGGAATATTCTGAGACAATTGAGCGGGATCTGGAGAAGTCAACAAAAGAAAATGAAAATCCTGAAGAGACAAGAGATTCCTACTGGAAGCGTCTTG
>PVMK01116384.1_pt1 | contig 14925 bp, 12 predicted proteins | sample 1853481 | NCBI WGS metagenome assembly PVMK01 (sample SAMN08533507, study PRJNA380276) | Marine sediment metagenome, whole genome shotgun sequencing project.
TTACTCCATAACATTCTCACTTTCAACTGGTAGGCGTAATCGGAAACCTTAGTTCATTTTCCGGACCAGATCGCGAGGTTTGCCAATTTAGAAAGAGGAGAAACGCCAGATTTTGAAGCATTATATCCTGCTCCAACCCCGACCCTTCCCTGGTTTCGAAAAAATTCTTCTATATTATCTGCTACCGGAAGAAATCCCTCACCGTAAAACGGAATAAACCAAAATGTATCAGAGGAATTATGGCCCATATCATATCTTCCGGAAATTTTGAACCGTAGCCTCAGGTCGAAACTGGATGACCAATCATTGGTTAGAAAGGAGATCCGTTCTTCCAGCCTCAGGTAAGGCTTAATCCGCAATCTGTTAGAGATTCGAACATTAGCTCGAATCCCCTGCCAGGGCCTTATTTCAAACTGGTTAACATCAATATCGTTGAAAATGTAAAAAAGGCCCAGCCCACCATGTAATTCTAGCCAATTATTAACATGGTAACGAACAGATGGACGCACATAGATACGGCTCCAAATTTTACTATTTATAATAGTCCGGTAACCCGTATCTCCGTAATACTCCAGTTTATCATTTATGTAATGATGGGGATAGAGATCTATCCATATTTGATGGTTAACCTTTGTATCAGAACTATTGACTGACTGCCCCAATAAATCTCCGCTATAAACCCAGATGACCCCAATTAGAAATATTAATAGGGTATTTGATAAATGAATTGATGATATCATTCAAGGGTCGATTAAAGATTAAATTTTACTCTTTTTCGTATTTGACCAAGTGTGGCATCAATAATCTTTTTCAACTATTATTTTGACCCTGGCTCCCTTGATCAGCGTATCGCCACCTTTGTTCCCATTAAGGAAAGCATTGATTTCCGGTTTTATGGTACTCTTGAGTCTGGTGTTGAGGGTCTCAAATGTTTCATTCTGTTGCACCACCACTACCTTAAATTCCAGCTTCTTGACAGATCCCCGTTCATTTTTGGTGATTGTATGAAGGCTTTCGGCAGAAGCTTTTAGATGCTCTTCAAGGAGTGTGGGTGCCATACCGATAAGCTTAAACATCAAATCTCCAATTTTAACCCAAAGCATGTGAATATACATATTCTCGGAACCGGACTGATCTGTTATGGAAACCAAATAACCTGGGTTTCCATTGAGGGGGTAAGCTCTTGATTCCACCGGTGTGTTAGGATACTTTTTCAATATCTCATTTTTGAAAGCACTTCCCAGTTCCACTGGAGTTTTATCAGGAACTTCCAACCCCAGGAAAATGGCTGCCTTGCGGTCCGGGTGTATTGCCGCTACTGAGTTGGGCTGATTGGTGGTCTCCCAATTTGTTGGAAATGTGATGGAGAATCCTAGATCAGGGTGAATAAATTTATTGTCCAGAAATATTCCTTTCCGTGGATTTTCTCCAAAGATCATCCCATCTAGCGGCGCAGGGAAATCAGGGGATATTTTTTCTCCCAAACTCCAGTTAAGTTCGCCAGCTGCTTTGCTGATGGTTTTGATTCTGTCGGGTGTGTAGGGGTGATCGTCGAAGTAGCTTTTCTTTTCTCTCTCATTAGTGATGAACTCAACAGCTTTGGAAAGACGATCGAGAATAGTGGTCATAGCACTTGGATCATATCCCGCTTTGCTGGCCAGAGTTACTCCCAATATATCTGATTCGGTTTCGTGTTTCCTGCTGTAGGATGACAAAAATAATTTATTGCTGGTCGAAATCGGGGCATTCAACAAATTACCTAGATCTTCATCAACCACACTGCCTACGATCTGCCCCGGAAGTTCCAGCAAATGCGGGAATATGCTTCTTTTCATCTGTTTAATGGAGTGTCGCTTGGTTACGTGAATGATTTCATGCCCCATCACGCAGGCCAATTCGTCTTCTGTTACGATTAGAGAAAGAACCCCTCTGGTCACATAAACATATCCTCCGGGTAGGGCAAATGCATTGGGAATGGGGTCATCCACCACATGAAACTGAAACTTGAATTGGGGGTCTTCCAAATTGTCCGCCAATCGATTACCAACTTTTCTGACATATCTGGTTAGTTTCTCGAGATCATAAATACCCATTTGTACTTGGACCAGCTCCGCATTTTCAGCCCCGATTTGCTTATCTAACTCAATACTTTGTGCGTAATCGGGCCGGGTACCCAACATTATCAGTACCAGTATTGTAAATGAATATTTAAATTTCCCTGTTATCATTAAAAAGCTTCTTCAATGCCAAAATACACTCCGCTGTTTCCATCCTGACCAAACCCGAAATCCATTCTTAAGTTAATCTTTTGTTTTTTGTTGAACAAAAACCTCAATCCCATACCATAGCTGTATTTGAGTTCCGTGAAGTCAAATTTGATAAACTCTGGGGCCACGTCTCCCAGGCCTCCGAAAACTACAAACCCAAATTTTCTCCAGAAATACTGCCTGTATTCCATTTGAATTGCCGAATAAAACTTATCCCGGTAGCGTCCCGTAAAATAGCCCCTCATTCTTTTCGCTCCACCCAAAGCTGGATATTTGTAAAAGGGGGCATCTCCCATAACAGAGGATAAATAGAAATTAAACCCCAGCACATGGTCGGGAGAAAAAGACTCAAAATGTTTTACGTCCAGCTCAAGCTGCGCGTAGAAGAAGTCTCCCAATTCAGGATACACCACGATTTTGAAATACTGATAACCCCCGGAATTTGGGAAGAAAATATTGTCCCGCGAATCCCAGGTTAGGTCATAACCGAACCCGATCGATTGACCGCCATTGGATCCCACCACTTCATCATCCAACAAAAAAGAATTGTCCATTTTATCTGTGATCTCTGTATCATCAAAGTCAATGATTAGTCCGGATCTATCTGCCGAGAACAGCACAGGCGGGGATTGGAGGACGAAAGTAACAGAAAGTCCCTGCCGGGTATAACTTTCATTGCCGGTTTCCCCTGTATCATTTCCAAACCCCCAGAATTTGTCTATGAACTTTCCATAACTCATTGGGACCTTTACAAACAGCTTGTTTTCTAGAAAATAGAAGGCGGGATTAAGCGAGATCTTATATTGGCCGTTGATTGAATAATATCCTCCAAAGCCAATTTTTGAGGGTAAGATCTTAATATCCTTCTCGGTATAAAAAATGATTATCCCACCGGCACCAAAAGCTAAATTGGTTTCAGGACTTGAGAAAGCGTATGGATACCCATTGATAGTAAGTTTACGATTGCCAAGACTATCTTCCAGGTTCATGACAAGCGAGTCCAACAGGACCGTTTCGATCTGAGCCTCGAGTGTATTAATACAAAATGTAACGGCAATCGCCAGGATTAGTGCTCTCAGGATAACCGCGCTTTCCAGGTGAATCATCTATTTTGCAATGGTAATCAAAGTATAAGGTATCGACCCTTACTTAAGTTGAAACTAATGAATAATATGATTTAGCTTATTGTCATTTGGGGCCAGGGCTGGAAATTTGATACTATCATTTAAACATTATTCGAAACTAGTGATTTAGTATTTTGGTATTTCATCATATAATCCATACAAGCGTTCATCGCCTCATATTTATTCAAATTCCGATACTTTTCCGGTGTAGTCCCCGTGAATTTTCTAAAAAAGCGAATGAAATTGGCACTTTCATTGTAGCCAAGATCCTCGGCAATTTCATGGATTTTCAAAGAAGTATCGGATAATAATATGACTGCCTCCAGGAAAATGGCTGGTTGTTTGATTGCTAAAAAACGGGTCCCTTCGGTAAGTAATTTGCGATTAAGGGTTCGTTTTGACATGTTAAAGCAGGCGGAAAGTTCAGTGATCGAAACCTTATTAATCTGTCTATGGCTTTTTAAGACTCGTTTTATGGAGCGTGTAAAAAGTTTTCCGGGCAATGATAGTTCTGTGGGTACGCCCTCATCTTTCAACGGCTGAGATAAATTGTTTGAAAAGTCATCTACCTTGACAATATGATTGTTGAAAGTTCCAATTTTTAGCACCAACGCTTTATTATAATTATTAAAGTATTTTTTAGATACATAGATCTAATTTAGATACTTAGATGATTTTCACATTATGAAAGTACCATACACGTATATGGTTGTCAATAACATCTTAGTGGTACAAGTTAAGGAAGAGTGCAAGCGGAGGACCAGGAGCTAAAGCGGAGGTATGTTTGAATCGGAGATAAAATCCTTTAAATTTAGTCGGAGAGAGAAAAAAGAATATTAAGCGGATAATACTCTTAAAGTAGTTTCTTTTTCCCTGAGAATTGACTTGGTTGCGTCTGAACAAAGCTGTACACTGTAACAATCAATCTAAAAGATGCAAAAAAAAATGGTCCCAAAGCCTATAAAAAAAGTGTTTCAGCATGAAGGCGAAACGAAACACTTAGGATATGCCACTCCAGAACAAAGGAGGCAATTGACTAAAAACGTAAAATACAAAGGAATTACAACAAGTGAATAGTAAGCTAAAAAAAATCCGAAATCTATTCGATCAAGCAAATGATGCTATTGTTGCTATTGATCCTGAGACAGGCCGATTTTTAGACATTAATAACAAAGTATCCGAGAATTTGGGATACAGCCGTGAGGAACTTCTTACCATGCGGGTGATGGATATTCAGACCAAAATACCAGATGACCAGGCCTGGCAGAAGATTTCTAATGAGATTCGTCAAAATGGCTCAATGTATATAACAGGAGAACATAGGCGCAAAGACGGCACGGTCTTTCCTGTTGAAGTCAATGCAAAATTTGTAGTAGAAAGTACTGATGAATATATTGTTTCGGTTATTCGTGATATCTCCGGACGCAAGCAGGCTGAATCTGAACTTCAAGCCGCTCAGGAATACCTGGACATCATTCTAAGTAATATGCCTGTGGGGGTGGCAATTCTAGAAGGCCCTGAATTTCGCTATATCAGAATCAATCAAGTTCTTGCCGACTTGAATGGCCTGCCTGTAGAAGAGCATATAGGGAGAACCGTGGAAGAAGTTCTGCCCAAGGCCGCACAGAGTATTCTGCCTAATCTCCGTAAGGTGTTCAAAAACGGTGAAGCGATTCTCAAACGCGAATTCAGCATCCGGTTACCGTCAAATCCCGGGAAGGAAGTTAATCTAGTAGATTGGCATTTCCCCATTGCCGTGGATGGAAGGATAAAAGCCGTCGGTGCCATTATAATGGACGTCACCGAGCGCAGGCGGTCGGAAAAGGAAATTAAAAAGCAACATGAGCAGCTTGTGAAAGCTAACAATGAATTAAGCGATTACCATAAAAATCTTGAAAAACTCGTTGAAGAACGAACAACAAAATTGAATGAGGAAATTTTAGAGCGGAAGATGGCAGAGGTGAAGTTTTCAGGACTTCTGCACTCTGCACCGGATGCGATGGTGATCACTAACGATGAAGGTAACATTGAGTTGGTCAACAAGCAGACTGAGAAACTCTTTGGCTATACAAGAGAGGAATTAATTGGTAAACGTGTCGAGTACTTAATGCCAGAAAGATTTCGCGGTAAGCACCCTGATTTCAGGAATGACTATATAGAATCTCCGGAGGTACGCGAAATGGGTACAAACCTTGAGCTATTTGGCCAGGGCAAAGACGGTAGTGAATTTCGGATTGACGTCAGTCTCAGTCCAATGAATATCGGAAAAGATAAGTTAATTATAGCTTCGTTACGGGATGTTACCGAGCGCATAGATGTTGAGAAAAAGTTAAAATTAAGTGAAAAACGTTTATCTCTAATCTTCGAATCGGTTGCCGAGATATTATATTATATAAGTGTTGAGCCTGATGAATGCTACTACTTTTTATCCGTCAATCCTGCGTTCTTGAAAGCTACAGGGTTAACGGAAGACCAGATTGTTGGTAAGCGGGTAGAGGAGGTGATACCGGAAACAACAATTCGGAGGGTATTGGATAGTTACAAAAAAAGCATTAAGGAGAAAAGTATTGTTAGATGGGAAGAAACCACGGTTTACCCTGTAGGAAAAAAGACAGGTGTTATCAGTATCGCGCCTATTTTTAATGAGAAGGGAATCTGTACACACCTTGTAGGTTCCGTCCACGACATTACTGAGCGTAAGCAGGCAGAAGAAGAGATAATGAAGAGTGAAGAACGTTTCCGGAATCTGATTGAGCAATCCCCATTGGCTATCGAGATATTGACTCCTGATGGAAAGATTTCTAATGTGAATGATTCGTGGATGAGGCTCTGGGGTATTAACGAAACAGAAACCGCGCATGTACTAGAGAGCTATAACATGATCACCGACCCTCAGATTCAGGAACTTGGTATAAGGCCATTAGTTGAAAAAGCGTTCGCAGGAGAGGAAGTTGTGTTGCCACCTGTTAAATATAGTGGGGATCAAACATCGAAAGATTATGGACTAGACATAGCGTCGAGAACGGTTTGGGTTCAGTGCCACTTGTATTCGGTCAAGGATGAGTATGGAAAGATTGAATATGTGGTTAATACATATATGGACATTACTGAAGTTAAGCATGCTGAGGAGGACGCCCGAAAACAGCAGGAAATTATTGCTCGAACAGGGCGCACCACAAGAATGGGACAATTGACTGGATCGATAGCACATGAACTAAATCAGCCGCTTACTGGTATTCTAAGCAATGCACAAGCCGCCGAGTTAATGATTAAAAGTGGAAAATGGAATGATGAAGGATTAATGGAGATTATTAAAGACATTATTCTTGATACTAAACGTGGAGGAGCAGTGATCCGCAATCTGAGAGAGTCGTTTCGTGAACAGAAGGGTGAGTTCCTTCCAGTTGATGTGAACGATATTGTTAACAAAACAACCCATTTTCTTCGTAGTGAGTTTGTTACACAGCAAGTTATTTTAACAAAAACGTGTGCATCTTCCATTCCTAAGGTGAATGGGAACTGGATCCAGCTCCAGCAGGTCCTGGTCAACCTCATCATGAATGGTCTCGAGGCCATGCAAGACACAAAGCAGAATGACCGGAAACTCCTTATAACAACGGCGCACCATGCAGACGAAGTCAATGTCTGGGTAGAGGACTGTGGCACTGGCATTAAAGCCGATAGGATTGATAAAATCTTCGAACTGTTGGCAACATGGAAACCCGGTGGCACGGGCATGGGATTAGCCATTTGCAACTCGATCATTGAAGCCCACGATGGTAAAATGTCTGTAGAGAATAGATCTGAAGGGGGAGCCCGTGTGGGGTTCGTACTTCCGGTGTTAAAAGAAGGTGGGAAAACATGAGTGAACCAACAATTTTTATCATTGACGATGATTCGTCTGTCCGTCAAGCGCTCACCCGACTTTTAATGGCGGCAGGAATGAATACAGAATCTTTTGCTTCAGCAAAGGACTTCCTGGCTACAGAGAAATACAAAGTGCCTGGTTGTATCGTGCTGGATGTCAAAATGCCGGGTATGACCGGCCCGGAACTTCAAGAAAAGCTTAGAGAGGACGAGGTCCAAATGCCCATTATTTTCCTTTCAGCGCACGGCGACGTACCCACTACAGCCAAGGCCATGAAGAAAGGAGCTGTTGATTTTTTGACAAAGCCTGTTGACCGCGATAACCTGCTAACGGCAATCCATTTGTCACTGGCCAAAGACCTTGAGAACCAAATTCTACGCACCGAGAGATCCGCCATACATAACCGCATCAAAACTCTTACCCCTCGTGAGCACGAAATCATGACCTATGTGATTACCGGTATGCTCAACAAGCAGATCGCTGGCGAACTGAATATCTCCGAGGAAACGGTCAAGATACACCGAGGTCATGTAAAGAAGAAACTTGCTATTGTCTCCGTTGCCGAACTAGTTCGCCTCTGTGAGAAAGTGGGTATCGCTCCTCATAAAATCTGCCAGTAGGAGTTACCGGCGACTTTCCGCTTGCAATCTTCCTTACCTTGTACCACTAAGATGTTATTGACAACCATATACGTGTATGGTACATTCATAATGTGAAAAGCCAGCACAACGTGTTTGTTGTTGATGACGATGCATCGGCCAGAAATGGCCTTGCTCGGCTTGTGCGAGCTGCCGGTTATCATGTTTCCACCTATACTTCTGCAAAGCAATTCCTGGCTACTATCCATCCGAAAATAAGCGGATGTGTGGTACTAGATGTAAGAATGCCCAGAATGTCAGGAACAGAATTGGCAGAAAAATTCACCAAATATAGCCAGCATCTGTCGGTCATTTTCGTAACTGCCGACGATGACCCGCAGATCAGGAAGAAAGCTAAGAAAATGAATGCAGTAGGATTCTTTCGAAAACCTGTTGACGGTACCGCACTGATTGACGCCATTAGCTGGTCCTTTAAAACGACTAGCAAGGAAAACAATGATTAAAAAATCAAAAAACCATAGAATTGATAAAGGTGCTTTTATAGACCCGAGAAACCATTTCAAATGGTTACCATATAGTGCTGATAAAATCCCATGATTCAATTCATAAATCGCCGCCTGAATATTACCTTAATTTCCTTAGCAATACAGCTACCATGCTTTTCGTTTAACCTACTTGCTCAAACCAACGAGAAACCTGCCTTCCAGACAGACAGGCCGAATGTGGTGCTTATGGTGGGCGACAATGTGGGTTACGGCGACATCGGCGCTTTCCAGGGTGGTGAGATCCGGGGTATGCCTACCCCCCGAATCGATGGATTAGCCAGTCAGGGCCTGACACTCACCCAGTTTCTTACCGAACCCGGGTGCACTCCTTCCCGAGCCGGATTGATGCTAGGGCGCTATGCTCATCGGGCAGGACTGGGTTCTATTATAGTTGCAGGGACTCCTAATACCCTACGTAAGGAGGAAGTTACCTTGGGGGAACTTTTCAAAAGTGCAGGTTACGCTACCGCTATTGCCGGTAAATGGCACCTGGGTGCAGAGCAGCAGAGTCTACCGATAAACCAAGGGTTTGATGAATACCAGGTGGGCGTCTTGGAGACCACTGATGGGACCTTGTACCGACCGAACATGGAAAGAGCCGGATTGCCGGCTGCGGTTATAGACGCTGCCGCTCCCCAAATCTGGGAAGGCGATTCTAAATCGGGTTTGAAACCGGTGAGGGAATACACCGTGGCCTACAGAAAGCAGGTAGAAGGCGATATCGCCGCTGCTTCTGTAGACTTTATGAGAAATTGGCCAACAAGTCGTCAGCCATTTTTCCTGTACGTAGGTTTTACCCATAGTCATTATCCCAGCGTTACGGCCCCTGAATTTGAAGGCAAATCCCCGGCGGGTCCTTATGGCGATGCCATTATGGAGCTGGACTTCCGAACCGGACAAGTATTGGACGCTATCAAAGCTGCTGGGATCGAAGATAACACCATCGTGATCTGGATATCGGATGATGGTGCATCTCCTTTAACCGGCCCTTCCGCCTCCCGTGGAGGTTCCAATGGCATGTGGGCGGGTGAGCTTGGCGATGGCACGGAGGGTGCCTTGCGTACACCTGCCATGATCAAGTGGCCAGGCAAGATCCCGCCCTCTAAATCTAATGGCATGGTATCCATACATGATTTCTTTCCCACATTGGCTACCGTGATAGGGGTTGAGGTTCCTGAGGACAGGGCCATGGACGGCATCGATCAGACAGACTTCTTTTTAGGCAAACAGGCTAACTCCAATCGCGAAAGCCTGATATCTTTCCTGGGCACTGAGATCGTAGCGGTACGCTGGCGGCATTTCCGCATCTATCCTAAGCAATTTACCAAGACCCCCGGAGTACCTCCCATGTCCGGTATATTCGGAACTCGCTCAGAGACCAATGGTTTTCCAGTGATCATCAACCTCTTTGCCGACCATAAAGAAACACACAATATAGCGGCAGATAATGCCTGGGTAATAGGACCCTATTTAAAGGCCATTGGGGCCTATAAAAAGAGCCTGGTAGACGACCCGAATCCACCTGCATTCTCACTGACCAAATTTGATTAAAATGCAAGTACTCAACAACATTGATTTCTTGAAAAGTTTGAATCCATAAAAATTGTGAAAAATGAAAATAAAAATCACTTATTCTATCGCCACTTCGTTAGTATTTGTTTTTTTGATTTTGTCCGGAGTAGTGAAAGCTCAGGAAGATGCCCCTAAACAAGCCGGACCATCCGCCGAAGAGATAGCTAAAGCTAATAATCCATTGGCTGATATGAAGGCCTTCAATATACAGTATTACTTCCGTCCTGAATTAAATGAGACTGAGGGTGGGATGGCCAATACTACTTGGTTCCGGGTGGCAGTGCCTACCGGACGGATCCTCTGGAGACTGTCAGCACCCTTGGAAACAAGACATTTGAATAATTCAACCACCAATTTTAGTGCGTCGGGTTTGGGAGACCTGGACATTTTTGCTGCTTATTTAGCGGTTACAAAGCCGACATTTACCTTTGGATTCGGCCCTGCCGCCAGCTTTAATACTGCCTCTGACGCTGCACTGGGCACGGGAAAAAACACCTTGGGCTTGGCTGCGGTAGTATTTGCTTCCCCGGTGCCTCAGATCCAGGTGGGTGGATTGGTTATCTGGAGGACCGATATTGGTGGAGACGATGAACGGGATGATGTGAATTTACTGGCCATACAGTATTTTTATATATGGCAGTTGGGCAAAGGGCTGTATTTCAGAGGAGCGCCTATTATTCCAATTGATCTGAACGGGGGCAATTATCATATTCCTGTCGGTTTGGGTATTGGTAAGGTGATCAAAGTAAACACTACGGTATTTAATTTTTTCATAGAATCTCAACCCAGTGTTTTGTTGGAAGGTGCCGGTCAACCGGTCTTTCAAATTTATGCGGCCTTGAATATGCAGTTTTAGATGCTCATAAATTAGTTAGAACAAAACTATATATTAAAAAAAATCAGATGAATATCACTAAACAAAGAATCAAGAAAAATCTTACCCTATTTATATTTATTTTCTTGGGTGGCAATTTTGGGTATGCGCAAATGCTTCCCAATCCCTTTACCTTCTCCCATTCAGATCGGAGCGTACCTCCCAGGGTTGATAGGTCCCAGAGACTATGCCAACCCGGAATTTTCGGGGATAGCGGTCATCGACTACAACCTGTTTATAAGCGCAGACAAGTATAAGGACCGTAATGGAGATGAAGTGAATAGCATAGATATTCCGGAGCTGGGATCCGTACCAATAGACATCGATCTTTCCGGCTACCTCAATGCCCTGGTGGTGGCATATGTCTCCCCCGAGCTGGAATTTTTAGGAAATGCGCGATACATAGGAGCTCTGGCCTATTATTACGCTACAGTGGACGCGAGAGTGTCTTATAGTGTGTTGCAGCAAGGTGGTACAGTTGAAGGAGGTAGCAGTGGATTCGGTGATTTGATGGTGGTTCCGTTACTTTTGACCTGGACCGGGGAAAACAGGAAATGGGATATTACCACCGGCTATTTATTTGCAGCTCCCACCGGAAGATACGAAACAGGGGCTGATGATAATATTGGCCTGGGCTATTGGAATCATATTTTCCAATTGTTTGGCTATTACTATCCCTTGCCGCAAAAAGCCACCGCCATCTATGTAGGGAATAGCTTTGAGCTGCATAGTAAAATAAAAGATACTGATGTAAAACCGGGAAGCCGCTACGCCCTGGATTATGGTATTAGTCAGTACCTCTCAGCCAGATTCGAGGTATTTGTACAGGGAGGGCATATCTGGCAGGTGGGAGAGGACTCTGGGAATGATGTGTACTGGGATACTTCGTTTAAGGATCGTGTGAGCAGCATTGGCGGAGGTGTGGGTTTTTGGCCTGTACCCACAAAGTTTTACGCCAATATAAAGTATTTAACCAATTACGGCGGGCGCCAGCATTTCAACACCAAATTTTGGGAATTGCAACTGGTATGGATTCCCTGGAAAAAAGAGAAAGGAGTTGCTCCTGCAGATGCCACCGGGCGGGCATCTTTTAGAAGACCCTTTAAAATGAAATAATAGTAATGGAACACAACAAAAAACTAAATTGATATGAAAAAAGCTAGCCATTTAATTTTTGCTGTAATGTTTTTATTAGGCCTGATTGCTTTATCAGTGCCGGCCCTCGCGCAGGAGGGCGTACCGTCCAAAGAGGCTTTGTCGACTGCCTACAAAGGTAAGTCGTACTCGCCCTATGCGGGACGAAGCTTCCCGAGTCGGCCGCTATTTGGTGACAGCCATGTCCATACTGGTAACTCCTTCGACGCGGGAGCGATGGGTGCTACTCTCGGTCCCGAGGATGCCCACCGATTCGCTCGTGGCGAGGAGGTGATCTCGTCGACCGGCATTCCGGTCAAGCTCTCCCGGCCGCTCGATTGGCTGGTGGTCGCCGACCACTCCGACAACATGGGCTTCGTCACGGATCTCAAGGCAGGTGCGCCCCACCTGTTGTCCGATCCACAGGGTAAGGAATGGTACACCCGGATCAATGCTGGAGAGGGAGGGGCGGTTGCCCTCGAGATGGTCGGCTTGTTCGCCAAAGGCGAGTTCCCTGCCAGCCTGAGCTACAAGCCGGATTCGCCGCCCTTCAAAGCCGTCTGGCAACGGACGATCGATGCAGCGGAGCAATACAACGAACCTGGCCGGTACACCGCGCTACACGGCTACGAGTGGACGTCGCTCATTCTGGGCAATAACATGCACCGCGTCGTCATCTACCGCGATGGTGCTGCGAAGGCCTCCCAGATGGTTCCCTACACGACCTACGCGCCCGCGGGCAGTCCGGACCCACGCGACCTCTGGAAGTGGCTCTCGACTTACGAGCAGAAGACCGGCGGAGACGTTCTGGGTATAGCCCACAATGGCAACCTCTCCAATGGCATCATGTTCCCATTCGAAGCACAGTGGAACGGTAAAAAGTTAGACCAAGAATACGTGACGCAACGCAGTAAGTGGGAGCCGCTCTATGAGGTGACGCAGATCAAGGGCGACGGCGAGGCCCACCCGCTGCTCTCGCCGGACGACGAGTTCGCGGACTACGAGACCTGGGATATCGGCAACCTCGACTTTCCCTCCCCGACGGTCAAGACCGATGACATGCTCGCCCGCGAGTACGCCCGTGAAGCCTTGAAGCAAGGACTCGCGCTCGAGGCAAAACTCGGAACGAACCCCTACAAGTTCGGTATGATCGGCTCGACTGACACCCACACAGCCCTCGCCACCGCGCAGGAAGATAATTTCTTCGGCAAGCACGCCGGCGCCGAGCCGAAGCCCGAGCGTATGGACCATCCGTTCTGGAAGAACGAGAAGGGCACGACCATGGGATGGGCTCAGGTGGCCTCGGGCCTCGCTGCAGTATGGGCGACGGAAAACACCCGTGCGTCGATCTTCGACGCGATGGAACGTAAGGAAGTCTACGCCACCACCGGCAGCCGTATGGCGGTTCGCTTCTTTGGCGGCTGGGACTTCACCGATGAAGATGTCGCGAGTCGCACCCCTGCATTCGTCGGTTACACCAAGGGCATACCTATGGGCGGCGATCTGCCGGCACAAATGGGAAACAAAGCGCCTACATTTATGGTCTATGCCCTCAGGGATCCCATCGGCGGCAACCTTGACCGCATCCAAATCATCAAGGGGTGGATGGACAGTAAAGGCAAGACTCATGAGAAGGTCTATGACGTGGTCTGGTCCGGCGACCGTAAGCCTGGACAGGATGGAAAGTTACCGCCTGTTGGGAATACCGTTGATGCAAAGACGCCAATTTCACAAATACTATCGGCGCTGCTGAGCTCGGCACAGTCTGGACAGATCCGGATTTTGATTCTAAACAAAAGGCTTTTTATTATGCCCGTGTGATTGAAATTCCAACACCGCGATGGTCTACGATTGAGGCCTTTAGGTTCGGGATTCCAATTCCAGAAGGAGCACCTGTGACAACGCAGGAGCGGGCTTATACCAGCCCAATCTGGTATACACCGAAATAAGAATGTGAAAGCAGAACACAAAATGCTAAAGAATAATTAATAACCAATTATGAAAAATCTAATCAAATCCACCCTGATACTAGTGGTTTATACTGCGTTTACGAGTGTGGCCTTCGCACAAGATGCGCCGCTACAGGAAAACTATGAAAAAGCGCTTTCAGAGAAGTACAAGGGAAAATCCTACTCACCTTATGCCAAACGGGATTTTGCCAGCAGACCACTTTGGGGTGATTCCCACGTCCATACCGGTATCTCTTTCGACGCAGGTGCAGGTGGCTGCATTTTGATGCCCGCAGATGCCTACCGGTTTGCCAGGGGAGAGGAGGTGGTGTCAACTACTGGAACCCCCGTCAAACTATCCCGACCTCTGGACTGGTTGGTCGTTTCCGATCATACCGACAACATGGGCTTTGCCTCAGATTTAAATGCCGGAAAACCGGAACTCCTTGCTAACGCCACAGCTAAGGATTGGTATGACCGTATGCAAGGTAGCCAGGAAGAGAAGATCAAGGTAGCTTATGAGATAATCGGTATGTTTGTCGCGGGAAAATTTCCCAAAGAACTTTACTATGACGCCGAAAATCCGGCTTATAAGTCGACATGGGAAAGCAATGTAAGAGCTGCCGAAGATTACAACGACCCTGGCACATTTACAGCCATTATTGGTTACGAATGGACCTCCCTCCCCAATAGTGGGAACAATATGCATAGAAATGTGCTCTATCGTGACGGTGGTGAAAAAGCTGTCCAGATGATGCCTTACACAACCACCGCACCGCTTGGAAGCCAGGATCCCATGGACCTGTGGAAATGGATGGCGCGGTATGAAGAAAAAACCGGTGGGAACGTCCTTGCACTGGCCCACAACGGCAATTTGTCGAACGGAATCATGTTCCCGGTGGATGAACAATATACGGGTCGAAAGCTGGATGAGCTTTATGTAAAAGAGAGATCCAAATGGGAACCGATGTATGAAATAACCCAAATCAAGGG
>PVMK01173598.1_pt1 | contig 14922 bp, 16 predicted proteins | sample 1853481 | NCBI WGS metagenome assembly PVMK01 (sample SAMN08533507, study PRJNA380276) | Marine sediment metagenome, whole genome shotgun sequencing project.
CCTTGTTATGTGCAATTTTATTCTTTTTTCAACCTGTAAATCTCTGATGCCAGCTCCGTTCGATCAAAGTAAACTTCATTTCTCTTGATCTTTCCTTGTTCGTCAAACTGCAGGAAACAAACACCAATGCACTCAATTGTTTTTTCACCGACCGGTATTTTTGCCAACCACTTATTCAGAAAGCCTCCTTCCATTGGAATCGCTTCAATTTGACTCCAAACCCAATCAGGATTTTGGGCAAGCAACTTTCGAAAGTAATTAATTAGTTCAGCTTTTCCTTTAGCTCCATTCGGTATACCAGCATCCAAATAAAAACAATCATCTGAATAGTAACTTGCTAGCTTTTCAGGCTTGTTCCCCGTCCATGCAGGTAACCACCTTGAAGCAAATTCTTTAGCTTCTTCTTTCTTCATCATCATAGAGGCGCCTCTTTGGAATTTTCTGACTTCCTATGAATTCTTACCGTCCTCGAAAACGGAGTATTTTCAACAGGACCGGCCGAAGCAGGATTTGTGTTGTATCATCACAAATATATCGTCCATATAATAACCGTGACCCCCAAACAGAGAAACAAGCTCGGCCTCAAACTCGTTGTTTACTACGCAACGCTGGTGGCGTTCGTGGTGTTGCTTGTTCGCCTGTTCCCCCAAATCATGCCGCTGCTGCCATTTGGCGGCCTGGAAGCCCTACAGCAAGGAAATGACTTAGTCACTGAAACGGACCTGGTTAACCTGATCACGCACGTGCGGATTCCTTTGGATTTATTGGCAGATGGAATAAGCATTACGCTTTCCATGCTTGGAGCACTACTGTTAATGATACCGGTACGCTGGGTTTATATTGCAGTGGGTGATCTTGAAGTTGCCGAAGACCAGCCCGCCGGACACAAGGTCAGCGCCAGCCTGTTGCTGCTGCCGCTGGTGGTGACAGCGATCATCGTCATCGTGAAGTTCAGCCTCGCGCTGGCGTTCGCTCTTACCGGTATCTTTGCAGGTGTACGTTACCGGACTACCCTAAAAAACCTAACCGATGCACTGTTTATATTTGCCTGCATGGCGGTCGGTCTTGCGGCCGGAACCCAGGCGTTGGGAATTGCATTGGCACTGAGTGTCCTTTTTGTCTTCACCGCGCTCGCCTTGGAACCCTTGGTCACTGAGAAGCCCCCAAATCAATCGGATGAAGATCGGGAACTCACTGATTAAGCAGTCAGAAAAAGCAGAGACACCCATGCCTTAGAGGTTTTCTGACAGCATTCGTGGACGAATTCCTATTTCGTTCGGGAGTCGCACCATCTAGCCTGTCACTATGCCGACTCCCAGACATCGCCTCGTATCTTTGGACGACACGCCTTACTACCATTGCATCTCCCGCTGCGTTCGGCGTGCCTATCTGTGTGGCAAAGATCCCCACACGGGTTTTGACTTTGAACACCGCCGCCAATGGATCGTTTGTCGAATCAAGAAACTCTGCGCCGTCTTTGCAGTGGATCTGTGTGCTTATGCCGTGATGAATAACCACTACCACATCGTAGTTCGCATTGATGCTGAAAAAGTAAAAGCCTGGTCTGAGTGGGAAGTTGCAGATCGATGGACTCAGCTATTTTCCGCGACCCTTTCTGTTCGCCGATTCCTGGCTGATTTCTCACTCAGCGAGCTTGAACAAGATCAAGTCGCTGAACTGATCGCTACCTGGCGCCTTCGCCTTCAGAACCTTTCCTGGTTCATGCGTTGCCTTAATGAACCCATCGCACGCATGGCCAACCAGGAAGATGATTGTAGCGGACGATTCTGGGAAGGGCGTTTCAAATCACAGGCCCTGCTTGATGAGCGGGCGTTATTGGCCTGTATGGCCTATGTTGATCTGAATCCGATCCGGGCGGCCATTGCGAATACACCTGAAAGTTCAGAATTCACATCCATTCAGGAGCGAATTCGCTACCCGAATTCAAATTCACTTCGGCCTTTCACTGGACAATCAGACACTGACACCTGCCTTCCCTACCGTTTAAAGGACTACCTGGAGCTAGTCGACTGGGCAGGGCGAGAAGTCAGGCGTGGCAAGAAGGGGTACATTCCGGCAACCCAGCCATCCATATTGACCCGGCTGGGGATGGAGTCTCCTCCTGTGCTGGAATATCTCAAACGGAGTGAGCGCTTTACTCCGATCGCAATGGGGACGGTGAGCCAATTGAGATGCTTTGCTCATTCGGTGGGACGGCGCTTTATTAAAGGACTAGCTTTAGGCAAAGCACTGTGTCCTGAACCGGGTTAGTGCATTCAAAAATAGATATGCCTTTTTGATTAGCTAGCCAGCTTTACAGCGGTTCATTACCTATAATCTCGCGTAGCTATTTGTTCTGGCCATTTGGTCAGATTTTGTTTACGAACACACCTCTTAATCCAGACATTCCAACATTTTTGTTGGAGAATTTGCGCAACTAATTTCGAAATTTTCCGCGATAAACGATTAAACGATGGGTGTCTTCATTTTCACTCCCTGGAAAGCTGTGGGTGTTTCCACTCTCCTCCTCTCCACTCTCCCCCGGTCTCAAACCGCCGCCGGCGAGCTGAGCGGTCAGGCGACGCCAGGCACAGGCTGAAAAATGGCCTGGGGTCTGAGGAACACAGTGCGCACCATGCTATGGGTCTAAATTGCTTCAGCGATCGCCGTGCCAAGCTCGACCGTGCCGGCCGTTCCGCCCATGTCGCGGGTCAGGTGCCCACCCTCTCGAAGTACATTTTCGATCGCGCCCATGATGTCATCATGGGCGGCCTGGTGCCCGAGGTGTTGTAACATCATGGCGCCGGCCCAGATGGCGCCCACCGGGTTTGATATGCCCTGGCCGGCAATGTCCGGCGCGGAGCCGTGAACCGGTTCGAACATGGACGGAAATTCATGCGTCGGATTCAGGTTTGCTGATGGCGCGATGGCGATGGTGCCGGTACAGGCCGGACCCAGGTCGGAAAGAATATCTCCGAACAGGTTGCTGCCCACCACCACATCGTAGAATTCAGGTTTAGTGACAAAATTGGCCGTCAGGATATCGATATGAAACTGGTCGACCTCGATGTCCGGATACTGCTTTGCCATCTCGGCCACGCGTGAGTCCCAATAGGGCATGGAATGGACGATGCCATTGGACTTGGTGGCCGAAGTCAGGTGCTTCGCCGCACGCCGTTCGGCCAGATCAAAAGCGTATTTCAATACACGGTCGGTACCGCGCCTGGTGAACACACTTTGCTGCACCACCATTTCGTGCTCAGTACCGCCGTACTGGATACCACCGATGCTGGAATATTCGCCTTCGACGTTTTCCCGCACTACATAGAAATCGATATCTCCCGCTTTTTTACCCACCAGGGGACAGGGCACGCCATCAAAAAGCCGGACCGGGCGCAGGTTGATGTACTGGTCGAATTCGCGGCGGATCGGGATCAACAGACCCCAAAGAGAGACGTGATCCGGCACCGTCGGAAAGCCGGCGGCGCCGAGATAAACCGCGTCGAAAGGGCGCAATTGATCAACGCCATCTTCGGGCATCATGCTGCCAGTGGCCAGATAGGTTTCACAGGACCAGCCAAACTCAGTAAAGCTCAACTGCAGTCCATGTTTTGCAGCGGCCGCATTAAGCACCCGCACACCCTCCGGCATGACTTCGGTGCCGATCCCGTCACCGGGGATCAGTGCGATGTTTATCGAAGTTGTCATGACTCCGCTTGCTTTTTCATTCATGAATCTTTCTTCCCTGGCCCGGGCACCACGTCCATCGGCCGGCCGCTGATTTTACGCGCGATGTACTCGATACGGCCATAATTCAACAAGGCGCGGTCCTCTTCGGAGGCGTCCGCGTAGCGGCCATGGTACTTGTGCTTCACCCAGGCGTTGATGTCCAGGCGCTTGCCATATTTAAAAAACCAGTTATTCACCGGGTGGTAACTGGATTTTTGCAGAAACGCTGTCCCAAAGTCGATCACGCAGGGTTTTTGGTCCTCGGTCACCATGATATTGGCTTTTGACTTGAGGTCGCCGTGGCTGACGCCTCTGTCGTGTATGGAACGTAAAAGCTGGAGAAAATTTGCGAACCATGCTTCACGATCTGTCCAGGTCGACTGGCGGTATGGTGTCCCACGGATGAATTCGATCACAAGGTAGCGCCCGTCCAGCATGCCGTAGCAATCAGGCACTCCCGAAATGCCATCCATGCGCCGGTATGCCTCATATTCCCGCCGCAGTGTTTTTTGCCTGGCCTTCAGCAGCAATCCACTACCCATCGCCGTCTTGACGATCAAATCCAGCCCGTCATGGCTGTAGAAGAGAATCGTGCCCTGGTTGCTGACCGCCAGGATATTCTCCTGCGCATCGAGGCTGCGTTCTATCCACTGTTTGAATTCCGGCTGATTGATCAGCTTTTTCATTGGTTGTCCGTGCCCGTAGATGACAAGCAAGGTTGATGATACCCCAGTGAGGCTGGCAAGCTGTCGATGCACGCAATTCTCACCAGATGATTCGGGTTCTGATAAAACTCCTTGCTACGGAACCACTACTTGCCCGGGGAACCGGAACTGCCACGAGCATACATAAAACCATGATCCAGATCAGCCGCTCAAGTTACAACCACCCTGCTATAGGGTATATATTGGGTAATGGCCAAAATCACAGCCATAATCACAGCCATAATCACAAGCGACAGAAACAACATGCATAGACAAGGCAGCAAATCTTACCTGGCGCTCATTTTTGGCGCCGCCCTGTGCGTCGTACTGGCCGCATGTTCAAGTATCGGCCCAAAAACCCTTAACAGGGATCAGCTGGATTACGGCCGCAGCGTGGGCGATAACTGGAAAAACCAGATGCTGACCAATCTGGTCAGGCTCCGTTACGTGGACATGCCGGTGTTCGTGGATGTCGGGCAGATTGTCAGCGGCTACTCCCTGGAAACACAACTGAGTGCTGAAGTCGGCTTCGGCAACAGCTTCACCGGGGGTGATGCACAGGGTATACGGGGTGGCGGTAAATTTACCGACCGGCCCACTATCACATACATACCCAAGACCGGTGAAGACTACCTGCGCAGCTTGCTTGAGCCGGTGGAGCCACGGGCGCTGCTGTCTCTGGTGCTTGCAGGGTACAGTTCGGACTTGCTGTTCACCTGGGCGGTCGAGTCCATTAACGGGCTGAAGAACTATTCAGTTATTGGCAGCAAAGCCAGGAGTGCCGATCCGGAGTTCATCGAATACGTGGATCTGATGCAGGAATTGCAGGAAGCAGCAGCAATGAATTTCGAACTCCAGAGTGATCCGAAGACCGGGCGCGACATTATCATGACATTCAATAACAAGAATATGGATGAGGCAACTCAGCTCAAGAAGAAACGCTCAGGTGAACTGCTGGGCCTGAACCCGGATCTGGACCGTTACCGCGTAATGTATGGCCCCTATGCCAGCGACGACAGAACCCTGGCGATGCAGACCCGCTCCATTATCCAGATGCTGGTAGCGATGTCAGGTTTTATCGATGTTCCGCCTGAAAAAAGCTCACAGGCAGCCGGGGGATACAACTTCCCGCCGGGAGTTGCCAGGCCATTCCACGTCAGGTCAGGACCGAAGCGGCCAGAAGAAAGTTTTGCGCAAATCAAATACCAGGGCTACTGGTACTGGATAGAGAACTACGACCTGGAATCCAAGCGGGTTTTCACCCTGATGCTGTTCCTGACCACCCTGACCAACTATGCCGGGGATCAAAATGCCCCTGTTTTGACCATTCCCACGAGTTGAAGCAGCAAATATTTTCTCCAGCTTCAACTATGCTTAAGGCAGGCGATTTCGTGGGAGACAGAATATGAAGACCGGAACCCTTGTGGCCATCATTGTATTCATCGTCGTGGCTCTGGCGCATTTGTACCGGCTGGTCACCGGTGCTGAATTACTACTCAACGGAGATATTGTGCCGCAATGGATCAGTGTTCCGGGTGTACTACTGCCCGGTCTGATCGCCTGGCTGCTTTGGAAAGAGTCGAAGTAAATATTTTGCTCCTCGCTGGTGCCGCAATGTACATTGCTCAGCAATGAGGAAATTCCTGCGAGAACTCAAACGCCGCAAGGTGTATACCATTGCCGTTGCCTACGTGGTTGCAGCCTGGGTTTTACTGCAGGCAGCGGCAACTGTTCTGCCGATTTACGACACACCCGACTGGATTTTGAAAGCATTTACCACCCTGCTCTTTCTTGGCTTCCCGGTCGCGCTCATACTCGCCTGGGCTTACGATCTCTCGCCCCAGGGTATAGTGAGAACTGAATCACTTGATGATCATGAATCGGGCAGTCCGATATCAGATCCCAGGGCACTGACGGGGCCAACGGAAACCCCGGATAATTCCATCTCGCTTCCCAGCGGCCCTTCCATTGCGGTTTTATCCTTCAGAAATTTAAGCGGAGACGCTGACCAGGATCTGTTCGCCCAGGCCCTGTGCGGCGACATCATCACCGGCCTTACACAATCCACCCACCTGTTCGTCCTGACAGCGGGAGCAGCGGCCAGCCTCGAGGAAAGCGGCCAGGAAACCATCGAGATTGGAAAGAAGCTGGGGGTCAGTTACCTTTTACAGGGCTCGGTGCAAAAATCCGGTGAGACCTTGCGGGTTTCAGCTCAGCTGCTGGACGCAACCAATGGCATGCAGCTCTGGTCGCAGAACTACGACCGGCAACTGAGCGCCGAAAGCCTGTTTGCGGTGCAGGACGACATCCGGGAACAGATCGTGGCCACTTTAAGCGATCTCCACGGTGTCATCTATTCCACGCAGTCAGAGAAAAACATACACCGCCCCACCAGCAGCCTCAACGCCTATGAATGCCTGTCCGTGGCGCTTGCCTACGACAAGTACCTCAGCGAGGAAAATCATCTTAAAGCCAGGGAAAGCCTGGAAAGAGCAATCGAACTCGATCCGGAATTTGATGAGGCCTGGTCGCACCTGTCCTGGATTTACACCGATGAATTGGTATGGGAGTTCAACCCACTGCCAAATTCAATGGAACGCGCACTCGATGCCGCCCAGCACGCCATCAGGCTTGCGCCCAAAAACTACCACAGCCACTGGCTGCTGTCCCGGGTGTACTATTTCATGCAGGACCGGGAGCGCTTTCTGACATCGTCAAAAAGAGCCCTGGAACTGAACTCGAGCGATGGCACCACGCTTGGGCTAATCGGCATGTACACGGCTTTTTCGGGTGAATGGGACCGCGGAATAGAAATGATGAGCAAGGCCAAGCTCCTCAATCCCAGTTACCCGGACTATTATCACGTCGTCTTCGGAACAGCAGAATTTTCCAGAGGAAATTACCAGGGCGCTATGCAGGAACTGCAAAAGGCGACCATCGTCGACTGGCATATGCTGGAAATTTTTCTGACTGCTTCGTACGCCATGCTGGAAAGAAAGGAAGAGGCTGCAGAACACCTGGAAAAACTGCGAAAGTTTCTGGACAATCTCAACCAGGAGCGGGCGCGCGAATTTTTACTCAAGACATTTCCGTTCGTGCCGGATTATGTCGATACAGTGGTCGAAGGCCTGGAAAAAGCCGGCCTGGAGTAGAGCCGGCCTGCAGTAGAGCCGACACTATCAAATTTTCGCCTACTGATTTGTACTTTGCATATAGTCAACCACCAGGTGGCTGAACGCCCGAACACCGAGCTCCATGCTGGGTTCGTACATGTCAAATAACGGTGAGTGGTTGCTGGGTATGGTCTGCGGATCTACACCCGGCTCGCCGTTGCCGAGGAACAGGTAAAGCCCTGGTGTTTGGTTGGCAAAATAGGAAAAGTCTTCCGCCACAGTCTGGGGTTGAACAGAAACCACCCCCCCTTCTCCTGCTACGCGCTGCAGCGTCGGCATCATTTTTTCGGTCAGGCCGGGATCATTGACCGTCTCAGGGTAGCCATATTTCAATTCGAATTCGACGCTCGCGCCGGCACTTTCCGCGATCATTCTCGCCGTACGTTCGATTCGCATGTGAATCTGTTCCCGCATTGCGGCGTCGAAAGTTCGAATCGTGCCTTCCATTTCCACGCTGTCCGGAATCACGTTGTTGCGCACGCCGCCGGAAATACGCCCCACGGTCACGATGGATGGGGCCTGGGTGACGTCGACCTGCCGACTGGTGATGGTTTGCAGGCCGAGTACGATCTGGGAGGCCACCACGATCGGATCAATGCCATTCCAGGGACGAGCGCCGTGAGTCTGCTTGCCATTGACCACCAGTTTGAAGCTGTCAACGGCCGCCAGCATGGGACCAGCGCGCACAGCTATTTTACCGTGGGGCTGGTTGAAGCCGACGTGTAGCCCAAAAACGGCCTCGGGTTTGCGCTGTGCAAAAAGCCCCTCTTTCAACATCAATTCAGCACCTCCTTCTTCACCCGCGGGTGCGCCTTCCTCAGCGGGCTGGAAGATCAGCATCACGGAGCCCGGCAGTTCTTCTTTCACAGAGTTCAGCACCTGGGCCGCGCCCAAAACCATTGCCATGTGGCTGTCATGCCCGCAGGCGTGCATCACGCCTACTTCCTGACCGTTGTATTCGCCACGTGCTTTGGATGTGAAAGCCAATCCGGTTTCTTCGCTCACCGGCAGGCCATCCATGTCGGCCCTGATGGCGACCAGTGGTCCCGGCTTGCCGCCCTCGATAATGGCTACAACACCGGTATGTGCGATGCCTGTTTGCGGCTCCAGTCCCATTTCGGTGAGGATCTCGGCCACGTGCGCCGAGGTGTTGAATTCGCGATTGCTGAGCTCAGGATTTTCATGGAACCAGCGCCGCCATTCGACCACCTGTGGCTGGGTTTCCGATGCCAACAAGTCCAGCTGTTGCGGTGAGATCTGAGCCTGTGCAGAAAAAGGCAGCAGAATCAGCAGACAGAGTGTTGTCCTGAGCATGTGTTTTCCTCGCTTGCTGCAGGAGGCCGCCATGCGGGCGAAAAATCTATCGACCGCATGGCGGCCTCCTACAATATTATTTAACGATTGCGCGTCCGGACGGCCATCTGGTATCAGATCCCGCCGTTACCTCCCCCTTCTCCATGTTCCACATCACGCCATGCATATTGCCCCAGGGGCGTTCCCGCACCTCGACTTCGTGGCCCATGGCTTCGAGTGCAGCGATATCCTCTGCGCTGAAGGTATTGGACTCTGCGCTGATCTTGTCCGGCACGTATTGATGATGAAAGCGGGGCAGCGAGACCCAGGATTCCGGTTCATTGCCCTGCATGAAATCCAGGATTCCGAGCAGCACCATGGTGATGATACGACTGCCCCCCGGCGTGCCGATCGCGGCCCGCCTGTCCTTGCCCATCATGAATGTCGGGCTCATGCTGGACAGCGGCCGTTTGAAAGGCTGGATCTCGTTGGCGACAAAGCCGATCAGACCATAGGCATTGGGCTCCCCTTGCTTGGCCGAGAAATCGTCCATCTGGTTGTTCACCAGGAATCCGGTTCCCGGCGGCATGAAGCCCGAACCGAACGGCAGGTTCACAGTGAGCGTGGCTGCCACCATGTTGCCTTCGGCGTCAATGATGGAAAAATGCGTTGTGTCAGTACCTCCCGGAATCTGGTCGTTACCAGCCAGCATGCTGCTGGGCGTTGCCTGGTCGGGACTGATTGATGCGCGCAAGCCGTCTGCGTAAAACTGGCTGGTCAGCATTTCAACCGGAATCTCTACGAAATCAGGATCACCCAGATAAATGGCTCGATCACGGAAGGCACGGCGCATGGCCTCGACAATCAGGTGTATGCGCTGAGTCTTTCCCAGCCTTTCCAGGGGGTAAGGCTCAATGATGTTAAGAATCTCTGCCAGGGCGATGCCACCAGAAGAAGGGGGAGGCGCCGTGACCAGTTCATAGTCAGCGTAGGCCGTGCGTATGGGCTCACGCTCCTTGATCCTGTAGGCCGCGAGGTCTTCCATGGTCCACAGCCCACCGGCCTCCTGGACGCCCTTGACCAGGCGCTCCGCCACCGGTCCGAAATAGAATCCGGCAACGCCATTCTCGGCCACTTGCTGTAAAACCCAGGCCAGGTCCGGAAGCTTGATGACGTGGCCCACTGCAGGAACTTCGCCATTCGCCAGAAGTACTTCGGCAGCGGCCGGCCAGCGTTTGATCACATCGATTCGCCATTTCATCATGGCGTGGTACTTCTCATCAACCGGGAAGCCTTCGCGGGCCAGTCGGATAGCAGGCTGCAGGCTTTGCGCCAATGGCAACCGTCCATAGTATCTCGCCAGGTGTTCCAGGCCGGCTACTTCGCCGGGAATGGCGCCGGCCAAAGGTCCGTTCACGGCGAGATCCCGGTTGACCTTGCCTTCCTCGTCCAGGTACATGTCTTTGTGGGCCGCGGCCGGGGCCTGTTCACGGCCATCGACCATCACTTCGAAGTTGTCAGACGCCCGGTGCAACAACCAGAAGGCACCGCCGCCGACGCCGGAACTGGTCGGTTCCACCACGGCCAGCGCCGCACTGACCGCGATGGCCGCATCAAAAGCATTGCCGCCCTGCGCAAGTATTTCGTGACCCGCCTCGGTCGCCAGGTAGTGCGCACTGGCGATCGCAGCCTGACCCGGACCATCATCCGCCGACAGGCTGAAGCTGAGAACGGCGCATGCCAGGCAAATTACCGCATAGCGGGTCATTATTTTCTTGAAAGGAAGGTTCATATTACTTCGGCCTGTGCAATCAGCCGCCGGTACTTTTGCCACAGTTGTTCCTCTGTTTCCTCATTTTCAGAATCTTTTGGAATGCATTCCACCGGGCACACTTCCACGCATTGCGGCGTGTCGAAATGCCCCACGCATTCGGTACATTTCATCGGCTCGATCTCGTAAAACTCGATGCCCTGATAGATGGCTTCATTGGGGCATTCCGGTTCGCAAACGTCGCAGTTGATGCACTCTTCAGTTATCTTGAGCGCCAAGGCTCTGCTCCATCTCTGCAAACCGCCGGGTCATGGCCTGCTGGACTTCTTCGCAAACGAATTCGGACACATCACCGCCCAACCGTGCGATCTCCTTGACCAGGGTGGATGATATGAAGCTGAAGTCCTCGTCCGGCGTCAGGAACAGCGTTTCGACGTTTGGCGCAAGGTGCCGGTTCATGCTGGCCAACTGGAACTCATATTCAAAATCGGATACGGCGCGCAAACCACGCACGATGACACCAGCCCCAATTTGCTGCACGAATTCGACCAGCAGGTTGCTGAAGCCCACAACCTCTACATTGTTCAGATCAATCATCTGGTTCCTGGCTTGCGATATGCGTTCATCCAGGCTGAACAGGGGGTTTTTATGGGGGCTTTCCGCGATACCGACAATCACCTTCGAGAAAACCCGCGCCGCCCGCGATACGAGGTCCGTGTGCCCATTGGTAATGGGATCAAATGTGCCGGGATAAACCGCCGTACGATGAATAGACATTCTTTGAGTCCAGCCAGATAAAAATAAAACGCTATTGTACATTCGTCTGTAGGAGGCCGCCATGCGGCCGATCGCCACGCAGGAGGCCACCTTGGCGCCCTTTTTTTTAGGAGGCCGCCATCCGGCCGATAGGCTGTTTTCGGCCGCATGGCGGCCCCCCACATGGCGATCGGGCGCACGGTGGCCTCCTGCGTGGCGATCGGCCGCATGGCGGCCTCCTCAAAAAAAAGGGCGCCAAGGTGGCGCCCTTTAAGCAGGGACTGAGGAGTCTTCTGACAGGCATTGCTGCCTGCATAATAGATGACCCATTTGAGCATCAATTGCTTTCAAAAAAAATTAAACTTTTTTCAGAAGCAACATTCGGACCTCACCGATCACCTTCTCTTTGGCGATTTCCCAGCCGGGTCGCGGGCCTGACAGCGTCATGTTACGCGCGGTTTCGATATAGACAAAACCGCCCTGCCTGATGCAATTACGTATATTGATCAGCTCCATGGCGCGTGTTTCCAGGTTAAGCCCAAAGGGAGGGTCGATAAAGGCGATATCCAAAGAGCCGACCGCACATCCATGCAACCACTGCAAAGCATCAATTGCGACCACAGTGACATTTTCAGCATCCAGACGCCTGACATTTTCGCGCAGGATACGGGCAGCCAGGTTCAGCTTTTCGACCAGAATGACTTCTGCGGCCCCTCGCGAGGCAGCTTCCATACCGAGAGAACCGCTGCCGGCAAACAGGTCAACGCAAACAACCCCACGAATATGGGGCTGAAGCCAATTGAACAGCGTTTCACGGCAACGGTCACCGGAAGGCCGCAGACCCGGCAGGTCGGGAACCGGCAGGCGGCGCCCACGCCACTCACCACCGATGATTCGTACCGATCCGGGCGCCTTTTGTAGTCCTGTTGATATCTTTTTCATTTCCTGATGTCTTGAAGCTCATCGCATCAACCCCAAAACTAGCATATCTCTTGGCCGCTTTCGGAGTGCCCCTCAGCATGCTTCGTATATTCCGTAAAAACAAGAAAAAACCGGGTGAAGTCCAGGATGTACAGCTGCGCCCGGCCGAACAATCCGGTCAGGATCCCCTCGAACAACGACTGGAGGATACCCGCCGGCATCTGGGCAAGCGGCTGGGCGCACTGTTAAGCAACCGGTCTTCGATAGACGAAGATTTGCTGGATGAGATTGAAACCACGCTGATCACCGCCGACATCGGCGTACAGGCAACCCTGGAAATTGTCGAAAATCTTCGCACAGCCATAGCAAACAAGGTCATCACTGAGCCCAAACAGGTGCTGCCCGCCGTACAGGCCGAGTTATTCGAATTAATCGAATCCTGTGAGCAGTTCCTGGCTGTCGATGCAGAACGCAAACCGTTCGTCATCCTGATGGTGGGTGTCAACGGCGCCGGAAAAACGACCACGATCGGAAAACTGGCCCAGCGATTCAAGGAAGACGGACTCTCCGTGATGCTGGCCGCCGGTGACACTTTCCGCGCGGCAGCCGTCGAGCAACTGAAATCCTGGGGTGAACGCAATGACATCCCGGTCGTCGCCCAGGGTTCGGGGGCTGACTCTGCCGCAGTCATTTTCGATGCCCTGCAGTCAGCCAAAGCCCGCAACATCGATGTTTTGATTGCCGACACGGCGGGCCGGCTGCACACCCAGTCCAACCTGATGGATGAGCTGAAGAAAATTCACCGTGTGATGGGCCGGATCGACGAATCAGCGCCACATGAAATCATGCTGGTGGTGGATGCCGGCACCGGTCAGAATGCACTCAACCAGGCTCGTGAATTCAACCAGGCCGTCGGCCTGACCGGTATTACCGTGACCAAGCTGGACGGTACCGCCAGGGGTGGCGTGCTATTCGGCATAGCACACGAACTCGGCCTTCCAATCCGCTACATTGGAGTCGGGGAAGCTGCAAAAGATCTGCGTCCCTTTGATGCCGGTTCATTCATCAACGCCATTTTGCCCATCGATTGATCGGTGTCCAATCATTCCGTGAATCACCTGAAGCCCTGCCAAAAACTCAGGCCATTCTCCGAACGCCTGCTCGAATGGTGGGATGAACACGGCCGCCAGGACCTGCCCTGGCAAAATCCGCGCACGCCCTACCGCGTGTGGATCTCGGAGATCATGCTGCAACAGACTCAGGTGGCAACCGTTAGCCCCTACTTTGAGCGCTGGATTGCGAAGTTTCCGGATATCATCTCGCTGGCAAAGGCGCCGCTGGACGAAGTGCTGTCGTTGTGGTCCGGCCTGGGCTACTACGCCAGGGCCCGCAACCTGCACAATGCAGCCGTGCAGTGCATGGAGCGACATGAGGGACAGCTTCCTGGCAGCAGTGAAGAATTGAGCGCCCTGCCCGGCATCGGCCGCAGCACGGCCAACGCCATCGTTTCACAGTCAAGGGATGAACCTGCTGCCGTACTGGACGGTAATGTGCGGCGGACCCTCGCCCGTCACATGGCGATAGAAGGCTGGACCGGAAAGGCTTGCGTACAAAAACAGCTGTGGAAAGAGGCCGAAGCACGGCTACCCCGCGAGCGCGGGGCCGACTACACCCAAGCTGTCATGGATCTCGGTGCACTGGTCTGCACCAGGTCACGGCCGGCCTGCGATGCTTGCCCGGTCAGCGCAGACTGCCAGGCGTTTCAGCTCAAGCAGGTCGAGCAGTTTCCGTGGCCGAAGCCGCCCACGAAAGTCAGTGAAAAGACTATTCATATGCTGATCCTGAGGGACAAACAAGGCCGCGTACTGTTGGAAAAGCGCCCGCCCACCGGAATCTGGGGCGGACTGTGGTCTTTTCCAGAGGGTGACAGCATTGAATCCATCGAGGAGCACCTCGGCTTGTGGAACACCCGGCCCGCCGCTTTGCCGCAAATCGCGCACCGGCTCAGCCACCTACGGATGCTGATTCATCCGTCACTGGCTACTACGGCTGAAGGAAGACAGGTAAAATGTTCCCGCCAACAAAGGTGGTTCCACCCGGCCGAACATGCGGATCTTGGAGTCCCCAAACCGGTCTCGGATCTGCTGGCAAAAATTCAAAACGGAGAATACGCGTGACAGGAAAAGTACAGTGCCAAGTTCTCGGTGAGGAACTGGACGCCCTCGCCTTCCAGCCTTACCCCGGTGATCTCGGCAAACGGATTTACGAAAACATTTCCCAGCAAGCCTGGCAGAAATGGCTGTCCCTTCAGACCATGCTGATCAATGAAAACCGCCTGTCACCCCTCAACCCGGAACACCGCAATTACCTGGAAGCCGAGATGGAAAAGTTCTTTTTCGGTGAAGGTTCAGAGAAACCAGAGGGTTACGTAGCGCCAGAATCCTGAATTAGCTGCCATTTTTGGGTTGACTTGAGGCTCTCAGAACGGTTTAATACCGCGCCTCAGCTTATACCTTGCCCAGGTAGCTCAGTCGGTAGAGCAGCGGACTGAAAATCCGCGTGTCGGTGGTTCGAT
>PVMK01119147.1_pt1 | contig 14916 bp, 14 predicted proteins | sample 1853481 | NCBI WGS metagenome assembly PVMK01 (sample SAMN08533507, study PRJNA380276) | Marine sediment metagenome, whole genome shotgun sequencing project.
CAACATGCGACAGCGAATTAAACCACCTTGACATCAATCGGCTCATATAAGCGGACATAGTCCCGAACTCACGAGACCCCTCCGATCGGGCCGGGTATGAGGGATCCAGTTGCCTAGCGAACCAAGACCTGAATCGCCTTCAAAAGCCGAAAGTGCTACCGTTGTCGGCTATTGGGCAGTGGTATCTGGCAAATCTCCGCCAAATCAGTCAATAAACATGCCAACATCCTGACATCGTTAAGACGACAGCAAGAGTGCCCCCAATAAAGTGGACCCTAAGAAGCTGAAGCTATGGAAATGTCTTTAAGATGATAGAACCAGGACAACGCCGGAAGATCTTGGGCTGGGGCCTATTTCTCCTTGTGCTGCTCGGCTCGGTGACCGCTTGGTTCGCCCTCGACACCGGCTTTGGCACGGACAATGAGGCATTGACTGTCGCGGAGAACATGCCAGCCGACGAGTTCGATCGGCGCGTTCGCGATTACATCCTTAACAACCCGGAGGTAATCGTCGAAGCGGCGCAGAAGCTCCGCGCCCGGCAGCAACAGGCGGCCGAGCAAACGCGGCGCGAGGCGGCCGGGGCCGTTAAGCCGGTTAACGGCGAAGACCATATCCTCGGCGACCCTAGCGCAACGGTGAAATTGGTAGAATTTTCGGATTTTGAGTGCCCGTTTTGCAAGCGTGCTCACCGCACCCTGAAGCAGATCATGGCCGAATACGGAGAAACCGGAAAGGTTGCGTGGGTGTACCGCCATTTTCCACTCGATGCCCTTCATAAGAAGGCCCGCAAAGAAGCACAGGCGAGCGAGTGCGCCAACGAGCTCGGCGGGAACGACGCATTCTGGGCATATACCGACAGGCTATACGAGATAACCCCGTCAAATGACCGCCTTGACCTATCGCTTTTGCCGAAAGTCGCTGAAGAGATCGGCCTGAACCGCGACACATTCGAGGCATGCCTCGCAGGTGATGCACGCGGCGGCAAATATGCGGATCATATCGAAGCAGATGTTCAGGACGCTGTTGCTTCGGGAGGCAGTGGGACGCCCTACATGGTCGTGATCGCGCCGAACGGGGAAGTCTTCCCGATAAACGGCGCGCAACCCTACTCGGCTGTGAAGTCGCTCATTGAATTGGCGCTCAACAAAAAGTGAATTCCGATGATTGCCCAGGCGCTAATGTGCGTTTTCAAGGAGTGGACGTACATTGTCATAGCAGTGGCAGTTGCGCTTGTTGTATTCGTCTTCGCGACCTGGCTAGCAAACCTGGGGCTTATATGGAAGATCACTGTCTCTCCCTCGGTGCCTCTTCTCGATAAGGTCAAAATTCTCGCCAGTCTCGTTGGGTCGATACGAACAAATTTCACGATTTTCTCTGCCCTGAACACCATTGCAATCGCTGTGTTGTTTGGACTGAACGCAGCGATGGTGACGTACTATGTAAAACTGCAAAAGCGATTGAGCATGCAAACGGGGCAGGCCACCGCCGCCGCAGGCCTCGGCGGACTTGCGAGTGGCTTCGTCGGTATCGGATGCGCTGCCTGCGGCACGTTTGTGCTCGGCCCCATCCTCTCTTTCGTTGGCGCCGCCGGGCTTATTGCGCTGTTGCCGTTCGGCGGGCAGGAGTTCACCTTGTTCGGGGTCGCCCTGCTCGGGTATTCACTCTTTTTGGTGGCAAAGAAGATACGTGAGCCGCTCGTCTGTCCTCTCGTTCCCGATGACAATAGCCGAACCTAAGAATGAGTTAGTCTGCCCGATCGCAACATGTGGGAGTATCGCCATCGCCTACGGCAATGAAGACTGCGACGATCAGGACAGCTCTACGAACGCGTTGGCGACGGTGCCGCTCCTGCGGGGTTGCAATCCCATTGAAAATGATCGCTTCCCCCCTAATTCGGGCTAATATTCCGTGATCTCTGAAACGGAGGACGGAACATGAGGACGCTGCTTATTGCCGGCGCCTTCACGGTCGTAATCGCTGGGCCGGCGCTCGCCTGTCGAGGGACCGCTGAATTCCCCCAAGCCTTCGAGCAGCTCGAGCAGTCGAATGTCTCGCCGGAGCGTAAGACTGAGCTCGGGGAGCAATTAAGCCAGGGCCAGTCGATGCATGCTGAGGGACATAGTCAGAGCGACCTGAGCAAAATGGGCGGGTCGCTCCAAATTCTCGACGAAATCTTGAAGGAAATCGGCCAGTAGCTACTCGGTCGACTGGGTCAAACCGCCACTGCGTGGACCCTTACCAGCAGGGGAAGGACGCCGCGGGTTACAAGGAATTATTGTCGCTCTTCTTGCCAGCGCGAGAAGAGAAAATCTAATACCAAATCTTGATGATAATGACCCATAGGGATCGCCCCTGGGTCGCGTCGGGTAGGAAGTTAAGGCGCAGGTCGATCCGGGGGCGATGCGGGACATCTCCAAGGCTTGCTGACGCCCTCCGACGCGTCCCAGGGGCGACAGAACTTGCGGCCTTTCAGAGCTTTCGGGCCGCGTCGCCAGCATCTTGTGATGCCCCACATCACGGCGATACTGGCTCCTAACCGAAAGCTCTGAAAAGTCGTCCCTATGAGTCATTATCATCAAGACTTGGTATTACCATCGCGGTGCGGGCTGGACCTGAAGACCAGCACGCGCGGCCGATCGTTGCGGGGCGCGCAAGCGATGTCTCATGGTCATCTATGGGGCTGCCTCGGCGAAAAGGCTCAGCAGGATGCGATGAACTGGATGACGGCGCCGGCGAAATCCTGCGGTGCGTCCTGTTGCAGCCAGTGGGAGGCGTTCTCCAGGCGAACCAGCCTTGCGCCGGGGATTTCCTCGGCGAGTTTTTCGCCGTCGCCCAGCCTCTGCCAGGGATCGTGGATGCCCCAGAGGACCAGCGTCGGTGCCGCGATGTCCTTGTGGCGGTCGATCAACATCGTGGTGTGGTTGGTGTTGAGCGCGCTGGCGTTGCGGATCAAGCTGATCTTGCCCTCTTCGTCGCTATAGGGCGCGACGATGTTGCGCGAGAACTCGGGCGTCAGCCGGTCCGCATTGTGCAGACCGTCGGAGAGGCCCGAGGCGACGAATTCGGCGACCTCGGCGGCCGGTTTGTCGCGCCAGTTCGGATTGCCGAGGTCGATCATGTCGTCGATGGGCCAGGAGTCGTAGGCCACCACATTAGTCAACACCAGCCGCGCGACGCGCTCCGGATGCTCAATAGCCATGATCAAGGCCACGCCGCCGCCGGTATCGTGTCCGACGATGGTCGCCCGCTCGATACCCAGCTCGTCGAGCCAGCGCAGGATCATCCTGGTCTGCGCCCTGAGAGAGCGATCGAAGCGGTCGCGGCGGTCGGAATAGCCATGGCCGAGGAAATCCGGTGCCAGCACCCGGCAGTGCGGCTCGAGCAGCGGGATCACGTCATGATAGAGGTAGGACCAGGTGGGAATGCCGTGCAGCAGGACCACCGGGTCGCCCTCGCCGACATCGGTGTAGGCCACCTCGAGCGGCAGATAGGAGAGCCCGTCCAGCACGACCTTCTTTTGGCGTGCGACAAACGCGTCGAAATCATCGGCCATGGTGAGCTCCCCTCCAATGCCCCGGCCGTGGGGCCAGGCGCAACCTAGCGCCTAGAACTGGTCGGATTTCTCGGCGACCTCCTGGTACCAGATCTTCCGCGTGCCGATCTTGGCCCTGATTTTCCATTTCATCGATTTGGGCGCGTCTTCGATAGTGTGCAGTAGTCTGCCAATTCGCGACCGGATTGTTTCTCCTTGTTCGTCGGTGATGCTGGGAAACTCGGAGATGTATTCGGGCACACGTCTCAGGTTTCTGGTGAAGGTGTGATGGAACCCCCAGTCCTTCGACATGATGTCTACGATGTACCCGACATCGATATGCTTGTTGCTGTCGCTCGAATTACCGAGCGGATGTTCGAGCATCAGCACGAGCGTGTCCTTGAAGTCCTTCAAGTTGATCTCGACGATCTGCATCTTCTCGAGCAGCAGGTCCGTGGTGGAGATCGTCGGGGAATCGATGTCGAGCCGCCCCTGGAAAGGAACGCGGTGGCAGAAATACAGCTCGTCGGCGAAGACGTCGACGTTCAGCCCGGTTTCCGGATGCAGATAGATGTGCCGAGTTCCTTCGGACGCAACGTAGACTCCGTCGTCCGCTTCGTAGCCCTCGCCGACAAGAAACTCCCGAATTTTCTGATTCTGCTTCTTGGCAGCAGCGAAATCCACGTCGGTGAGGGCTCGACCCATGTCGTCGAAGAGATGAAGATGGTTGGGGCACTGGAGCCGGTAGGCGACCGAACCCAGAATACGAAGCTGAATGCCACGTGCCTCTGCCGCGCTGACGAGTCGCAGAGCTTCGTCGACGAATTCCAGGTGCAAGTTGGCTGTCGTCATCGCAACCTCCCTATCTGAGCTCTCGTTTCGCCTCTTGTCCCGCCCCCAAGGACCGGGAGAGTCATCATCCTAATCCTGGGGGCGGGAGGAAATCGGCCCGATCGCGACGAGTGCTATTCGATCGGAATCTCCTTGAAGGCGAGGGTAACGTCGGCACCTTGCGACTTGCGGAAGGCTTTCATGCCGAAATAAAACGCCAGACCGATCACGAACACGCCACCGACAATCGCCAACTGCTGTGGGTCATGCCCAGCCGCAGACTCATCGATGAACAGCGTCCAGAAGTAGAACTGTGATGCGCCGAAACCAAGTGCGCAGGCCACGGTCATCAACGGCAGTCCGAAAAGCGTCTTCCCGGCGATCGCCGATTTCTCGTAGATCTCCGGCCGCTTGTAGGGGAAGAAGATTCCCGCCCCCAGGACGACGCTCCACGCTAGCACCGCAGCCTCGATCAGGATGACGATCGCCGAGAAGAACGCGGTGAACACGAACAGGTACATGAAGATGATGGTAAGGACGACGGACACGAAGATGGCGACCGTCGGCGTATGGCGCGTCGGCGATATCGTGCCGAGCGGCGCCGGCGCCACACGGTCGAACGACCAAGCCACGATCGCCCGCACGCCGAAGGTATGCATGCCCGGGATCCACATCCACATCCAGAAAATGAACCCCAGCGAAACCAGTATGCATATCAATGCCGAGCCCGTTAACACCCCAGCAAGCAAGGTGATCGTGGGGTCGGTTTGGATGCCAACCCCTTCGAGCAGATTGAAGGCCGCCGTTCCCAGGAACTCATAGCCGAACACCTCGATGCACAAGGTAATGGTGATCAACCAGATCGCCACCGCCGACACGATCGCGCCCAGCATGCCGTAGGTTTGGGATCGCCCCACGGACTTGATCTCGCCACCGATGGCGATCGAGAAGGCCGCGCCGACCAACGGCAGGAACGGCCAATTGGAAACCAACACGGTTTGCGTCCAATCCGTCTCTCCGTCCCACGCCCAGCCATTCTCTCGGCCCGAGGCAATGATGGCGGCGTAGGGTTGGTCGACCTCCAGGATGGGCCCCATCAGGGCGTCGAAATTGGTCACGAACTCGGCGTTCGACCCGGTCAGGAGCACGACGATCAACAAGACGGACCCGAGCATGGCAAGGGTAAAGACGATCTTCTGGGTCGTCAGGTAGAACCTCATACCCGCCGAGAGAACGACCCCCGACACGATGAGAATGAACGAGCCGATCAAGAACATCGGCCAGGGCTCCACCACCCAGGCACCCGCCGCGACCCAGGCGTCGCTGCCGGTCAGGTACCCGGTCAGTGTTAGTGCCGGAGAAATACCCAAAATGATGATCCAGTACGCGGCGATCGCGCAGTAGAACAACCAGGCCGTGATCTCCACGAGACTCATGGTGAGTGCCAAGGACGGCGGCAAAATGCGCGAACCGAAAACGTAGATCCCTCCGGACCGCGGCAGGACCAGCGTCCAAGTGATGAAGCCGAACGCGATCAACGCCATCGCGAATCCGGCAATCAGGCAGGCCACGACTAGGTTGCCGCCCGGATAAAACGCCGGCCCGTAAAACATGATACTGGCGACGCCAAGGCCGACGCTGACGAGTCCCAAGTTATAAACGAAGGTATCGAACCCGCCGGCTGTTTTGATGAGTCCGGACGCCTTGCGTAGAAAGATCCTTTGCTCTCCGCCGGTATCTGAAATGCTCATTCTACCTCTCCTGTTTCTTGCGAGCGAGATAAGGTCACATTCGACTAACCCTGGGTCATGTGAACGTTCTGAACCTTCCCGCTATTCAGTGTGATCAGGGCTCCCTGGAGGATGCCTTCTGGATACACACTCCCCGGATTGACGCAGATCGTCTTGCCGATTTTGATGTCGCCTCGACCCTCGTGAATGTGGCCATGGATGCCGACCAACGGCTGATGCTTTTCAATGACGCCGTAAAGCGCCTTGGAGCTCGCGTGGTCGCTGACCGGATTGCCCATCTCATAGACCACCTGCAGGTCGTCATCGAGCTTCGGACACTGATCCAATATGGTTCCGTAAGGCGGCACGTGGACGTTGGAGATGCAGTGATCCATGTTCTTGGCCTGGGGGACCAGTTCGTTGAATTTTTCTTGGTATTCTTCTTCGGTATACTCGCGCTCGGTGTCCCAGGGAGTCCGGGTCGAGCCGCCGCAGTGCAATATTTCGTAACCCCGCAACTCCGTCACTTCCATCTCGTGGTAGTGGACGTGCGGCGAGTCGTGGAGGACCTGGTCGATCTCGAAAAAGTCGTCATTCCCTGGTGCGGTAAGGAAGGGTATGTCTTTGCCATCGAGAATCTGACCGGCGTAGTCGCACCATTCGGCCACCCGTTCGACAACGAGCTTCTTGAACAGTTCGTCCTGTGCGTCGGGGTCATCCTTGAGGGACTGGAACTCCTGCTCGGAGATGACCGACGGATAGAAGCCCTTGTTCCCGTTGGACTTGACGAACTCGTCGACCTCCTCCTGAGTCTTCAAGGTGATGGTTGCGCCAGCCTGAAACGCAAGGTGTGTCCCGTCCGCCTGTTCACAAACCGGGATCACGGCCTTGCCCGTCATATCGCCGCCCATGATAAGGACGTTGGCGCCATAGAACTTCGCGCCGTTGATGAATTTCTTGAAGCAGACGTTGGACCCATGGAGGTCGGACGCGAAGAATATGACGACTTTGCTGGCTCCATCGTCTGATTTCTTCTGCCAGAACATTGTCCCACTCCTCTCCTAGTACTTCATCAGGTAGCGCTCGATCTCCCACTCCGAGACGGCGTTGTGGTAGTCCCACCATTCCTCTGTCTTCAGTTTGATAAAGGACTCGAACAAGTCGTCGCCCATGACCGTCCTGCCGAGCGGATCGGCGGCGAAGGCCTCGATGGAGTGAAGCAGTGTCGGCGGCAGGGTCCTAACGCCCAGCTCGTCGAGTTGCCCTTGGCTAAGTTCGTACATGTTGAGATCGATAGGGTCGCCCGGATCGATATCGTTCTCGATTCCGTCGAGACCGGCGCCCAACATCATCGCTGCGCCCAGATAAGGATTGACCGTGGTGTCCACCGCGCGGCATTCCCATCGCGCGGCGGAAAGATTGACGCCATGCTGGTCGGACCCATCGCCTTCGATCTGAGGGCGCAACGCCGGCACGCGCATCATGTGGGTGCGGTTGTTGCCGCCATAGGAGATGAACACCGGCGCCCAGGTGTAGCCGGTCATGGAGCCCGTCTTGATCAAGCGCTTGTAGGAATTCACCGTGGGGCACGTCACCGCGACGATCGCTTCGGCATGCTTCATCACGCCACCGAAGAATTGATAGGCGACCTTCGACAAACCCAATCCACGCGGGTCATTCCGATCGCCCGATATGTTTTCGCCGGTTTTTAGGTCCGATAGCGACATGTTGAAGTGCGCCCCGCTTCCCGTTCGGTCCGCGTAGGGCTTCGGCATGAAGGTGGCCTCCCAGCCGTACTTGCGTGCGATCTCCTTCATCATCAGCCGCCAAAGCACGAAGCGGTCGGCCATGGTCATGACGTCGGCATAGGAGAAATCGAATTCGAACTGACCGTTGGCATCCTCATGATCGAAGGAATACACATCCCATCCGAGGTCGTTCATGGCGCTGACGCACTCATTCAAGAAGTCGTAATTCTCTAACGTCAGCTGTACGTCGTAGGCGGCTTTGGAGATATCGTCGAACGGGCTGTTCGGCTCTATGTGATTGCCGTCCCGCCGGACGATGAAGAGTTCGCATTCGATGCCGAGGTTGAACTGCATGCCGAGCGCCGCCGCCCTGTCGATCTGCCTTTGCAGAATCGTCCGTGAACACATGGGCCAGGGTTCGTCGTGGTATTTGAGGAAACTTGGCGCCCACGCCACTTCGGGCCGCCATGGCAGCTGGATGATTGCGGCGGGATCGGGGTGGGCGGCGAGCTCGTCGTCGTCGGGGCTCTGGCCCAAACCGTCCAAGGCCGCACCGGTATACAGCTCCGAGCCTCGCATCATTCGGTCGAAGTGATCGATCGGAACGGCCTTGCCCTTCATCACTCCGTGTGCATCGACATAAGAGGAGAAACAGTACCGCACCCCCATTTTCTCAAGGGATTCTCGAGTTTGGCTGTTCGCGCTATCGCGCTTCTCCCGATCTCCATTTCTTGGAGCCATCGGCCGTCCTCCCTGCCTGCTTTGCGCACATATTCGGCGCTGTCGATCTTGCTGCCGACCACACTCACCAACTCTCACAAAGTTTACCAAAATTCATTAATCAGTCAATGAATTTTTGAGATGATGGTTGTAAGGACCAGCCCTTTCGCCACTCTCAAAGCCGGCGGCGGCTGGCATGGGTGACGGTCAACGACCTTTGGAATTCGCGGCGAGTGTCTTGGATCGCGCCGGCGTGCCGGTATAACCGAGCTGGCCCCAAATCTCGCGGCGTAGCAGTTCGACCGCGTGCGTGAGATCGAAGTCGTCGAGGATCACCGAGCGCACCATGACGCCGTCCAGGTAAGTCGAGATGAAGAGCGCGAGGGAGTCCGGGTCGACGGCCTGAAACCGCTTTTCTTGGATGCCCTGGCGGATACAGTCGGAGAGGATGCGCTTCTCCTCGTCATAGAACTGCCGGACCTGCCGGTCGACGACGGGAATGCTCGTTTTCGATCCCCTGTAATCGAGGCTGATCTTCACGAATTTGTGGATCGGCGCATAGAGCTGAACGTGATTGTTCAGCCAATCGTCGATGATATCAGCCGGGTTCTCGTAACGGGCCCGCAGTTGGCGGAAGTTTTTGAAGGCCTGGTCGACGGCGTATTCGATGGCGGCGCGGAACAGGTCTTCCTTGCTGTCGAAGTAATAGTAGATCAAGGCGGTATTGACGCCGAGCGCGCTCGCGATGTCCTTGATGGTCACGGCGGCAAAGTTGCGCTCGGCGAAGAGATCGAGGGCAACGGCCGCGAGCTCCTCCCGCCGGTCGAAAGGGGTGTTTCTCGCCGATCCCCGCGGCCGACCCCGCGATCGGACTTTCTGGGTCGGTTGCAATCGCGCCATCGAAGGCTTCCTCTTGGTCAAATGCCACTCAAGCTACAAATAGATCACGCCCAATAAGCGAGCCGAAGGTAGCGCGCCCGAACTTACTTGCCAATCCGAACCGGCATCTGCACACTCCCCTACATTAACTAACTGATCAATTGAAAGATCAAGGGAGGAGATGATGGCCCTGGTCGACGGCGGCCGCGAAACCGCAAACCGCGAGGCCTTCGAGCGGCTCTCAGGCGCCGACCCGCTGTTGGTGGATGTCCGCTCTGCCATCGACGTGGTGCCGGGCATGACCCGCGAGACGATCCTGACATCGGGGCCGCCGATGCCATGGCGCGATTACGTTGGCGGTCAGCGCGACGCGGTCATCGGCGGCGCTCTCTTCGAGGGGCTGGCCGAATCCCCGGAGGACGCGGACGCCAAGCTAACCTCCGGCGATCTCAAGGTCGACGGTTGCCACGATTACCAGTGCATTGGCTCGTTGGCCGGTATCTATACCGCGTCGATGCCCGTCTTCGTCGTGGACAACCGGGCCGGCGACAACCGCGCCTTCTGCAACATGTACGAGGGCACCAATCCGCGCCGTCTCAACTACGGTGTCTATGACGAGGGGGTGAAGGAACGGCTGCTGTTCGTCAACGACGTTATCGCGCCGGTCATCGGCGAAGTGGTTCGCCGCGCCGGCGGCATCGCGCTGAAGCCGATCATGAAGCGGGCGCTCCATATGGGCGACGAGCTGCACAGCCGCAGCACGGCCGCATCTCTATTGTTCACGCGCGAGTTGTTTCCGGCGATGATCGATCTCGCGATGGCCGACAGGGATAGCGTCGACAGGACGCTGACCGCGCTGACCGAGGACCATTATTTCTTCCTTCGCCTATCCATGGCGGCGGCCAAGGCGACGGCGGACGCGGCGCATGGCATTGAAGGCTCGAGCATGGTGACCGCCATGGCCTTCAATTGCCGGGGCTTCGCGATACGGGTCAGCGGTCTCGGCGGCGAGTGGTTCACCGGGCCGCACGCCGACGTGCAGGCGAAACTCTTCGAAGGACACACGGAGGATGAAATCACCTGGATGGGCGGCGAAAGCACTATCACGGAGACGGTCGGCCTCGGCGGATTTGCGCAGGCCGCAGCGTTTCCACTGCAGAAGTATCAGGGCGGGTCGCCCGAAGCCATGGTAGAGCGCAATCTAGAACTCTACGGCATCACGCTTGGCGAAAACCCGGACTATCACATCCCCGCCCTCGGTTACCGGGGCACACCTACCGGTATTGAGATCTTCAAGGTCATAGAGACCGGAATTCTGCCAGCCATGGACATCGGCATTGCCGGCAGGGACGGCGGCCAGATCGGCGCCGGCGTGGTGCGGGCACCCATGATCTGTTTTACCTCGGCGGCAGAGGCGTTCGAGGCGCGCTACCCCGGTCACTGAACATCGTGGCGACCGACCGGTGAGTGCAGTCTATGCATGACGGCTCCCACCCATGAATGGCAGTATTGGCGGTCACGTTGATTCATGGGTTGGGCAGGGGTCTCACATGCTGCAGGCGCTATGGAGCCTGGAAGTCCTGCTTGCGGAAGGCCCGGTTCCGGCAGGCGTGCTGATCTTCCACCTGCGTCGGGTGTTCGGCGACTATTATCAGACCGGGCGCCTGTTCGGCGGCGACAGACAGGCCCACTACGTTGGCGAATACAAGATAGAGAACCTCGGCCTTACCGGGCGATTCACGGCGATCCGCCATGGTGGCGTCGATCCCACGCCGTTCGGCACGATGGATCAACATGACATCGCATTCACAAGTGCGCTTGAGGCAAACTTGGAGCGCGATGTCCTCATTCTCGATGCGGTCATCGATGCCGGCGGGGCGCATCCCATCCAGCTACGCCTGACGAAACGAGCGCCGCTCGCCTGAACCGCGCCTGTCGCGATCGTGCGTCATCAGCGCCTATTGGACAGATAGGGTTCTATCTTGAGACAAACCCACCTCTGCTTCACGCAGCAGATTGATGATTTGCTCTGGTTTGTAGCGTTTGCGGCTCATTCCGTCCGCCTTCTTCGCAAGGTTCAGAATGCACCGATTCGTCTCGTCCACGATGGCCCACTTTCAAGGGGTCAGGTCATCTAAAGGCGCTTCGGCCGGTTATTTCTCGCAACTCCCGAAGGAGGTCACGGCACAGACCTTGCCGTCGACCCAGATCGTCTGGTCGAGAGACGCGCGGGTGAAGACCGCGCCGTCGATCTTGGCACCCTCGAGGGAGGCGTTGTCGAGGATGGCGCCGGTCAAGTCGGCGCCCGAGAGGTCGGCACCCTCCAGGTTCGCGCCGGTGAAGATCGCCCTGGCGAGCGTGGCGCCCGAGAGGTCGGCGCCCGAGAGGTCGGCGCCGGTCAGATCGGCCGAGGTGAAATCGCTCTGGGCCAGCTTGGCGCCGGTCAGCTTCGTGGTCCGCAGGAAGCTGCCGCTGAAACGGGCGCCTGTCAGGTCGGCATCGGCCATGACGGCGTCGCTGATGAAGGCATTGCGCAGATCGGCGCCCGGCAGGCTACGCCCCTGGACGTTGCAGCCGTCCCAGGTGACGCCCTCCGCGGGCGGGTCCTGGCAATTGGCGAGGACCGGCGAGATGCCGGGTATCGTAAAGGCCGCAGCGGCTAGGGCAACAGCAAGTAATTGGGATCGCAGCATCAATATCCTCCGTGGTATGGGGCCACATCATTGCAGAGCGGCTCGATGCCGACAAGTCCGCGCCGCACCTTGACAAAAAACAGTGGCGCGGCGAGGTCGCCTTAATCCGGGTCCCCCAGCCAGGCAGTGGAGCGAGGGGGTCAGGTCGCCCACCTGCCGCCGGATAGGACCTGGGGCGGCACAAATAGTCCTGCCGGCTAAGGATCCATCACGACGGTGACGAGGCGCTTGTCGCTCCAATATTCGGCCTTCACGAACTGCTTGTTGTGGTCGAACCAAACACTCCCCTTCCAGTCGCCAGTAAAATCAAAGCGCTCCGTTTGGATGGTTTCGCCGCTCCGCGCGACAGTGTCTTCATGACCGGCGATCTTGACTTTCAGCAAGCGAAGGTCCGCCAAGTCGAACAACAAAGAATTCTGTGAAACCGCATAATGCCACAGCGAAATTGGGAAAGCGTCGTGGGGCAGTGTCAAAGGATCGTCGTTGAGGGTCGCGTCATATTCCTTGGTGTTTCTCTTCAGTGTGATCTCATACTTCTTTCCGTCATCGTTGGTGTTGCCCCACATGCTTTGAAGCTCGCCACCGGACCATTGTTCATGCAGATTCTGGGTAAAGCTGTACAGCTTGACTCCCAACACGGACACGGATGCCTTCGTCCTTAGCTCCTCTAGTTCGCCTTTCTCATTGCTTTTGACGCTATAGTGGACCTGGCCAATCTTCTTGCCGTCCAGCAGGATGGAAGCGAAAAAATTCTCATGACCGCCGTCCGCCGAGGCCCAGGACGACAGGCATAATAAAGCTGCGAACACGGCTAGTTTGCTGATCCACGGCATCTTTAAACCTCAATTTCGCATGGAAGAATGGTCGAATACATCATACCCGCATTTGGCTCAACCCGTCCCTGGACCAGCGATCACTGGCACCTCGATGAAATGGTCATCGTGACCCGGCGGAAACGCTATTGGCTTCGGTGCGCCCTTGGACATTGAGGACAAAGATCTGGGCTTCCTCGTCCAAAGCCGGCGCCATGCCGAAGCCGCTCGAAAGCTAAGGCTGAAGCCGCTCAAGAAGCAAGGCTTCGCACCGGGCGCCGCCGCCCGACCGCCGCTGAATGTTTACCGATCTCCGACTAACGAAGCTTCTGTGGCAAAACCGTTAAGGGCGTTAAACTCCTAAACACGCAGTCTTCGTAAATCCCTTCCGATGTCGCTTTCGATCCGACCCCCTTGAATCTACTCGGCCCCGATATTCGAGGCCAAATTGTTCAAGGCGGGAGACGCCGGCACATATCCAGGGTACCGAAGATGAAGCGATTTCTTGCCGCATGGATTCTCCGCCGCGGATCGACTAGTCTCCTGTAAGAGAGAGTCAGGCGAGGACCGCTACTCGCCGCTACCCTCGTCGTGGATGTGATTGGCATTTCGCGCCTCATGGGCGCAGACGGAACCGCCGCGAACGGTAAGGAGGAGGACTCGGCCAAGGACCGCAAGGACCACTGGACGATGGCGCCAAGCGAAGCGCTCATGTCCTGCAGGAGCTGCGATCTGTTGCACCAGGCGGTTCCTCCGCCGCGTGGCGGTGCCCTCGCGTGCACACGCTGCGGCGACGTCCTCTATCGCAAGCCTCGAGGCGAGCTCCAGGTCTCCTTGGCTCTCACACTTACCGCATGCCTTCTCTTTCTGGTCGCCAACGCCTTCCCTCTGGTGACCTTCGAGCTTGCCGACCGGAGCCAGTCGGGCAAACTGATCTCCGGTGTCCTCGGGCTCTACGCCGAAGGCTATTGGGAACTGGCGGGGCTGGTCTTGTTCACGACGATCCTGGCGCCGCTGCTGTATCTCCTCGGCCTGCTTTACGTCCTGCTGCCCTTGTCGTTGGGCAGGCGGCCCTGGGGGCTAGGAACGCTGTTCCGGGTGATCGAGACCGTGACGCCTTGGGCCATGCTCGAGGTCTATATGTTCGGGATTCTCGTCGCCCTCATCAAGTTGGGTGATTTCGGCGTGGTCGTTCCCGGTGTCGCCCTGTTCGCCTTCTTCGGCTTGACCGTCGCGATCGTGGCGATCAACAGGAATCTTGATCGGAGGGCTATATGGGAAAGCGTGCCGGGACCCGGCCAAAGCCCTGCCCACACCGCCGAGGCCAAATTCCTTCTATGGGCCTGCGGTGCTTGCGAACTGCTGGTCCGTCCGCCAGGCCCGGCCGAAGCCGCCGCGGCCGCCTGCCCACGCTGCGGCTCGGCCTTGGCCCGCCGTAAGCCGAACAGCTTGTCGCGGACCTGGGCGCTCCTAGTGGCCGGATACATCCTCTACGTTCCGGCCAACGTCCTCCCGGTGATGGTCATCGTGTCGTTCGGCAAGCAAGAGACGAGCACCATTTTGGGCGGCGTGGTCGAACTGGCGCAGGGCGGGGACTGGCCGATTGCCGGGGTGGTGTTCATCGCCAGCATCGCGATTCCCATGTTGAAGCTTCTCTCGCTCACATGCGTTGCCGCTTCCGTGCAGTGGCACTGGCGCTGGCGCCCCGCTGACCGGACCCGGCTTTACCGGATCGTCGAGGGCATCGGGCGCTGGTCGATGATCGACGTCTTCGTGATCTCGATCCTGGTAGCCCTGATCAAGCTCGAAAAGGTCGCCACCGTAGAGCCCAGCGTGGGCGCCCTCTGCTTCGCCGCCGTCGTCATCCTGACCATCTTCGCCGCCAAGAGTTTCGATCCGCGGTTGATGTGGGATCGCTTGGAGTCTCAAAATGAGTGATACATCCGCCAAACAAGACACGCAGAACCAGGC
>PVMK01189129.1_pt1 | contig 14916 bp, 19 predicted proteins | sample 1853481 | NCBI WGS metagenome assembly PVMK01 (sample SAMN08533507, study PRJNA380276) | Marine sediment metagenome, whole genome shotgun sequencing project.
TGGATAAAGACGATAGCGCAGATGAGCTTCTAAGCTCTTTGGAAGAAATTATAGACGACTCAGAAAATAATGCTGAAGCGGATCCCAAACCTGAAGCTGAATCTGGGGATGATATCGATGACCTGGATGATCTGGACATTTCTGGAAATGAGCTGGACGATAAAGATGCGATTGAAAAGGCTGTCCTTGATAAAGAAGGCATGTCTGATGGTGTATTCATTGAAGACAGGGAGACACTTGATAAGGACAGAATACCTGAAGGACCACTAGCTACTGATAAGGCACAGATTGATACTGATGATTTGCCTGAACCTGAAAAGAAAAAAGAAACGAAAAAAAGTTCTCAAGATGAAGTTAAACAGGATGAATCTGATGATGAATCGTTACAGACTCCTCTGCAAAAGATTATTGCAAGGATTAAACAGTTTTCACCTGTCAAAATACGGATTGTTGTATCATCTGTAATAGCTGTTCTTCTTTTTTGTCTGGGTACTCTATTTTTTATATTGTTTTCCGGTGGTGATCAGGAAAATACTGAAGAGATTTTTGCTGACAGTGTGCCTGTTTCTGAAATAAAAGAGTCTGCCAATGCTTCATTAATTGAAAATTATGAGATGAAGACATTTGTTATACCTATGCAGGATTCTGCCAGGGACAGAGTATTTTTAAAAGCGGATTTTATTATCATTATTAATAAAGTTGATTTAATCCAACTTAAAAATAATAGTGTTAAAATTCGTGAAGCTGTATACAACCTGTTTTACAATAAAAATTCTGAAATAATTTTAAAGAAATTAAAAAGATCAGAACAGCTGTATAAACTTAAAGAAATGTTCTTAATTTGATATTTAAAAAAGAGACAATCAAAGATATAGAGATGGTAAATTATAAGGTTGTTTAATTGTATATATGAGGAATAAATGTTAAAAGGTTTAGCTCAAAAAAATGTTTTAGCTTTAGCGCATATTGGATCTATCAGTAAAAGGTGTATTGCATAATATGAATTCGCCCTTAACCGCGGTGCTTGGCAGGTCAGAGATGCTTCGTTTTCGGTTTGAGAAATTAAAAGGCAGTTCTGCTGATGACTGAGATAAACGAGTTGATCGAGAAATCAATTAACGATATTGAGATAATTATTGAAAACTGTACCAAGGTAAATTCTGTTAACTCTAACCTTATGCAGAAAAGTATTTCCTGCGAGTCTGAAAGATAAAGAAAATCTTAACCTGTCCATGCTCTTTAAGAATGAGCTTCTGTTTATGAGCGCTAATATGGAGTTTAAACATAATATAAAAAAAGATATCAGCATAGCGGATAATGTTTTTATAAAAGACGCAGTTTACGTAGATTTTTCAAATACCTTTAATGAGATACTTGAGAACTCAATTTATGTTTTAAGGGATTCTGAGAACAAGAAAATATCAATTAAACTTCAATCGGACAATAATCATATAATCATGGAGTTTGGTAACAGCGGCCCAGGCATGGATCCTTCACAAAAAGATCAGATAATTAAAAGCTTTTATGGTGAAAACAGCAATAACAATCCCGCTTTTGCAAGGATAGGGAAAACTGTTAAGCCCATATAGGGCAAAACTTGAGATAGAAAATATTAAGGGGAATAATGTAATTAAAATAATAATCCCGGTATGATTGGTTGATGCAAATAAAGATTTTTCGAAAATTGACGAAAAGTTCTATAATTGAAACCATCATCGGGGTAAATAAATGCTGGAATTAATACAGCTGAATCATATTCTCACAAACACCAGTAATGCTGAAAAGGCAACTATTGTACAGCATGAAAACGTTGTACTTTATCATGATCTGGCAACACAAAGGATGAATAAAAGGGCGGGAAAAGAAAAGAACGATCGCTTCAAAATACGAAGAAATCCGATAAATCAAAGGTCAATGAGAAAAAGAAGAAACATGATAAACGGGCTATGCAACAAAAAAACAATAATTTTAATCCTAACAATGATCAGTTAGCTGTGTCCGATTATCATATAATTGATATTGAAATATAATAAGAGTTATATTTAGGCTTAACAGTATGCAGTTCATATTAATGGCGGTAACCGATATACTTATTTTATTCTTACTGGTTTATATCCTCATCCGGCTTACCAGGAAAGAATCAAAAACAGAGTTAACTGAGATTCGTGCGCTTAAGGATTCGTTTGAAAAATTGATGTCTGAATCGGAAAAAGTTACAAAAGAGATGCTTTCCGATTTCAATAAAAGAATATCAGACTTTAATGATATTCTCTCTCAGCTGGATGATAAATATAACCGTATCAGGTTTGACATGTTGAAGGCTGTAGAGATTTCTGAGGGGTTAAATAAAACTTCAATCCAGGATGAAGCTACCGAACCCTATAAAAAAGCTGTTGATATGCTCGCTTCAAACACTCCTGTTGAGGAAATCAAAAAAACAAGCGGGTTGAGTACTTCGGAAATTGATCTGATAAAACAGCTGACCCAGCACAAATCCAACTAGTCGTATCCTTTTTGCATAATATTTTTCACCATAATTTTGCTCCATAAGAAAATTTCATACTATCTCCGTATATTAATAATTGTCTAATTATTTTATAATTAATAACCGAAAAGTTAGATGTAATCGGAATAACAGAGAAATAATATATAATTAAAAACCGTATTAAACTGTAGTAATAAGAAGCAACATATTATGTTCATATAAATCTTAATATAATTAAAAGGTATATTTATGAAAAGGCTCCTGCTGGCACAAATAACAATAATATTTATCGCATTAAATCCTTTTAATGCAGGTGCAAGATGGGTCAAATCCTATGATATTTTGGAAAACAAATATGATAAAGCTGTTTCAGTTTTACAGACGACCGCTGTCCCTGGTTTTATAGTATTTAATGATGATATGACAGTTCTTAAATTAACTTCTACCGGCATTGTTCAATGGGCTGCAAACTATTACAGGGGATGCTATAACAGCCCAAAGCAGATTGTTGAAACAAGTGATAGTGGGTATGTTCTGCTTGCAAATCACAGGTCAACTGATCCGGACAACTGTACCGGAAGTGACAAGCTGTGGGTAATTAAAATTGATGCTGCAGGACAGGTATTATGGCAGAAAACTTTTCAGGGTGCCGGTGATTCAATTGATGCTGTTCAGATAAGAGAGGTACCTTTTGATAATACATATATACTTGCAGGTAATTCAAAGAACAGCGAAACAGATACTGATATCTGGGTGATAAGGATCGATAGTTCCGGTGGTCTTGTCTGGCAGAACACCTTCAGTATAGATGGTAAATTGCTCGCAAGCTCAGTTATTTATGATCAGACTAATGTCAGGTTCGTGATCTCCGGTTCAAGGCAGCAGGGTGCTGGTTATCCTTCCGGGGTTATAATGAGCCTTGATAATTTCGGTACAATTGACTGGAGCAACAGGTACAGTAATACGACCTATCTTAAATCAGTAGTTCATGATGAACCCTTTTACGTTGCTGCCGGAACCTCAACTGACATTGAGAATGACAGTGATGCTCTGGTCGTTAAGGTCAATGTCTCCGATGGTACCACGGACAACGCTTGGAAATACGGAAGCAGTGATAACCATGAAAATATAAAGCAGATTGTAACTACTTCTGGCGGCGGATATGCTTTTATTTGTGATACCGACCTTTATGGCCTGGGGAGCTATGATGCCTGGCTTACAAAAATAAAGGCCGACCTTTCTGTTGAGTGGGGGAGAACATTTGGCGGAGAAAAGTTCGAGTCAGCTCTAACCCTTCAGAATACGGCAGATTCAGGTTTTATTGTAGGCGGTTTTACAAAATCATTTCCTGATAATCCTGAATATATGAATATGTTTTTGATGAAACTTCCGTCAGACGGAGATTATGATAATTGTACCAAGGTAGTTGAAACTGCAATTTCAAACAGTTCTGTAGCTGTTTATAACTATTCGTTAGTACCTGCAGTTGCCCAGATGTCTCCAACATATATAACAGATACTGCAATTACCGGTGTTACAGATACAACTACATATAATACGGAAATAGTCTGTTTTTCAAAGGATACTGACGGAGACGGTATTTTGGATGACGGCGATAACAGCGGTATCGCAGGGGATAATCTATGTGAAGATAAAGAAACTGAAAATTGTGATGATAACTGCAGGTATGACTGTAATTTTCAGCAGGAAGATTATGACCATGATGAAATCGGTGATGTGTGTGACCGTGTTCCGGGGTGTGGCAGGGTATGCGGCGCTAATCCATGTGAACAGGAATGTAATTTTTAAATATATTTTAATATTCTCCCATATTAATCAAGCATATGCTTCATAATATCTTAATATTGAACAAATAGCATATCTCCTGCTTTGAGCCGGTCGAAGGTCTCTTGATTCGGCTTGAAGTTCCTTATTAGTCCGATCTATCACTATCAGAAGCAGCGCAAAAATAAGGTAATAATTCGGCAAAAAATTCCTCTTTATTCCATTTCCTATATATGTTTTTTATACAGTTTCAAGTTAAGATAATCCGAGTATTGTCTCATTTGATGAATGGTATAAATAACATGATAAATCAGATAGTTGAGATGTATTTGTTGAGAGTATAATAAGCATTGAAAACTCAACGAAACATATCAAAATGTGTAACTGGCATGTATCTTGTAACAGGTTATTGCAAACGATTCATAAGGGGAGAAAAATGAGTCAGGGAATATACATCGCGTTGTCAGGTGCAAAGCTGCAGCAAAGAAGATTAGAACTTCTTTCTAACAATCTGGCGAATGCAAATACAGCAGGCTATAAAACAGACAATATAAGTGCCGCTTCATTTGAATTTGCTCTTGATGAGTATATGACTGATGACGGTAACGCCAGCAACTTAGCATATACACAAACAGGACAGGCCTCAACCGATTTCTCAAAAGGATCTATGAAAAATACGGGTTCGCCTTTAAACCTGGCACTAGATGGGCCTGGTTTTTTTGTAGTTGAGACTCCTTTTGGTGAAAGATATACAAGGGATGGGAATTTCAGGCTTAATAAAGATGGTGAGCTGGTAACACATGAAGGATATAAAGTTAAAGGGCGGGGGCTTTCAGATCTTGGGGAATGGGAATATACATATTAATTCTGATGGAGATGTTTATTTAGATGATGGAGATGTTTATCTAGACAATATCAATAAAAAAGGTTCCATTGAAATTGTTGCATTTAAAGATCAAAACAGCCTTAAGAAAGAAGGACATAACCTTTTTTCAAAAATAAATAATGAAACAGCGGATGGAGAAGCCTGAGATTACAACTGTAAAACAGGGATTTTTAGAGATGTCAAACGTGAATGTTGTGAGAGAAATGGTTAACATGATTGAAGTTAACAGGCTTTATGAAGCGTATCAGAAGATGATTAGAACAATTGATGAAAGTTCAGGTAAAGCAATAAATGAACTGGTCAAATAAAAGGGGAGAAATAAAATGATTAGAGCATTATACACCGCTTCAACAGGCCTGGCGGCGCAACAGCTTAATATAGATGTTATTGCAAATAACCTTGCAAATATAAACACCTACGGGATTTAAAAAGGGCAGGGCTGATTTTCAGGACCTTTTGTATCAGACACTGAGAACGCCCGGTACTGCAACATCCGGTTCAACTGAAGTTCCAACAGGGATACAGATCGGTCTGGGTTCAAAAATCGTAGCAGTTGAAAAATTATTTTTGCAGGGTGATTTCGCACAGACATTAAATGAACTGGATATAGTGATTCAAGGGAAAGGATTTTTTCAGATAACAAAACCTGACGGTGAAACTGCATATAGCAGGGCCGGCGCATTCAAGCTTGATAGTGACGGCAGGATAGTCACATCGGATGGTTATGTCCTTGAACCTGAGATTTCAATCCCGGATGATACCGTGAATATTTCTATTGGACTTGACGGAACGGTCTCTGTTATTCAGGGCGGTGATCCATCAGCTGTTACTGAGGTTGGAAATATTGAGACAGCAAGGTTTTCAAATGATGGCGGATTGCTGAATATTGGACAAAATCTATATATGCCCTCAGAAGCCTCGGGAGACGCAACGACCGGTACACCGGGTGAAGACGGGTATGGAACAATCGGACAGGGATTTTTAGAGATGTCAAACGTTAATGTTGCTGAAGAAATGGTAAATATGATTATCAGCCAGCGCGCATATGAGATGAATTCAAAAGTTATTCAGACATCTGATGATATGCTCAGAACAGCAGCAAATCTTAAAAGGTAGCGATAAAGTGAGTCTATTAGCAATGAAAAATAACATATTAAAAATCACGTTAATAATAATATTTGTATTTACTGTACTGTTTATGCTCTTCACAAACAGCGCATATTCAGGAACAGTTAAATCAATAAAGGTTCATAAAGACTCACTGGTTTCCGGCACAAAAGTTCTGCTGGGAGAGATTTCTACCATAGACGGTTCTCTTGACGGGATACAGGATGTTGAAAACATAATAATATGTTCTGCTCCCTCTCCAAAGAACAAAAAGGTGATCAGCCGGGATTCTATATTTACTGCACTTAGAAAAAGCGGGGTTTTAACAGATACAATTAATTTTAACTGTCCTGATAAAGTTAATGTCAGGTCTGGATATATTGAATTCAGCCGCAATGATATTAAGAAAATTATTATTGAACATATCCGGAAAAACATAACCTGGGATATGAAGTATGTACAAATTAAAAATATAATCTGTAGCCCCGTGGTTCTGCCGCAGGGAGAAGTATCATATAGTTTTAGTTTAAACAATAATAACGATTATATCGGCAGCTATAATGAAGAAATAATATTTGTTGTTGATAATAATTACAGGAAGAAAGTAAGGGTCTCCGCAAATATTCTTGTTGTATCTCCGGTAGCGGTTTCTACAAAAGTAATTAAAAGAAACAGTACTATAAAGCCTGGAGATATTAAGCTTATGCCAAGAGATATAACCGGCATTTCTGACCATATCTTCACAGATGTGACTTTACTTGTCGGGAAAAAGGCAAAAAACAGGATTAATCTCGAAACAGTTATACGTAAGAAAATGATTGGTTCAAATAATGTAGTTAAAAGAGGTGATATCGTTACAATTCATCTTGAGAAACGAACAAATGAAACTTTCAGTTCCTGCCAGAGCACTTGAACGGGGAGCAGTTGGGGACACGATAAGAGTAGTTAACACTTCATCTGACAAAGAGGTTTATGCAGTTGTTAAAAGCAGTAAAACGGTCGAGGTAATATTTTAATGAATTTTTATAGAATTATAAGAATTTTGATGATTGGGTTAATAATTATTTTCACTGCATCATGTGCCGGTCCAATTGTTAGAGATTCTTTAGGTGATATTGATAACAATGACACTATTGACTATTCGTCATATGGAATAAATAATCCGGACTTTGATGATCAGGCAATTTATATTGATGTTCAAAACCCCCATGAAGGCTCATTGTGGTCAACGCAGAGCAGATATGGATCGCTTTTTGCTGATACCAAGGCAAGAAATGTAAATGATATCTTAACAGTAAATATTGTTGAAACTACAGATGTTTCAAGTGACGCAAGCACACAGCTCAGCAGCTCCGGCTCTACAGAATCAGGCATAACCAGTTTTTTTGGTGCACCTATGAGTTTTGGGTTGGATAATCTTTGGGGTATCGGAACAAATTGACGGTGTAACGGTTGACGGGATTTTAACCCTTCGATAGCAGCAGAAGGTGAAAACAAAGTATAACGGTTCCGGGTCTACAGCAAGAAAGCATAAATTCCTAACAACACTATCCGCAAGGGTCATTAATGTATTTCCTAATGGAAATATGCTGATAAAAGGCAACAGGGAAATAACTGTTAACAGAGAAAAGCAGAAAATATTTCTGGTGGGGCTGGTAAGGCCGGAAGATGTATCCGCGCAGAATGTGGTATTGTCCACAGCAATTGCAGATGCCAAAATAAGTGTTACCGGTAAAGGTGTGGTTTCAGAAGAACAGACTCCGGGTTTCGGATCAAGAATGTATGAATGGTTATGGCCGTTTAAATAATATGGATATTTTATGATTAACAAAAAAACTATTATAATTATTTCATTACTTGTAATCCTTTTAAATTCTACAATTGCACACGCAATACGAATTAAGGACATTGCGGATATTAAAGGCGTTAGAAATAACCAGCTGGTTGGATATGGACTTGTGGTCGGTCTGGATGGAACCGGCGATGATGACAAGACCCAGTTTACCTATCAAAGCCTGGCAAGCATGCTTAATAAAATGGGGATCGTTGTTAACCCGAATGATGTAGATGTTGATAATGTCGCCGCGGTTATGGTGACCGCAACCCTGCCGCCTTTTGCCAAGGTCGGGTCAAAAATTGATATTGTTATTTCTTCGATTGGTAATTCAGAAAGTCTTCAGGGCGGGAACACTTTTGATGACCCCGTTAAAAGGACCTGACGGGAGTGTATATGCCGTAGCACAGGGGCCTATTTCTATCGGCGGGTTTTCTTTCAGCGGCGCTTCCGGAGATCAAGTACAGAAAAATCATCCGACTGTGGGTAGTATTCCAGGTGGCGCGATTATTGAAAAGGAAATAGATTTAGAACTTAAAAAAAGGACAACTCTTGAGATATGTCTTAAAAATCCTGATTTTACAACTTCGCTCAGGGTAAAAGAAGCGATTGAACGTAATATTCTTTCGGGTATATCAACAGCGATAGATGCAGGAACAGTTTCAGTAATGATTCCTCCAGGCTATAGCAATAAAATTGTAAATTTTATTTCAAAAATTGAGAATCTATCTGTTACTCCGGATGTTGTCGCAAAAGTTGTGCTCAATGAACGTACCGGTACGATTGTAATGGGTGAAAATGTTCTCATATCAACGATTGCTGTTTCTCATGGTAATTTAAGTCTTATTATAAAAGAGGACCAGTCGGTTTCCCAGCCTTTACCATTTTCTCGCGGACGGACGGCTGTGGTTCCTGAATCTGATGTAGAGGTATCAGAAGAGAAAAGCGAGTTAATACTTTTAAATAAAGGTATAAATATTAGCGATGTAATAGCGGCTTTGAATGCAATTGGAGTTTCTCCAAGAGATCTGATTGCGATCTTACAGGCCATCAAGGCATCCGGCGCCTTACAGGCAGAACTCGTAATAATTTAAGTGGATAAATGATGGAAATACCAATTATCTCAAATGAGTTTCAAAAAAGTTTACACACGGAAAAGACCGTAGCTGAGAATAGCGAGGACTTAAGTTTAAGAAAACAGTGTTCTGAATTTGAATCTTTTCTATATAACTGCATGCTTAAAACCATGAGAAGTACTGTGCCTGAGGACGATCTTTTTTCAGGCGGAAATGCTGAAAAAATATACCAGTCGATGCTTGACCAGGAATATTCACAAATGATGTCAGAGAAAATTAACAGCGGCCTTGCCGATGCCCTTTATAAACAATTAATGCAAAAACAACATAAAATAGAAACGTTTTAACCCTGAAATTGCTGATTGAACTAAAGTTTTTTGTTTTATTTGACGATCAGTGTGGTAGTATCAATAGACATCAAACAAGGAAAAATTATGAAAATATTAAATGATGATACTGCCATAAAAAATGATCCGCTTCTTAATCCACAGAAAGCAGCTGAAGAAGCAAATGAAAGATCTGTCAAGAAAACATCACAGATAAGTGATAATGTTCAATTGTCATCCAGGGCAAAAGATTTTCAGCGGATAAAGGACTTAGTGAAAACCGCTCCTGAATCCAGGGATGAAAAAGTTGCCAAAATCAAGGAACAATTGAACAATGGAACCTATAAGGCAGACATTGACAAGGCAGCAGAAAATATGATTAATGAATCCCTGTTAGATCTCTTTGCTTAGGAGCATTTTTGTCCTTTATTCTGCAAAACGCGGATAAAAGACATGCTGGAACAATTTAACAGATTACAAAAAGTACTTTCTGACCAAATCACTCATTATAAAGAGCTCTTTGTCCTATTACACGAGGAAAAAGAGCTGATCAAAAGATTCTTCTATTGATAAACTCCTTGAAAATAATCGAAAAAAAGATGAAGAAATCCTTTTAATTAGTTCTTTGGAGGAAAACTGCGTTAATATTATTGAAAAGATCAATAATAAGATTCCAATTGATAAAAGACCAATAACCCTATCCCAAATTATCAAGTCTATAAAAAATCCCCGTCTAAATGATCTTAAAAATACATACTCTGAGCTGATTTCTCTCGTTAATTCTGTTAAGGAAATAAATGAAGAGAACAAAATGTACATAAACGGTTCTTTAAGAGCTGTTCAGGGATCTATTTCCTTTCTGGTATCATGCGCTAAAGCAGGGACTCCTTTTTATGAAAAAGGCGGTCACTTAAAATCCGAAAATCTAACCAGTGCAATGATATCTGAGGAGGTTTAAATGGGAGTCGGTATTTTCGGAACACTTCAGATTGCAAAAGAATCTCTGCTTACTAATCAGTCCAGTATTTCTGTAACTTCAAACAATATAGCCAATGTCAATACACCGGGTTACTCGCGTCAGACAGCGGTGATTGAAACATGGGAAGCCCAAAAAGTCGGCGGCCTGATCTTTGGCAGGGGATCAAGGGTAGGTGATATTACCAAGAGTTATGATCAATTTATTAATAACAGTATTGTTGCGGAAAAGAGCGTTCTTGGCTGGTGGGAATCAAAAGAATCATCCATGTCTCAGATTGAGACTGTGTTTAATGAGTCATCAGGTAGGCGGTGTAAATGAGCTGTTAAACGATTTTTGGAACTCATGGCATGATGTAGCTGATTCACCTGAATCACAGGTTGAGAGAGCGGTCTTACAGGCAGATGGACAGACCTTGTCTTCAAAATTTAATAAAATGGCATTTGATCTTAAAAAAGTACAAAGTGATGCAAATGACCGCATTATCAACACAGTTGAAAAAATAAATAATCTCTCAATGGAGATAGCTGATCTTAATGCACGGATTCTTGGACAAGAAGCACAGGGAGGAAATGCTAATTCTTTGACTGACCAGAGATCTCTTAAGACTGAGGAATTGTCTCAGTTGATAGGTGTACAGGTGCTGTTTCAGAACAATAATCAGGTTACCATCCTAACTGTTTCAGGGCATGCGCTTGTTGCTGACAATGAATCTTTGCGAACTTGAAGCAGAAATAAATCCCTGAAAATTCAAATTTTTATTCAATAAAACATGTGGAAAAGGATATACAAGAGACCTGACAAACAAGATTAAAGGAGGCGAACTTAAAGGTCTTACTGGAAATCAGAGATGAAACTGTTCCTGAATATATTGAAAAAACTAGATTTTATGGCGGCAACTCTGATTAGTGAGGTTAATAAGGCTCATTTACAGGGCTATGGTCTTGACGGATCAACCGGCAACTATTTTTTTCAGCCAAATGATATCACTATTGAGGCAGCTGATACTAACATTGGAGGCGCAAGTATTTTTGATGCGAAGATAACAGACCCCTCTCAGCTTATAGCAAGTAATTTTGAGGTTAGATTTCTAAGCGGTACGCCACAGGATTCTAAATATGAAATTTATGATGAATTAAATGACGAGTATCTTTTTACCATGGATGCGGGTAATTCATCTTTTGTTTTTGATGAAAATGGCAATCAAAAGTTAATCACAATTGAAAAAGGTACTTATAACGGAAAAGAGCTTGCAGCTGAGATTGAAAGGAAGATGGATGCAGTTGCTGCAAATACTGCGTCAATACATATGGATTATTCGGTTAGTTATGATGAGGTTGATAGAAAATTCTCGTTTAAAAACCTGGGAGATGATCCAAGCAATCTGTTGTTTTCACATGCTGACACATCCATATCAGAAATTATCGGTTTTAATAATACAGATGTAACACTTGACCCTGTTGAAACAGTTTCAAGTGATGTGAAGTCCGGAATTTATAGTTACGCCGCACAAGTAATTGGAATAAATAGCTCAAATGATCAAATAATATTTGATGTTGGTGGAAGCGGAACAGATCTTACTGCCGTATTAACTGCCGGTACATATACTCCGGCTGAGTTGGCCGCTGAAATTGAAAAACAACTTATAGATGTATCCGGAAGTAATTTTAGTGTTAATTTCTCAAGCTCTAGTCAAAAATTCATTATAACAAATAATACGGGTTCTACTGTTGATTATAAATTCTCCATTTCAAGCGCAGCATCAACATTAAACTTTAATTCGGGTGATGAACTTAATGTTGCATCAGGTTCATCTAGATCAAGTACTGATTCAAGATATACTGAACGGCTTTTTGATATTATTAAAGGAACAAATGATGAAATATCTTTTAATGATGAAGGGATAGATCATCCGAATTATATAACGGCTGTAATTCCTGTGGGTAAGTATACGGGTGAAGAGCTTGCGGCTGAAATTGAAAAACAGATGGAAGCAGCAAAAGGTTCTTCCGGACAGGACTATAGCGTTACTTTTGACACAACTAACGGTTTATTCCAGATTTCTAATAAATCAACTAATTTACATGAGCTAAACATTGACTGGACAAGTTCTCCCGGAGCAGCGCAGACACTTGGATTCCTGCCTGGAGTTGATATCATTGCCGCGGGAAACAGTGTAATAAGCGATTTAATATCCGGTTCTGTTGTCTCCTATGACTCAATTGAAATTTACGGTATATCGTTTAAAGTTGCTGATAAAACATCGATGCCTGTAAGAGGTGATGTTTTTAAGGTAAGCACGATAAATGGCTCTGCCAGCTATATTGCAATGGATGTGGTTACAGCCTCTGATACGGATAAGATTGCAGCAGCGCTTTCTGCAATTGATATCGACGGTTCAAATAATACGATCATATATGATGACGACGGTGACCTGTCAGACAACCGAGATGCTGATGGAAATCTAGTTGAAGGAAATTATAAGAAAATTATTATTCCATCAGGTAGATATACTCCTGAAGAGCTGGCAGCTGAAATTGAAAAACTCCTTGAAGAAAACAGTCCGGGAAGCTCATATGCAGTTGAATTTGACCGAGATACTCATAGGTTTTCATTAATGAGCAATTCTATTAATCCAAACCCGGTTACCTTTTTGTGGGAAGCAGAGGAAACAACTGCTGAATTTGCCCTTGGGTTCAGTACAGAAATATTTAGTATAACTGAAAATTTTAATGACCAGTTGGGGTTTAAAGAAGGAACCTACGGTGACCCTGCTATACCGGCAAATACCCCATTATGGGCTGCTTTAACAGATTCTTTAATAACATTAGATCCGGGAAGCTACACCGGTGAGCAGATGGTCTCTGAAATCGAAGAGAAGATGAATGAAGGTTCTGCCCAGGTCTATGAAGTGTCTTATAATAATGAAACAAGGTCTTTTACAATTTTAAATACCGGAGATGACCCAAATATAAATACATTACTTGACTGGAGTACACTTGGTTTACAGGATACTGCAAGAACTATCGGTTTTAATCCCGGCCAAAATGATTTTATAGCTGTAAATTCATCAACAGTTAGCGATTTTACGCCCGGGTCACTAGATGCAAGCGGGACACTGGCTGCAACCGGTGATTTTTCCGTTGCAGAAGCCCAGGTGGGTGATAACCGGAATGCTATTAATATTACTGATATTAGAGATCAGAAAGCACTTGAGAATGATTCGTTAACTCTTGACGCCTACTATAATGTTTTGACTTCTGAGGTGGGTTCAAAGGTTGAGGAAACCTCAAGGGGCGCAGAACATCAGAATTATATGGTTGCTCAGTATGAGGAGAGAAGGAAATCAATTTCCGGTGTGTCAATTGATGAAGAGCTGATAAATTTAATTAAGTATCAGCAGGCATATGCTGTAAGCGCTAAATTGATCTCAACTCTTGACCAGATGTTGGATGTTCTTGTTAATATTTAAAGATTAAAGCCAATAGATTTGGAAAATAAAATTTTATTTTGAGGTAATTATGAGAATTTCTTATTCAATGATATATGATCAGACGGAATTTAATATTAACAAACAGTATGAAAATTTTTTCAAGCTGAATGAAAAGGTGGTAACCGGTAAGGAAGTTAACAGACCATCTGATAATCCCATAGCAATGAGTAATATTCTCGGGTACAGGTCAACGATCAGTTCACTCGAGCAGTATGAAACAAATATAGAACGCGGTAGTACCTGGCTGAGATACACCGAAGCAGCGCTAACTCAGGCAGAAGAGTTAATTGTCAGTGCCCGTACTTTAGCAGTTCAAATGTCAACCGGAACTAATGAGGCTCAGCTCGGAATTATTGCGTCGCAGGTAAGGCAGATTGCAGAGCAGCTTTTGCAGATCGCAAACACTAGTGTGTCCGGAAAGTTTCTATTTTCCGGACATAAGACCGAAACGCTGCCGTTTACAATGGATGAGGACCTTAATGTCACATATCATGGTGATAATAATAAAATAAAATACAGTGTTGATGAGACAACAGACGTTGCTGTAAACATAACCGGACATGAGGCTTTTATGGACGGTACCAATGCTTTTGATGTTTTAAAGAAATTTCATAAAGCATTAACTAATGAAGATTATCTTGAAGTTGGACCTCCTCTTGAGGAGCTTGATGCTGCAATTAAACAAATTGTAGAAAAGCGCGCAATCGCTGGAATCTCCATGACCCGGTTTGAGTCAGCTGCAAGGCAGGTTGAACAATTTAAATTTTTAACAGAAGACCTGATGATTGATACGGAAGATACTGATATGGTTAAGCGGTTTACTGATCTTAGTGCTGCTGAGACAGCATTTAATGCAGCTCTTCAATCTTCATCTATGATAACAAGGCTGTCATTATTAAATTTTATTTAGAAATTAAAATCAGGAGTAAATATTGCTTGTTCTGACAA
>PVMK01141997.1_pt1 | contig 14914 bp, 14 predicted proteins | sample 1853481 | NCBI WGS metagenome assembly PVMK01 (sample SAMN08533507, study PRJNA380276) | Marine sediment metagenome, whole genome shotgun sequencing project.
CCTTTTTTTGCGCCGGAAGCTGCGGCCCAGCCCCCGGAGGCAGTGGCCCAGCCGGCGGAGGCAGTGACCCAGACAACCGTCGGTTCGGCCAAGGTGCCGCCCTTGCCGCGCCGCAAGCCGAAGGTGCTTCCGGAACTGACGCTGACCGATGCCGATCCGCGGCGGCTGGTTGGCCTGGATTTCGATGGCACCAAGGCGCTGCTCGGCGATCCAGCGGCCAGGATGGATCAGGCGCCGGCCAAGGTCTGGGCCTACGCCGGCGGTGGCTGCATGTTCAGCGTGTTCTTCTTTCCCGGCCTCGACGACCAGGTATTCCGGGTGCTCGCCGTCGAAGTAACCAACGAATCCACGGTAGCGGATGCGGCCGAGGATCGGGAAACCCAGGCCGCATCGCCCGAGGCCATGGACCAGGACGACCCGGCCGTCCGGCGTTGCTTCGCCGATCTGCTCCAAAATCAGCAAGACGGGAACGCCGGATAGCGCATGTCCTATCAGTCCCTGCCGCTCGAATGTCCGCGTACGAAGATCGTGATCGTCGACGACGACGATTTGTTCCGGGAGTCCCTCGGTCTCAATCTGGCCGAGCAGGATTACGAGGTGATCGATTTCCCCGCCGGGCAACCGGCGCTCGACTATCTGCTGGCCGGAAACGGCGCGGATGTTGTTCTTCTCGACTGGCGCATGCCGGGGCTCGACGGCCCGGCGGTGTTGCGCCGCCTGCGCGAGAGCGATGTCCACGTGCCCGTCGTGTTCCTGACCATGTTGAGCGATGAGATTTACGAAGAAAACGCACTCAAATGGGGTGCGGTCGATTTTATCGACAAGTCGCGGCGGTTGCCGATCATCCTCGGCCGGTTGCGGCTGATAACCGACGGCGCCAAGCCGGTCCCAGCGTCCGTGGATCAGGCCGATTCCGGAGTGGCCGAGGCGTCCGGCGGCGTGCTGCGCCGCGGACCGCTCGAGCTGCGCCAGGCCATTCACCGAGCCTATTGGCGTGGCGCCCAGGTCGATCTGACGCTCAGTGAGTTCGGCATCGTGCGCTTCATGGCGTTCCAGGCGAAGGGCGATGTCACCTACCGCCAAATTTACGACGTGGTGCGCGGCAAGGACTTCGCCGCCGGATATGGCACCGAGGGCTTTCGCGCCAACGTGCGCTCTTTCATCAAGCGCATTCGCAAGAAGTTCCGGGAGGTCGACCCGGAGTTCGAGACGATCGACAACTATCCCGGTTTCGGCTACCGCTGGCGCGATGCTGCGGTCGCGGAAGATCCGGGCGGACCGGACGGTAAGATCTGACCGTGGCACGGGCCGAGGTGACATCCGCGCCGGCCGGCCGCTTCCGAACCCGACGCTACGGCTTCACTCTGCCCGGTCTGGTTCGCTCCCTGGTTGGCAAGCTGATCCTGCTGCTGATCGTTTTCGTGACCGTACCGGTCATTCTCTACTCCGAGTTTCGGCAGGCGGACGCCGAGAAGCGGGCGCTGTTGCTCGAGAGCGCGCGCGCCCAGGGCCACTTGATCGCCGAGAGCTTGCGGCCGCTGCTAAGGCGAGAGGGCGCCGCCTCGCTGCCCGAACTGAACAACGCGATCCGGGCGCTGGCGACCAAGGAGACCGGCATTAAGGTGTTGTACCACCCGGCGGACGGGGGCGGCGTTTCGGGTTTCTTTTTCGGTGCCTCCGAGCCACCGGCGGCCATCGCTACCCTGGATGAGGAGCGCGAGCAGCTACGCGAACGCGGCGTGCTCGACCGACTGACCGAGTCCTGTGAAGGCGCGATCCCCATGGCGCTGCGCCATCGAATGGCGGGTGGGCGGGAGCAGCTCTTGACCTCGATCACCCCGATTACGACCCAGGCCGGCTGCTGGGCCGTGATTACCACCCATTCGACCGGCAAGATTCTAGGCACCGCGATCGATCGGCCTTATTGGAAGACCATCGAGGTGCGGGTCGCGTCTTGGATCTACTTCGCCATGGCTGTCGTCACCATCGGTCTGTTTTTCACCATCTGGCGCGGCTTGAGACGGTTCCGGGATATGGCTCGTGGCATCTCGGTGGGCGGGACCGGGGGGCCGGGCTTCGCGGCGCAGAACCAAGTGCCCGAACTCGCCTTCGTGGCCGAGGAATTCGACCGCATGACCGGGGCGCTCCGGGATTCGGCCGAGAATCTGCGCCAGGCCGCCGAAGACAACGCCCACGCCTTCAAGACCCCGATCGCGATCATGCGTCAATCGCTCGAACCGCTGCGCCGCCTGGTCACGAAGGACGACTCGCGCGGCCGGCGCGCGCTCGAGGTGATCGAGGAATCGGTCGACCGCCTGGACCACTTGGTCGTCAGCGCCCGCAGGCTCGATCAGGCGGCCGCAGAGCTGCTGGATTCGCCGCGCGCGACGACCAACCTTTCCGATCTTTTGGGAGCGCATGCTGGCGGCCTACGGCGACAGCTTCGCCGGCCCGGCGCCTGAGCCTCAAGCAGACGATCGCGCCCGAAATGGTGGTGCGCGCCGGCGATGATCTCATGGAAACCGTGATCGAGAACGTGATTGACAATGCCATCCAAGCCTCGTCCGAGGGCGGCGAGATCGAGGTCGAGCTGCTGCACGAAAGTGGCTGGGCCGGCTTGGTGGTGCGTGACCGGGGTACGGGCGTTCCCGAAGCCGATCTGGAGCGCATCTTCGAGCGCTACGTCTCTCTGGGCCGGCGCGGCAATGATGGGAGCGCGACCACCTCGACGGCCAATGCCGAGACCACCGATGCCGAGGCCGCCGATGCCGAGGCTAAGGACGTCCACTTCGGCATCGGGTTGTGGATCGTGCGCCGCAATCTGCAAGCGATCGGCGGCGAGATCCACGCCGAGAACCGGGATGCCGGTGGCCTGACCGTGGTGATGCGTATCCCCTTGGCGGGCTAATCAGAAAGCACGCAACAGCCGCGGAAAGGCGACCCCTAGGGTGACCGCCCGGGCGGCCATGAACAGGGTGAAGGCGAGCCACAGGCCGTGGTTCCCAAATGCCGGCACCAGGAGCCAACAGGCGCCCAAGTAGGCGAGCACGGAGACCGCCATGGCGTTGCGCATGGCCGCGGTCCGGGTCGTCCCAATGAAGATCCCGTCCAGCAGGAAACTCCACACCGAGACTATCGGGGACAGCACGATCCACGGCAGGAACGCCTCGGCCGTGGCCCGCACCTCCGGAAGTACGGTGAACAAGCGGATGATCTGTGGACCCAGGGCCGCGTAGGCCAGGGCGACCACGACGGCGCAGCCAAAGCCCCAGATTGTGGCGCTGCGCACTGCCCCCAGGAACGCCGCGCGCGAGCGGGCGCCGAGCGCGCTGCCGGCCAGGATCTCGGCGGCATGGGAGAAGCCGTCCAGGCCATAGGCCATCATCGTAAGCAGGTGCATCAGAATGGCGTTGGCCGCCAGGGTAATATCGCCCATCTTGGCGCCCTGGGCCGTGAAATAGCTGAACGCGAAAATCAGCGCGAGGGTGCGCAGGAAAATGTCGAGATTGACCCGGAACAGGGCCACCACGCGGTCGCGGCGCCGCAAACGGCTCCAATTCCAGCGCCCGCCGCTTCGTGCCACGGCGCGGCCGACGACGGCGAGTCCAAGCGCGGCGGCGCCGGTTTCGGCAATCAGGCTGGCCAGCGCCACGCCCTCGATGCCCCAGCCGAGGCCGATCACGAAAACCAGATCGAGCACGATGTTGACGCCATTGAGCGCGACTTGCAGCACCAGCGCGCTACGCGCCCTCTGAATGCCGAGCAGCCAGCCCAATACCGTGTAGTTGACCAGCGCGGCCGGGGCGCTCCAGATCCGGATTTCGTAGTAACTCGCGGCCTGGGCCTCGACCTCGGGGCTGGCTTGGAGCAGATCGAACGCCAGCATGCCGATCGGCGCCCGCAGCGCGATCAATAGCGCACCGAGCCCGAGCGCCAGGATCAGGGGCCGTAACAGCGTGGCGCGCAGCTCGTCCCGGTCGCCGGCGCCGTGGGCCTGGGCGGTAAATCCGGTGGTGCCCATGCGCAGAAACCCGAAACCCCAGAACAAGAAAGAGAACACGATCGCCCCGATCGCGACTCCGCCGATGTAGGTGGCGTCGGGCAGTTGGCCGACCACCGCGGTATCGACGGCGCCCAATAGCGGGGTCGAGAGGTTGGCCAGCATGATCGGCCCGGCTAGGGCCCAGACCCGGCGATGCCAGCCGCCCGCCGGCGCGCCGGGCAGTGGCGCCGGGCCGCAAGTCGCGGTCATGCCTAAAAACCTCTACTCTTGGGAGCCGCCAAGGGGGCCGGGAGGGCTCGATCATAGCGGTCCGACCGCGCCGGTGGTAATGCTTTGAGGCCGGTGGGATCGGCGCCCGCGCGGGGGCTTGCGGCGGCGGGCCTGGTCTCGCATAACATGCCCAACAAATAAAGAGCGCAGGGGAGGTCTAAAGCGGCATGTCGATCGAACATCCCTATCTGCTGTTTCTCGGCGATGCGGCCGATCAACTGGCGGCCAAGACCGCCCAAGGCATTGCCCATTGGCGGCCCGATTGGTGCCTGGGGCAGCTGCGCCTGCCCGGTTGCAACGCCGATCTGGGGCTCGCCGATTTAAGCCTCGAACAGGCGGTCGAGGCCGGCGCCCGGACGCTCGTGATCGGGGTCGCCAATCGTGGCGGCGTGATCTCCGAGGCTTGGGTTGCGGTGCTGGAGCAGGCGCTGCGGCTCGGCATGGACCTGGCCGCCGGCCTGCACAACCGCCTGGCCGACGTGCCGAGCCTGGCCGCGACCGCCGAGCAACATGGGCGGCGGCTATTCGATGTGCGCCACCCAGCCCGCGAATTCGAGGTTGCCAACGGCAGGAAGCGCGCCGGCAAGCGCTTGCTTACCGTGGGCACCGACTGCTCGGTCGGCAAGATGTACGCCTCTCTTGCCTTGGAGAAGGAAATGCGCGCCCAAGGGCTGAACGCCGACTTCCGCGCCACCGGGCAGACCGGCATCCTGATCGCCGGTGACGGCATCTCGGTCGACGCCGTGGTCGCCGACTTCATCGCCGGTTCTATCGAGTGGCTGGCCCCGGCCAACGACCCGGACCACTGGGACGTGATCGAGGGCCAGGGCTCGCTGTTTCATGCATCTTTCGCCGGGGTCAGCCTGGGTCTGATGCACGGCGCCCAGGCCGATGCCCTGGTGCTGTGCCACGAACCGACCCGCAGCCACATGCGCGGCCTGCCGGACTACGCCCTGCCGGGGCTCAAGGATTGCCTGGAAGCAAATCTGGCGGCGGCGCGCTTGACCAACCCGGCGGTCGCGGCGGTCGGGGTCGCGGTCAACACGTCGCAAATGGCCGAGGGCACGGCTGGCGGCTTGCTGCGCCAGATCGAAGACGACCTCGGCCTGCCGGCCACGGATCCTTTCAAAGACGGGGTCGCGCCCATCGTCGCACGGCTTGTCTGACCATGCCTGATCTCAGCGTTCGCCAAGAAAGCTGGCCGCTGGCCGGCAGCTTCACCATTTCGCGGGGCACCCGGACCACCGCCGAGACGGTCGTGGTCGAGCTCACTCAATCCAGGGACGACGGCCGGGTCGTTCTCGGCCGCGGCGAATGCGTGCCCTATGCCCGTTATGGCGAGACGGTGGCGGGCGTGATCGCGGCCATCGAGGGCCTGCGGACGCGGATCCAGGCCGGGCTCGACCGGATCGGGCTGCAGGATCTGCTGCCGCCGGGCGCCGCGCGCAACGCCCTCGACTGCGCCTATTGGGACCTTGAGGCCAAGCGCGCGGGACAGCCGGTTTGGCAGCTCTGCGGGCTGCCGCCGCTCGAAGCCGTCACCACCGCCTACACGCTGTCGCTGGACGCGCCCGAGGCCATGGGCCGGGCCGCGGCCGAAAACGCCGCGCGGCCGCTGTTGAAGCTCAAACTGGCCGGGCCCGACGACCTGGCCCGGGTCGCGGCGGTGCGGGCGAACGCACCGGAGACCCGGCTCATCGTCGATGCCAACGAGGGCTGGTCACTGGACGACTACGAGGCGCTCGCGCCCAAGCTCGCCGCGCTCGGCGTGGTCCTGATCGAGCAGCCCCTGCCGGCCGGCCAGGACGCGCCGCTCGCCGGCACGCATAGGCCGGTGCCGGTCTGCGCCGACGAATCCTGTCACGCCACCGACTCGCTCGCCGAGATCGCCGGCCGCTACGACGCGGTCAACATCAAACTCGACAAAACCGGCGGCCTGACCGAGGCGCTCAAGCTCAAGCAGGCCGCGCAGGCCCAGGGCTTCCAGGTCATGGTCGGCTGCATGCTGGCGACCTCGCTCGCCATGGCGCCGGCGGTCCTGGTGGCCCAGGGCGCCGGTTGCGTCGATCGCGACGGGCCGCTGCTGCTCGCGGGCGATCGGCCCGGGGGCTTGACCTACGATTGCAGCACCCTGCATCCGCCCGAGCCCGCGCTCTGGGGTTGAAACCGAATTTTCGAACAGACCGCGCGACCGCGCGCCGAAAGGAACCCGACACATGCCGCTCGAATCCGTCATCACCCAGGACCTGCCGACCTTCGTCACCCACCTGGAATGCTCCATGACCGGCAAGCACTACGAGGCCGACCAGGTGCATGGCCTGTCCGAGGTCGGGCGCCCGATCCTGGTGCGCTACGATCTCGACGGTCTCGGCCGCGCTATTACCAAGGAGGCGCTGGCGGCGCGCCTCGATGGTGGGTTTTGGCGATACCGCGAGTTCCTGCCGGTGCGCCGGGGCGCGAACGTGGTCAGTCTGGGCGAGGTCACGACCCCGCTCGCGACCCTGCCGCGCATCGCCGGGCAATTGGGCCTGAGCAGCGGCGAGATCATCGTCAAGGAGGAAGGGCGGCTGCCGACCGGTTCGTTCAAGGCGCGCGGGCTGGGGCTCGCGGTGGCCATGGCCAAGGAGTTGGGCCTGACCAACCTGGCGATGCCCACGGCCGGCAACGCGGGCTCGGCGATGGCCGCCTACGCCAGCCGCGCCGGGCTCAAGTCGACCGTGTTCTGCCCCGACGACGCGCCGGAGGCCCTGATCAGCGAAATCGAAACTCAGGGCGCCACGATCTACCGGGTCAACGGCCTGATCAACGACTGCGGCAAGATCGTCGGCGACGGCAAGGAAGCGGCCGGCTGGTTCGACTGCTCGACGCTCAAGGAGCCGTACCGGATCGAGGGTAAGAAAACCATGGGCATCGAGCTGGCCGAGCAACTCGGCTGGGAACTGCCCGATGTGATCTTCTACCCGACCGGCGGCGGCACCGGCTTGATCGGCATGTGGAAGGCCTTCGCCGAGCTAGGTGCCATCGGTTGGCTCGGCGACAAGCGGCCGCGCATGGTGGCGGTGCAGTCGACCGGCTGCGCGCCCATCGTCAAGGCCTTCGAGGAGAATGCCGAGCACGCGCCGTTGTGGGAGAACGCGGACACCATCGCCGACGGAATGCGGGTGCCGATCGCGGTCGGCGATTTCCTGATCCTGCGCGCGGTGCGCGAGTCCGGCGGCTTCGCGGTCGCGGTGCCCGACCCGGACATCCTGGCCGCGCGCGCCGAGGTGGCGCGCGAGGAGGGCCTGCTGCTGTGTCTCGAGGGCGCGGCCACTTACGCCGCCTACAAGGGTGCGCTCGCCGACGGCCGGGTCGGCAAGGACGAGCGCGTGGTGCTGTTTAACTGCGGTTCCGGCCTCAAGAGCGAGATGCCCAAAGTCACCCGCCGCCTAGACCGCCACAGCAAAATCGACTACGCGAGCTTGTAGGAGGCCGAGAGGCCGATCGTTTGGCGCGCGAGCTGGCCAAGATTACCGGCGAGACGATTGCCGAGGCCTTGGCCAACGCGCCGTCGCCGCAGCCGATGTCGGCAACGCGGGCGCCATCGAGCTCGAGCAGATCTTCGATCACCTCGCGATGTCTGCGGCGCGGCATGGATTCCATGGTCCCGAGTATGCCGGGCGCGCGAGCGATTTCAAGCCGGCGGGAGTTGCTGTAGGTTCGGTGTCGGTAGAGGCAGGGCAGGCGAGGCGGCGATGACCGATTCCACGGGCGACGATCCCAGGGCTCCGGATCACCCGGAGATCCGGGCGGCGGTGCGGGCGCTCTGCGAGCGCTTTCCGGGCGAATACTGGCGCGCGTTGGATCGCGAACGCGCCTATCCCTCGGACTTCGTCGGCGCGCTGACCGCGGCCGGCTACCTGGCGGCGCTGATCCCGGAGGCCTACGGCGGCAGCGGCCTGCCGCTCTCGGCGGCGGCCGCGATCTTGGAGGAGATCCACAAATCCGGCGGCAACGGCGCCGCCTGCCACGCCCAGATGTACACCATGGGCACGATCCTGCGCCACGGCAGCGAAGCGCAGAAGCGCCGCTGGCTGCCCGGGATCGCGGCCGGGAACTTGCGCCTCCAGGCCTTCGGCGTGACCGAGCCGGGCAGCGGCACCGACACCCTCAACCTGGCCACCACCGCCAAGCGCCGGGGCGATAGTTACATCGTCCAGGGCCAGAAAGTCTGGACCAGCCGCGCCGAGCATTCCGACCTCATGCTGCTGCTGGCCCGCACCACGCCCAAGGAGGCGGTGAAGCGGAAGGGCGAGGGACTCTCGGTCTTCGTTGTCGACCTGAAGGCGGCAACCCAGGGCAACAATCCGCCGGTCACGATCCGGCCGATCCGGGCGATGATCAATCACGCCACCACCGAGGTCTTCATCGACGGGCTCGAGGTCCCGGCGGCGGACCTGATCGGCGAGGAGGGCCGGGGCTTCCGCTACATTCTCGACGGCATGAACGCCGAGCGCATCCTGATCGCCGCCGAATGCCTGGGCGACGCGCGCTGGTTCATCGAAACGGCGCGGAATTACGCCTCGGAACGCCGGGTCTTCGGGCGCCCGATCGGCCAAAACCAGGGTGTGCAGTTCCCGATCGCCCGCGCCTTCGCCCAGACCGAAGCGGCCGAACTCATGGTCCGGCGCGCCGCGGGGCTCTACGAGGCCGGGGTGTCCTGCGGGCCGGAGGCCAATATGGCCAAGCTGCTCGCCGCCGATGCTTCCTGGGCCGCCGCCGAGGCCTGCCTGCAAACCCATGGCGGTTACGGTTTTGCCGAGGAGTTCGACGTCGAGCGAAAGTTCCGCGAGACGCGCTTGTATCAGATCGCACCGATCTCGACCAATCTGATCCTGGCCTATCTGGCCGAGCATGTGCTCGACCTGCCTCGGTCTTACTAGGTCGTAAACTCTTGACTTGATATCGCGAGTGGCCTGTCCGTATTAGGTGGCACCGCAGCTTCGGATACCGGGCCGGCCCTCGCTCTCGCTGCCACGGCCAGTATGCTTCGATAGCTTTCGCAAGTTTTTCTAGGGCAAACCCATTTGACCTATCCGACAGGCATGTCGTATCAGTAGTTTCGATTCTCACAAGATAGAAGGAAACATATGCGATGGCGACGAAGCCCTCAAAGAAATCCACCTCGAAGAAGTCTCAAGCCACTAGGAAACCGGCAAGCCGTAATAAGGCCACACCCGAGGGCGTGAAAGACCGTCAGCATCTGATTGACGTTATCCAAGCCCGAACCGGTTGCACGGCGACCGCCGCCCGAGAAACTCTGATCGCGGTTCTTGGTACCATCTCTACGTCTCTGAAAAAGAACCAGCGGGTTCAATTGGCAGGCTTCGGCACCTTCACCGTCGCGAAACGTGCGGCCCGCAAGGGTCGGAACCCCCGGACCGGAGAGGCCATTCGGATCAAGGCATCCAAATCGGTGCGTTTCAAGGCATGCCGAACCCTGAAAAATTCGGTCTGCCAGCCTTTGTGTCGGCGTTTCATTGGTTTTCCAAAGTCCGTTTAAAACTCAGGCTTTGATTGGAACCATACCGCCGGCACGATCGCCCTGCCTCCAAAAGTAGGCCGGCACGCGGCAATGTCCGCTTTTCGCCGGATTTCGTCTGCGGCACTCCCAGGAACCAATCTTCCTGGCAGTGCCGCCGTCGGACCGCCCTGGGCCCAGGCCATGTGAAAACGCCGAGGCGTCGATCGCGGTCGAAGCACTTTGTTTTTCGGATCGGCCGGAAGACCGGATCCGTGACGACAACCCGGTTCGGGCGATCCCTGTCGTTGTCGATGTGCTCGATCTGGGCGGGCTCGGGTTTGGCCGAGTTGCGCCGCATGCCGTGCGAACGCAACGCCGAGAATCCAGGGCCTGTCACAAAACGAGGTTGAGCCTCCGCGCCGCACCGCCTATTACCTAATGCCGGTCACAGGAACAAACCCGGACGAGGCCCATGACTTATTCGTTCCGCTTCATCACGCTGGTCGCGCTGTTCGTGACCTGCTTGATCGCGGCCAACATCACCGCGGTCAAGCTGATCTCCCTGTACGGCTTGTTGCTGCCGGCCGCTATCGTGATCTTCCCGGTCAGCTACATCCTCGGCGACGTGCTGACCGAGGTTTACGGCTTTCGTCAGGCGCGGCGTGTCATCTGGCTGGGCTTCTTGTGCAATCTGATCGTGGTGGCCGCGATCTGGATCGGCCTGGTGCTGCCGGCGGCGTCGTTCTGGGACGGCCAGGAAGCTTACGAGCGCATCCTCGGAGCCGCGCCGCGCATTCTCGCGGCCTCGTTCCTGGCCTATTTGGTGGGCGAGTTCGCCAACGCCTTCGTGCTCGCCAAGATGAAGATCGCGACCGAGGGCCGATTCTTGTGGGCGCGGACCATCGGCTCGACCCTGGTCGGCCAGGGGCTCGACTCCCTGGTGTTCATCACGCTGGCTTTCGCTGGTGTGATTCCCCTGAGCGCTTTGGCCACGGCGATCGTAACCCAGTGGCTGGTCAAGTCGGCCTACGAGGCCGCCGCCACCCCGGTGACCTACCTGGTGGTCGGTTACCTCAAGCGTAGCGAGGGCCAGGACGCCTACGACCACGACACCCGCTTCTCGCCGCTCGCGCTCACCGACTGATCAGCCCGAGCGGGCCGCCACCGGCCACCCGGCCCGCCGACTGCCCCGCCGACTGCCCCGCCGAATCGCTCGGGAGCGACCTCCAATATCTGTGGACTCGTCGCAGACGGGACATCGGCTATACTGGGGACAATCTAATGTGCGGCCCGTTCCGGATCGACCCGCGCCGTTGTCCGAGGCGGGCATAGCGGCCAATATCAAAGGTCCTTTGGTATTAGGAGGATGGCCATGCGCATCGTCATCGAACAGGCCGATTTCCGGCGGCTCTCTGCCGGAACCCAGAGAGAATTGATTCAGGCCTTCACCGGAATGGCGCCGGTCGCGACCGAGGTGCCGAAAAAACCGGGCAAGCTGCTGTGGCGCCACCCCATGGATCTTTCGCCCAAACTGGCGGTGCGTTTGCTGCACGGTCTTTCCGAGCCGCACCGCGCGCGCCTCAAGCTGTTCGCCCGGAGGGGGGGGCGAGTCACCCAGCGCGACCTCCTGAAGGCGACCGACGACAAGGACATGCGCGTGCTATCGCATTTCCAAGCGGTGCTCAGCCGGCGCCTGCGCCGCTTGCTCGACGACCCGGAGAAGCGGATTCACCTGATCGGATGGGATTTCGAGGCGACCAAATGGGACAAGTCCCATACCGACATCATCAACGGCGTCTACTACGTCACCGAAACGACCGCGCGAACTTTACGGGACTACTTCGAAATTAAGCCGAAGAGCAGCGCCGGCAAAAGATAGAGCCGTGCGCGGCCCCTCGGACGGCAAGCTTCGCGCCGTTTCGCCGGTTATTTTTCCGGACCGCTACTGAAGCGTGAAGATGTCGGTTCCGGCGTTGATCGAATTCCACTGCGGGGGGCCGGACACCGTTAATAGCCACAGCGTCGTAGTCGTTCCCGCGTTGTAGTTTCCGGTCCACGACGTGATTGAGTTGCATTCCTGCCAATTCACGGTGAATGTCATGGCGGCGTTGTTCCACCAGCCGGTCAGCGGTCTGACCGTGCCCGCGCCGCATCCCACGGCGCTCACATAGGTTCCGGTTATCAGGCCGTCCGCGCCCCACGAGGTCGTCATTTTCGAGCCGAGTTCGTTGACCCAAACGTAGGTCGCACCGGCCGTCAGCTGCTGCGCCGCGGCCGCCCATCCTTGGGCGAGACTCGCGACAATAATGATTCCGGCAAACAGGTATCTGCGCAACATGGCATCCTCCTATAAATGCTCCAGCGCAGCATATCAGAAAAATCTCGTTATGGTAGTAAAAAATTTACATCCTATTATCAAAACGTGTTTTCTGGTTGGGGTCAGCCACCGGCGCGTTCGAGCATGGCGTGCAACAGCACGTTGCAGCCGGCTTCCAGATCGCCGGGCTCGGCGCTTTCGATCTCGTTGTGGCTGATGCCGTCCTTGCAGGGCACGAAAATCATGCCCGTCGGCGCGACCTTGCTGATGTTGCAGGCGTCGTGCCCGGCGCCGGAGACGATGTCCCGGTGGCCATAGCCGAGTCCGCCCGCGCCCTGGCGCACCGCCGCCACGCAGTCGGCATCGAAGACGATCGGCGCGAAGTACCAGATCTCGTTGATCTCGCAGGTCAACCCGTCCTCGGCCGCGACCCTATCGCAAGTCTCGCGCAGTTCGGCGGCCATGGCGGTCAAGGCCTCGTCGTCCGGGTGGCGCATGTCAACGGTAAAGAACACGTGGCCCGGGATGGTGTTGCGCGAGTTGGGGCTGGACTGCAGCATGCCGACCGTGGTCACCGCCTGCGGCCGCCGCGAGGTGGCGATGCGCTGCACCTCGATCACCATGCGCGCCGCGCCCACCAGCGCGTCCTTGCGCCGGTCCATGGGCGTTGTGCCGGCGTGGGATTCGGCGCCAGTCACCGTGATTTCGAACCAGCGCTGGCCCTGGGCGCCGGTGACCACGCCGACCGGCTTTTCCTCGGCCTCGAGGATCGGCCCTTGCTCGATATGCGCCTCGAAGTAGGCCTTGATCGCGCGCCCGCCGCATTCCGTTTCGCCCGTGTAGCCGATGCGCGACAACTCCGCGCCGAGGGTGTTGCCATCCGGGTCCTGGCGGCCGTGGGCCCAGTCCAGGTCGAAGACACCCGCGAAGACGCCCGAGGCGACCATGGCCGGGGCGAAGCGGGCGCCCTCTTCGTTGGTCCACACCACCGCCTCGACCGGTGCCTCGGTCTCGATGCCGTGGTCGTTGAGGGTTCGGATCACCTCGAGCCCGGCGAGCACGCCGTAGACGCCGTCGAACTTGCCGCCGGTCGGTTGGGTGTCCAGGTGCGAGCCGGTCATGACCGGTGCCAGCGTCGCGTCGCGGCCCGGGCGGCGCGCGAAGATATTGCCCATGGTATCAACAGTCACGGTGCAGCCGGCGGCCTCGCACCAGCGCACGAAGAGATCGCGGCCCTCCCGGTCCAAATCGGTCAACGCCAAGCGGCAGTTGCCGCCCTTCTCGGTCGCGCCGATCTTGGCCATCTCCATAAGCGAGTCCCAGAGCCGCGCGCCGTCGACGGAAATGTTCTTCATGGTCCCGAATGCCTTCCCCTGTTTGCCACCGGGCTCCGCGCCGTCGCCGCCGGCAAGCCCTGGGAAACAGGTTATCACGCCGGGTGGGGGCCAGGACAAGCGCGGGCGCCATAGGAAAAACCGGCCACCCTGTTCTTGGGCGGCCGGCGGGTCGATGGCGGTCAGGATATTGAAGGGTGAGAGGAGGAGAGGACGGAAGAATCTCTTCAGTTACCTGAGGGCCAGGAGGTAGCCAATCTTGTTTGCGTCCGGCGAGGCGAAGAGGCTCGCGAAGAGCGCGTTCATGAGATTGTTCTCGCTGGATTCGGTCTGGACTGCCTTGGCCTGGGCCGCCTGAGCCTGGGCCGCGAGCTTCTGCCGCAGCATGCTCAACAGTCCATCGAAGCCCTGACGGTTGATCACGGCGGCGAATTCGCGGCGCTGGGTCAGCGCCAGACTCACACCGTCGATCGAAACGTCGATAATCTTGTAGACACCGTCATACGCGCGCACCCGCCAGATTGGATTGGTCGGGCCGTCGCTGCTCTCGACGCTGGTCTCGACGAGCACGTCCTTGTTGCCGACCGGATGGCTGGCCACGACGGCGAGGGTCTCGGCCCGGTAGGAACCGATGTGGCGCGCGTAGCTGTTGACCAGGTACTCCGTGAACAGATCCTGGAATTCGGCGCGCTGGTCAACCGTGGCTTGGTGCCAGAACTTGCCGAGCACGAACTGGCTGGTCAGTTTCAGATTGAAGCCGCGCCGGACCAGGTCCCGTAGCACGGCGGCGCGCTCCGCCGGCGGCGCGGATCGGACCGCCGATTGCAGCAGCACCGCTTCGCTACCGAGCGCCTGGACGAACTTGGCCGCTCCCTCGGGCGAGGTTTGCGCCCTGGCCCGATCGACGCCGCCGAAGTTGAAGGCCAGGAGCAGGACCGCTCCGGCGACCGCATAAAAAACCTTACCCATTTTCATCGCACTGCCCTCCGCACAACTGGACGCCGGATTGTTTTTTTTGGGTCATTCGGTGCCGATCCGCACCGTCGCCCGAGAGCGCCTTCTGGTCTGGTTTCGCTATCCAGTAATAAAGCAGACAAATATTTAAGGAGTCTTTCCGAAAGCCTAGTATTTCCGCCGAATACAAGGCGATTTTATTTAACAGAGGTTGGACAAAGCGCTACGCCGCGCCCGAGCTATCTGGTGCTCTGGAGCGAGCAATCTCATGGTATCCGCCGATTTTAGCGACCCCAGGACGTCCGCCCGAGACGGAACCGGGGCCGCCCGCCGCCACCGCCCGCCACCACCGCCACCCGGCACGCCCTGTGTTATCACTGTGACAGACGGCGCCGGCTGTGAGCGACTCCCGTCATCCGCTTGAGAACCGTCAGTCCAATTCGATCCGGCCCCGGCTGGCGTAACAACCGTCCGGATCCGTGATCCAGACTTCGGCGCCACCGGCTTCGGGCGCACCCGCTACCACGAAGGGC
>PVMK01122290.1_pt1 | contig 14913 bp, 17 predicted proteins | sample 1853481 | NCBI WGS metagenome assembly PVMK01 (sample SAMN08533507, study PRJNA380276) | Marine sediment metagenome, whole genome shotgun sequencing project.
ACAATAAAGGAAAAATCGCCTCCTGATTCAGAAGGAGCTTTCTCTCCCTTAAGTTTTTTTTAATTGTTTGTAGCGCTTCTTTAATTTTGGCAACATGAGGGACAAGCAATTGCTCAGTATGCGTTGTAAATGCTCCCACATAAGGCATGCTGTCAGGAAGCTCCTTGAATGATTTGAGAGGTGTAAGAACACAAATTTCTGAACAGGCATTCAAGGCGTAAAGAGATATTAAAATTTCAAACACTGAGGAGTGTTCTTCCTCGCCAAGTATAATCCTTTCCGGCTCAATCACACATTTTTCACCAAATGCATCAAAAATAAATTGCTCTCCATCCTGCTCGCCCGGAAGATTCTGTGCAAGATCATTAGGCAGATCACCGTATAATCGTTCAAGATTGTCTTGAACAATCTTTGCATAATTGTCTGTCAATACCGGCTTCCTGTTTCTTCTGTTGACGTTAACCTGTGATTTATTGAGATATCCAAACTTTGCCTAAAATACAGATATCATTATTGGCGATTGTTAAGGCACGTAAATCATACATTTAGTTATTTTAAAATCATCTCCTCCACCGATAACAGACGAGCTCCCTTCGGCAAGCTCAGGGCTTGAGCCTGTCGAAAGCAGTCGAGTCGTCGAGTCGGAGCCAGCAGCAAGTAGCCAGCGCCCAGAAGCCTGACACCAGAAGCCTGAACACTGACACCTGAAATCTTACTTAGGAATCCAGAATCATTTTCATGGTGGCAGCGTCGATGTTGCCGCCGCTGATAATGACTCCCACACGGTCCCGGGGCTTTACGCGACCGCTTAATAGCGCAGCTACGCCTAATGCGCCCGAGGGCTCGACCACCATCTTCATGCGGTAAAATAAAAATTTGACAGCTTCGATAATCGCCTCTTCAGAAACCGTTTGCATGTCATCGACATATTTTAATACCAGCGGGAAAGTGACCTGTTCTCCCAAAGAAGGCGTGCGGGTTCCATCGGCGATCGTCGGCGGATTTTTTACGGTATGAAGCGTTCCGGTTTGGAACGACCGGGTCGCGTCGTCGGCCAGTTCCGGTTCGATACCGATCACCCGGCATTCAGGAGCCATATTTTTGGCAGCGATGGCCGATCCACTCAGCAAACCGCCGCCGCCGCACGGCACCAGCAGCATATCCAGTGATTTGACCTTTTCAAGTAGCTCTAATGCCGCCGTTCCCTGCCCGGCAACGATATCGATGTGATCATAGGGCGGTATGAGTTTATAGCCGTGCCGTTTCTCGAGATCTCGAGAAATTTCTTCCCGGGTGGTTTCTGCGGGATCGTATTCAATAATGGTGGCGCCATATGCTTCGGTGGCAGCGCGCTTGGTGACCGGGGCGTCGTTCGGCATGACAATTGTTGTCTGTATGCCCAAAATCCGGCCCACCAGGGCAATGGCCTGGGCATGATTTCCCGAAGAATGGGTGATGACACCCCGCTTGCCGTCTTCTTCGGCAAGCTGGGCCATGGCGTTGTAAGCACCTCTGAATTTAAATGCACCCACCCGCTGATAATTCTCACATTTAAGATAGACCGCCGCGCCCACCCGCCGGTCAAGGGTGCGCGAGGTCATTACCGGGGTGACATGGGCCTGGCCGTCAAGTCGCTTTTTTGCCGCCTGAATGCGGTCAAACATATTGTCTGCATTTTTGGACATAATCTAACTGCCGTTTTTCGCTGAATTTTGGGTTTTGAAGGTAATTCTAATGCTGCGTCCCGCTAGTAATTTACAAAACGCGGTTTTATTTTAGGTGTCAGGTGTCGGGTGTCAGGTGTCGGGCCTCTGGCTACTGGCTTCTTGCTTCTGGTCTCTGACTTAGACCGCACTGAGCATTTCGGCCGTCTTCGACCCTGAGGCTCAGGCCCGAAGGAAGGAGTCGTCGGAGACTGGTCGCTATTCGCTGCCCACTCGTCACTGGCCAGCACCCAGAAGCGAGAAGTCAGCGGCCAAAACGCTGACACCTGAACACTGACACCTGACACCATGGGCGGGGATAATAGCAGTTTTAGGTACGCTTTACCAGTCGGAAGGGGGCAATATTTTCCACGGATAGCTATCTTTTTTGACCCGGGCCCAGTAAAGGTTTCCTGAATTCCGCCAAGGATCCAGCACGATCCCTTTAAAGAAACGCTGTCCCCTGGCCGTTATCACGACGCAGTTGTGTTCGCGCAGCTCACTGCCGCGATATGACACCCCCCAGTGGAGCTGAAAGCTTTTTAAGTCAAGCGCCTGAAGGCGTTTCATAAGATCTTCCGTCCAATGATAGCACAACCCGCGGTCTTTAATACCGAGTACCACTAACAGATTGTGGGCCACCGCCGGACGAACGAGTTGATATTCTTCAACCAGAACCGCCGATTCCCGCACGGCTGTTGCAGCCAAAATCTGCGCTTCTGTTTTGTCAACCGTCGCGCTTAAGGCAGTCAGTTCCTGTTCAAGTTGTTTGATCTTATCCCGGTAGCTTTGAGCGACTGACGGGTTGCCCGATGTTACCGCGTTAAATGAACCGTTGCCGGGATAATAAACCTTTGATTGGGCACAGCCGATAAGGCCGATGAGCAGGCAAAACGCTGTGACGTATCTGAATGTGGATTTCATGTTTCAAATGCGGATTTCTAAATCTGCAAGTTGCTTTAATATCAAAGATTCCCACCCGCGATTGGCCTGCGGATTTGCAGGACTTGGATGGGTAATCACACCTATTTTTACGTTACGGTTATCTATGGCAATCCGTGCGCGTTTTTCAGCGAACTTGCCCACGCCCACGACATAACGCGGTTTAAAGTATTCAATGGTGCGGCGAAGGGCATGATCGCATATTTCCTGCAGCGGCTTTCGTTCCACGGCCCGGATTTGGTCCGGTGTACGGTTTCGCCCGCTCTTTTCAATAAAAAGCAGGGGGCAGTAGTTCGCCACGAAAAAGCGCTTAAAAAATCGTTTCGGCGTTTGAAATGTTTTTTGTGCCCAACCCCACAGCCGTTTCCCGCTGACCTCTCTTTTGGTACAGGAAAATCCCATCACCGGTCGTTTGGGGTGCATTTCGGCAGGGGTGCCGACAGGGGCTTTAATCTGCATCCAGTCTCTGACCGCATTGAGTTCACCAAAAGGAATACCGGTTTGGGCCATCCCCCATGGCCCGGGATTCATTCCTAAAAACACAACATCTTTGGGTGTGGACGCAAATTTTGCATGATATTGCCTCAGGGACTCCCGTGCGTATTCAAGCGGGTTATAAACATGGGTGACCGGTGGCCCGAATCGTAAGGGGCGCAGCTCATTAACCATATCGGCAATAATTGATTCAAGGCAATCCAGATCAGGATTCATAGGGTTCACGGCTTTATTCTAAGTTTCAAAATATTTCGAAGCTGCCTGGCGGATTAAATTACTTTTAACTTTAGCGCATTATTTTTACGTTTTTCGCGGCAACCTTCGTTGGTTAAACAATAAGACGGTTGGTTATCAGGCCCGCAAAAAAAAGATCCTTCCATGCGCTCAAGATAACCATCCGTAACCAGGTCTTTTAAATCTTTTCTTTTTCCCAGATGGTTGCCCGGATAATATACCCCCCTTTTCATTTTAACTAAAATCTCTTCCTTCATCTGATTCCTCTTGGATGATTCAGCTTAAAGGTATTCGTTGCAAAAGAAAATTTCATATGAAACACCGCATTCCGATTTTAAAATTGATGAATTCGTAAAAAGTCTGCCAAGCTGTCATTGCGAGCGCAGCGAAGCAATCTCTATCAATCCAAGTCTCTGAAATCATGGGATTGCTTCGTCACTTCGTTCCTCGCAATGACCGGCGATAGGACTTTTTACGAGACCATCAAAATTGAACGCGCCAGCGCTATTCTGAATGTTTTGGGTCGATTTGATAAACGTACATGGGGTCATTGTGCCAGCTGCTTTCCAGTCGTAAAACCTTGCTGGGAACGAATCCGGGCAGCGAAAAATTGCTTGATACAACGATGGCGCCCGGCTTAAGACCGGCAGCAAGCTTAGCGGCTAATTTTTCCATCACATCCGGATAAAGATAACAAAAAACTATATCTGCGCCCGATAGGTCTACTTCCCAAAAATTTTCGTGTCTAATTTTAATTTTGTTAGGCCCGAAAGAAAATAATCGGGCTTTTAGGTAGGCCAGCGGGTTGATTTCATAGCCGATGGTACGAACCCCATACCGTTTTTGAGCTTCTCGAAGCACGCGTCCGTCACCGCACCCCAAATCGACCAGCGTTTGGTCGGCTTTCATGGGCACCGCATTTATAAAAGCGGCGATTTTTGCTCGAGAAGTTGAAACATAAAGTGCACCCTGGGTAATCGGCAGAACCAGGGCAATGCTAAGGAAATATACGACTTTCAGACCAAACAAGCCCCCGGCCAAAATGATGAATATCCAGATCCAAGCGGCCATGTTCCTCTCTTGGGTGCATTTACCTGAATCTTGCATGAAAATTAATGAGAAGTTGAGGTTATGTTTAATGGATGTAAATCATTTTATCTCGTTACTTTTCACCCTTTGGGCGAGCCGGAGGCTTCCATCTGCTGCGTTATTAAGGGCTTGCAATAGTTTTACTATGGCTGCGCCCTTAAATGCCTTGCATATGAAAGCCTCCGACTCGTGCAAAATCCAGGATTAAAAAATTGGACAACAGCCGTATCTCAACCATATCCTTTTGGGAGTGTCAAGTCATTATCTAGTCAATTTTTTCGGTCCAGCACTTCTAAATCAACGCTTCGCAGGGGTCGGCTTTTCTATATTGGTTGTATTTTCAAAGATTTTTCAACATGCGTGCCATCCCCGGTGAGCCGATTTCGGCTTCAAAATCAGGATGGCGTTTTTCGTCTATAATTTTAAAACCCTGTTTTTCGTAGGCACGTTGAGCGGGTAGGTTGCCGATGTATATGTTTATCTGAGCCCGCCTGAATCCTTTTTGGCGACCTTTTTCAAGGATGGCTGCAAGTAGCCGGTCGACCAGTCCTTTGCGGCGGTACTCCGGCATTGTGGCCACGCTGTCGATGATCCAGGCATCTTCCGAATCATCGGGTATACAACAAAGCACGCGCTCAGCGCGGTTATTGGCCTCTGGATCCGTACCGGTGTGCCCTAATTTTTTAAAAACCTCAGGCATGGCTCGGCGTAACGCCTCATTGCCGAGCCTTTTAGGATCGTAACCGCCAAGCCCCGCTGCCGGCTTGCCATCGGATTCGGCTATCAGGTAGCAGGAATAATGAAAAAGGTGAGGCGTGGCGGTCACGGCCAGCAGATTAAGGAATTCAAGGCTGTCTTGCTTTGTTCCACCAAGGATGACTTCCCAGATTCCCCTGGTGACGTGCGCCCTTCCGGCGGTGAGAATTAGCCAGGCCAGAAATTTGGCATCTTCGGGCCGGGCAGATCTGATTTCAACATCCATTATTCATTCCTGTTCTCGCAACGGCTGGCCCACTCAACTGTATGGTTAATATAAAATAAGCACCGCTTTGAATATCGAATATCGATCAAGGAATGTAGAATTATGAAGTTTTTGTTTTTTAATACTTCGACATTCATTATTCCTTGTTCGGTGTTCTGCGGTTCTGCTCCGTGCAGTTTTATGCCCATTATTGTCGAATTAATAAACAGCACTGATGAGCGCCACCACCCCGAAAGCCAGGATGACGAAGCCGGAAATTTTGTTCACCAGCGCCAATTTGCCCTCACTGACTTTATTACGAAAAATGCCTGTAGCACCGCATAAAAGCAGCCACCAGGCACCGGAGCCGGTAAATACGCCGATGACCATCAGACCGGCCGATACATAATGGATGGATTCACTGACGATCCCCAGACCTGCAAATATACCGGCAAAAAACAGGATCGTCATCGGGTTGGTAAGCGTTAGAAAAAAGGTGGTTCCATACGCGGAGAGATTGGTACTGTTTGCCACCGAAACCGTCTGCTCCTGAGGTTTCCTCAGAAATGTCCGTATTCCCAAATAGCAAAGAAAAAGCCCTCCGATGAGTCGAAACCAGATGGATTGATCTACTAAAAAATTGGAAATAAAGGTTAAGCCAAAAGCGGCGATGAAGCCATACAGGGCATCGGCGGTAGCCGCCCCCAGGCCGGTAACCAATCCCTGAACGTTGCCGCCCGACAATGTTCGCTGAATGCACAGGATTCCAATGGGCCCCACCGGTGCCGCAATTGAGAAACCGATGATAAAGCCCTTAATAAATAAGCTCGATTCCATTATTTTTTATCGACGGCAACCACTGAAAAACTGGGTTTTTCGTTAACGATTAACTGAAAGACATCCGGACGGGCGTAGTGCCCCACGACGTCAAAATCAAATTTGCTGCGGGCAATCGCACCTAAATCCAAATCGGCAAATAAGATGCCCTCTTGATCATATAGCGGGCCGGCCAGAACCTTTCCCAGAGGAGAAATGATCGCACTGCCGCCGCGACACATTATTTCAGGTTGTTCCTCCAATTCCTTTAGTTTTTTTAAATCCTCCGGATACATATCTTTGGTCATATATTGATTACATCCCAGTACGAAACAGCGCCCTTCACAGGCAATGTGGCGCAACGTGGCCTGCCAGGTGTCTCTGGCATCGGCTGTCGGAGCTAAGTATAATTCGACCCCTTTGTTGTATATGGCCATTCGTGCCAGCGGCATATAATTTTCCCAGCAGATCAACCCGCCGATGCGGCCGATTTCGGTCTGAATAACGGTTAAGGTGCTTCCGTCACCCTCGCCCCATATCAGTCGCTCGCCCGCGGTCGGTTTTAGTTTTTGATGTTTGCCCAGAAGCCGGCCGTCGGGCCCGAAGTATAAAAGCGTACAATACACCGTGCCGGTGCTGCGCTCCATATCGCGTTCGATGACGCCCATCGCCAGATAGACTTTTGCCTTTTTAGCGGCTTCTCCCAATTTCCGGGTAGCGGGGCCCGGGACCTCCACGGTGTTTTCCCAGTAGCGCTGCCAGATCCTTCGGCCGACCGGGCTGCGGCTTCCCACCACGGTGCCGAACGCCAGACCCCGCGGATAGGCCGGAATAAATGCCTCCGGGAACAAAATAAGATGAGCGCCCTGCTCAGCGGCCTGGCCGATTAAGTCACAGGCTTTTGCGATGGTTGCATCCTGGTTAAACAGAACCGGTGCAGCCTGAACAACGGCCACTTTTGTCTTCTGGTCATTTGCGGTCATTTTACCTCATTTCATTTTACAAACCATGTGATGCTGAAAGAAAGGCCCGTGCATCCGTTTTTCATAAAAAATCTGTTCAAATCCATGGCTTGCCAAAACAGACTTAAGGTCGGCAATGGCATAAAGACTGTGATTTTTAACCAGCGGCTGGAATAGCTTCTGAAAAAATTTCGGAAAGGCAAGATCAAGCCATATCAAGAATCCTCGGGGTCTTAAGACCCGGGCGACTTCTTTGACGGCTGCCTGCCAGTCCGGGAGATGGTGAAATACGTTTTGAGATACAACCAGATCGAAGCTGGCATCCTGAAATGAAAGGTGTGCGGCGTCTTCCACCCGGTAAGTTAGATGCTCATTTTCGGGATGTCGTTTACGGGCGATTTGAATCTGCTGGTGATCGTAATCGGCGCCCCATACCTTCATGTTATAGGTTTCCGCCAGAAAGGCTGCCACAGCGCCGATACCGCAGCCTAGCTCCAATACATCCTCGATCGCTTCTGACGGAAGTTCTGCGAGGCGTTGGCGAACCATGGCAATGTTGCCTTTGGCCTTATGGCTGCGATTTACAAACCATTTTTCCAGCCACGTCATTTCCATTTCTTAATTCGGTGTTTAGCGGGGAAACATATCGATTACGCGGCCATCTTCGGTTTCACACAATCCATAGCCGCCGCCCCTGAATCCGATCACGGTATCAGAAAGCCTGAATTTGCATCTCATATTACCGCCCCTGTCGCCTTGCAAAAAAATCTCTGTATTTCCCGGGAATTCATAAACCTTCGGGTATCCTTTACTCGTATCAACCGTCGGCTCATCAACGATCCTGCCCACAAAACGTTCCCCATCCGGCATGGTCATCTGAATTTCACCGCTTCCAAATCTTTGATCCTCGTATGAAAAGTAAATCCGCTTGCCGCTGTATCGGTCGATTCCTTTCATTGTTCCCGAACAAGCCATGACTGCAAAAACCAAAATTGGTAAGACGACTATCAGGATCTGCCTTTTCATTTTTCTATCCTTTCTGCTCTGGGCCGAACCCTCGCGGTGGGCTTTTGATGATAGTAAATGTGCCCTTCAGGTTTTATATTGCTTATAGAGGATATACCCGTCCCATACAAGAGCGAATATCTTCAAAACTGTTCCGAATTTAATAAAAAAAGCAGCGCTTTTATGACGCTGCCTTTGGGTTGTTTTATACCGATGATGCTCGGAGCAATTGGGTCTGTGATCAATCGAGGTAGAGTGTTTGTGATTTGGGTACGGCACTGTTTCTCAACGAGCGCGTATTTTTCTTTTCCCTTTCTTTTATTTTTCGGCGTTCTTTGGCAATGATAATCAACATGACGACAATCACACCGATTTCCGCCAGCAATAATAAACCCTGAGAAATGAGTTCCTTCATTACGGTCTCCTGTAGGTTCTAAATATCATATCGGGACCAGTCGACCAAACTTTAGAACTAACGTCCCGGAATTTCTACAATCGCAGGATTTGTTGCTTGACATGGCCTCTCACACGAACCCCCTTTTGGAAAGTCAGACGATGATATTGATAATTATATCAACTTGGTGGAAGCGGATGAACTGCTTGATTTTCTGGTTAAGTAAATTTTACGCCGATTCCGTAGGTATGGCTGGACTCCTCATCAGCAACTTCTTTACACCACCTGACAACCGAGCTGTAAGTTTTTGGCGCGGATTTAAAGGGCTGGGTATCAAATTTGATGTTTATTTTTGTTCCCGGCTTGAAGGCCACTTCTGATTCCAATAACATGCCGTCATTGCTGAGATCTTTGGTTTGCGCATAGCTCCAGTATCCGGAATTCGCATCTTCAAGGATGACCGTGGCCCGATGTAAAAAGCGCTTATTTTTTCTAAATCCGGTTGCGGCGCTCGATTGAGAAATTGAGGACTTTACGGAATCATCATCTTGAGGGACTGGAATTTTCCGCGGGCGCAGGGTTAATTTATGCTTTCTTGATGCGCTTATTCTACTTACATGCTTGTTGCAATCCGGACAGCCCCGGCCGTTCATTCTACTTTTGACCGCGGCCTCCCATTCATGACCTTCTTCACAAATCCACCACACTTTTTCATTAAAACCGGCAGGCAAATTCCTCAGGTTCAGGCCGCTATTTTTGGTCAGATGCCATTCCCTTAGAAGATCGGTGTTCGTGATTAACGTTTCATTAGAATCGGTTGAGGTGGGCTTGTTGCAAACCGGACAGCCGCTGCCCCGGCTTCTGCTATAAATAGGTGCTTCCCATTCATGCCCGCTGATACATATCCACCACACTTTTTTACCTGAACCCGGGGTAACATTTCTGGGGTTTAAATCCCCGTTTCGGGTCGGGTGCCATTCTTTGGCAAGGCCCGGATTGATGGCACCCAGATTATATTGATTGGTGGCTTTTGGCATATCTACACGTTAAAATTGATGAATTCGTAAAAAGTCTTAAAACGTCCTTTGACGTCCTTCCCGTGAAGGCGGGAATCCAGTGTTTTTAAATAGTTCTGGATGCCTGCCTTCGCAGGCATGACGGAATTTCGGACTTTTTACGAAACCATCAAAATTGATTTTTTAATAAACGATTTGCGATCGTAAGCTGTGACAAAATCAGGGGGCTGACGATATATCTCACGATAAGATTCAGATAATATGAGATGGCTTCGAAAATATCAATCATTTTTTGATAACAATTACCAGTAACCTGCATTTAATCTATGAGAGGAATAAAATTACGTCTCGGAAATTCTACAATTGACTGAAATCATATAGTTTCTAACAGCACCATCCTTATGCTGCGACATGGAAAGATGGAATGTTGGAAAGATGGCCCGCCCTGGCGCGACTCATGTATCAATCGCTGCTTCTGGTGAATTAGATGACCAACCAATTTTTAGACAGACATCTTCTCAGCTCGGTCTGGGCCAGGGAATAATGGGTTAAAAACGGACAACCTCCGTATTTGAATCAAGTGATTTTGGGTCTTACTATCGATTCTGAGGCGGTGTCTACAAACCTCCAGCTGAAATGAGGGTTACGCCGCCTACGGCCAGTATAACCCCGATGAATTGTGCCGGCTGGGGCTTTTCGCGCAAAATGAGAATGGATAAAAGAACCGTTACGGCCGGATAAAGGGCACCCACAACCGCCACCAGCCCCAGCATCCCATGGGTGGTGGCCAGGGCATATGCAAAACCCGCCAGGGCATCGAAGATCCCCAGTGCAATAATTGCCGGCATATGCACTTTGCCTACTTGAACAGCGGGCCGCCTCAGCAGGAAAATGATGATCAGAAAAGCAAAGTAAGAAAAGCGCATCAAAAATGCAGCCCAATACGGATCGGCTTCACTGGCCTTATCCATGACCACGAAAAAAATACCTGCGGCGATTGCCGACCCGACCGCCAGGCCCACCCCGGTTGCCAGACGGTTGCCGTTTTCGTCATTGTTTTTTTCCCGTGAGGCCAAAACGGTGCCTATTATTGCAACGGCCATGCCCAATTTATGCAAAAGGGTGGGGTTGTCGCCGGCGGCCAGGCTTACGATGACCGGCAGGATTACGCCGGTGGCGCTGATGGGCGCCACAATCGCCATCGAACCGATGGAAAGTCCCCGATACAGAAAAAACATTGCCGCCAGTCCTGCAACGCCGCCCGCAACGGCCCACAGCAAAACCGGATTATCGGGCGGGGCCACACCTCTGACCAGAACGATAACCAGGATAGCGCCCAGACCAAAAATACTGGATACCATCAATACGGTAAAGACCGCAAGCTGGCGGCTTTTGAGTCCACCCAGGAAATCAGCCACCCCCCAGCCAAAACAGGCGGCCAGCGATAAACTTAATGCAAGCAAGCTTTCCTCCTAATTACTCCGCCCTGAAAAATAGCCATAACAGGGTTGGGTAGTATAAATTTAACACACTCGTAAAAAGTCCTATCACCGGTCATTGCGAGGAACGAAGTGACGCAGCAATCCCATGATTTCATAGACTTGGATTGATAGAGATTGCTTCGCTGCGCTCGCAATGACAGCTTTTCTGACTTTTTACGAGATTATCAATTTGTTCTTTGAAAATTGAAGAAAATATTTAGAAATTGATCCGGGCGGATTAATTAATTATTTCTTAAAAAGAAGTGCACAAAGGCGTATGAGTACTGAAAAGCTCTTCAAAATAATTAATCCGCCGAACCTTCGATCTAACAACTAACTTCAGTTTTCAAAGAACAATTTGCAACCCTAAATATGCTATTTTTCAGGGCGGATTAATTAAGCGGTATTGGAAACCGGAGTGTATATTGCAGGATAGGAGCAAGGTCAAGCAGAAATATCAACAACCATTGGGAATAACATGCCGCTTACATAGAATAATGGTCAAAAACGCATAACTGCTGTTTGAAGCTATTCTCTTCAGTTCCAACGGAAAGTGGGTAAATATCTTACCGGCCAAAACATAAAGGGCAGTGGCGTCTTGCCCTCCGGGGCGTAGGCCCTACCCACCGGCCTGTAAGCCCTATGGGCTGGGAGCGGGGCCGGAGGTCAAACCCTGAGCTTTTTAAAACCTCGCTTGATGTTTTTTCGATCCATGATGAAAGTAAGAGAGGGACATGTTTTTATGCAATTGTGCCGAATAATAAAAAAAGATGCATATGTTTCTGGAGTTGCGCGGGCAAGTGATCAAATTCGATTCAAATTGACAATGTATTCCCGATGTAAATATATAAATAGAACGGACGCACCCATTTTCCTTACATCCGTACTAACGGTGTTGGGGAAAATAGAGTTTACTGCCAGCTCAAGCCGGAAAACGACACTTCATGTCCTCAGGAGGACGATTCAGGCCGGAAAACGACCCATCTTCGCTCTGGCGAGCTTCGCCGCGGCACGCAAGTCATGCCGCAGGCAGATAAATAATGCCATAGTCAGACAAGTCGACTTGTACGGAAAAGAAGAGCGGAAAAATAGCTCTAAGTGGAAAAAGAAAAAGCACAAGAGCCTATCAATTCATTTCACACAATGTTTAGTTTCACCTAAAACAAAACATTGTGATATTTGCGGATATCACAGGTTTTGGATGGTAGTCAATTTTTCATTTATGTTGGAGATATCACCGTTTTCACCACAACTCCCTAAACCCCAATATCTTGTATAACCATACAAAAAAGAAAAGCGTGAAAGTTTATCATCATTCCACGCTTTCTTCATCTTTGGATTTCGTGAGTTCAGATAGACGGATAGGATACAGAAATTCGTCTTTGTGAAGCCAACCTTTCCTGTTTAAGCGAATAGAACGATACACCCACACGCCGCCGCTGAGTGGGGGAGGTTATTGATTCGGGTTCGGGTCAAATGGATAGTCGAATTCCCGTTGATAAACCTTCTGAACCCGGTGCGGGAATTTCTTGATCAGCGCATTATGATCCTGAATCATCTTAGCGAACCCCGGTCCTGCCCATAGGCCATAGTGGCTTATATCCGGATAACGCTCGCCGGGATCGTGATGAATGTTGTAAAGGTTGTGGTGGGGTTTTTCGGGCTTCGTGCGAAACTTCAGCTGATCCTTGCGCACCGCTTCGAGCTTGTCCTTGTTGTAGTGAAAGATGTAATCGCGCCTGGATTTCCCTTCACCCAAGAGCAATAGTGCGCTCTGATCGACTCCATCCGTTACGCGGTCACTTGGAATCTTGTTTTTGACACCGGCAATGCTGGCCGCCGTGGTAAACATGTCCGAAACCTGAACGATGTCGATCGGATCCTGGCCGTCCTCAATGGTCCCCGGCCACCAGACAATTGCGGGCACGCGCACACCGCCCTCCCACGTGTCGCCCTTTTCTCCGCGGAGCAACGAATACCCCCCGTGCGGATGCATGGAGTACATCGGGCCGTTGTCGCTCATCCAGACCACCAGGGTGTTCTGCGCAATGCCGAGCTCCTTAAGCTTCTTAAGTACTCGGCCAACATTATGGTCGTGTTCGGCCATCTGAGCGCTGTTGTTGGTGCCGGCGGGCTGGTTCATAAAGTCAGGATGCGCCCCCCAGAAGTGATTTCCTTTGCCAGCGTAATAGGCGAAAAAGAGCTTCTCGCTCTTGGCGTTTCGCTCGATGAAATCGATCACGCCATCGGCCACGTCGGTATCCATGGTGTTATAGAGTTCCAAGGAGAACGGAGCGATCATCTCCGCCCTCTGGCCTTTCTTTCCGCGCATGATGCCGCCGGTGTCGTAAGGGAAATTCTCAGGCCCCGGCGCCCAGACGAAGGCGCCCATATTGACGTAGCCGGCATTGTCGGTGCGCTTAACGTCGCGATGGAAGCCCCACCAGGGCGGATTTCCCTCACTCCATATCGCCTCGTCGAAGCCTTGTTCAATTGGGGTCATTCCCGGGTCATCGCCCAGGTGCCACTTACCGAACATCCCAGTGCTATAGCCTGCCTTTGAAAGGAGCTCGGCCACGGTCACCTCTTCGTCGACGAGCCCCATCCCGACCGTTCCTGGAAACAAGACGCCGAGCAGACCAATGCGGACCGGGTGTCGTCCGGTCATCAAAGCGGCGCGTGTGGGGGTACAGGAAGGCTCGGAGTAGAAGGAAAGGAGGCGCATCCCCTCATTTGCCATGCGATCGAGGTTTGGCGTGGAAAAGCCGCGTACCTTACCACCGCCGTACGACCCAAGCTCCGTGTAACCGATGTCGTCAGCCAGAATGAAGACGATGTTCGGTTTCTTGCCGAATTTCTTCTCAAGCGCTGCTAATTTTTGTTGGACTTGCTTGTCTTCAGCAGCCCACTGCTTGCCGAATTGTTTTTCGCGTACGAGATACTCGGCGTCTGGCTGAATGGCGCTTGTCACCGACGGCAAAGCCGCTATCAGCAGAATGCTCATCCATTGCGCGAATTTTCCCAAGACGCTCAACGCCCCAGCCGAAATTTCCGCGGCTGTCTTTATCAATTCGTGTCGATTGGTTTCGTACTTATTCATCATTCGTGTTTCCTTTCTATCGTTTCGATTCCAGCTGGATTAAACTATTGAATACGCAATGATTTTAGAAACTAATGATTTGCGATTGGATGTCAAATGAAAACTACTGAATAGAATTGTTAAAGGTGAAGATTTTTGTTGTTTAAGTGGTTGGTTAATTTTCAGAAAACCATGTATCAATCAAGTAATGATACATTGAGTTATCAACTATCAATTTGGCTGAAATTATTGCAGATAGTATCTGGATACATGATACATTCTATACAATCAAATGGTATTTATAATTTTGGTCAAATCCGGCATCATCAGTGCACCCTAAGTGCCGAGGAGCCAGATTGCATATTGCGTCAGCTAAGGTAATCAATTTTGGCTTGCCTAAAAGTGTATGTTGCGTGCCTGAAGAAAACATTCAGAATTTCCTAAAATTGTTTGAATCGAAGATGCAATACAAAAAAGCCAAAATATGTAGATTACAGATTACGAAATTTTATTTATAGAACAAATTCGAAAAAAAATTGCCCCAACCTCAGGGCAATTTCCGTTTTCAGGGATCAATTAAGCATCCCCAATATATTTCCGCCAACCCGCTGCAGTTGATATGAATTCTCAGCGGAAAGATCCTTGAACTGTGACGCCCGTGTATAAGTATTAACCACAGCGAACATATTATCCCCCATCTCCTGTGGCCTACCCAAGTAGGAGCCGATTTCATCCA
>PVMK01123547.1_pt1 | contig 14909 bp, 16 predicted proteins | sample 1853481 | NCBI WGS metagenome assembly PVMK01 (sample SAMN08533507, study PRJNA380276) | Marine sediment metagenome, whole genome shotgun sequencing project.
TTCAGAAACTTGGTTTTGGGAATACCATACGAAAATATTTCTTACCCATTCAGGAATCTTTTGCTTTGAAATTTCAATTTCTTCAACAAAGGTTGTCCCGTCTACAATTCTACACTGTCTAGGATAAGATTCCATTACTGAATTTCCATCCTTAACACAGTCCTCAAAATTATTAATTTTATTTAATGGAACAATTCGAAGAATTCTATCATCATTAAATTCTGGAGATCCTCTGCCATCTTGATTACTTGTTAGAACATACAAGTATCCATCGGGCCCAGTAGCTACATCTCTAAGCCTTCCAAAGTCACCGGTAAACAATTTCTGGTCTGATAATACTTTGTTATTTTCTAAATCAAAGTCTATCATGTGCAAATGATTTCCACGAAGTGTGGCAACAAAATATTTTCCTGCCCACTGTGGAATTTTATCTCCGTCATAAAATTCAGCGCCAGATGGAGCCCATGTGTCATCACCTGTATTCATAATTGGAGTAACAAGACCATCCATTGTTTCAGAGCCAATGATATCTGGCCATCCATAATTTGCCCCAGGCACAATAACATTGATTTCATCATGTGCCACACCATGCCAGCCTGAGGGACCATGCTCTGTAGCCACAAGATTTCCTGATTCATCCCAGTCTAAACCCTGAGGATTTCTATGTCCATACGAAAAGATTGGAGAGTCAAAAAATGGATTATCCTCAGGTATACTTCCATCTGAATTTATTCGAAGAATTTTTCCTGCCACTGAATTCTTATCTTGTGACAAATCAGCATTACCTGAATCACCTGTAGTGATGTATAGTTTACCGTCAAGACCAAACTTAATTCTTCCTCCATCATGAAATGCTGCCCCAGGAATTTTATCAATTAGAATTTTATCTTCAGATAAAGTTAGATTTGATTCAACATAACGAACAACCTTATTTTTAGTAGAAAGAAAATCATTGTAGGAATAGTAAAGATAGATGTAGTGATTTTCTGAGTAGTTAGGATCCAAGGTAATTCCTAACAATCCTCCTTCTCCTCCACTAACATCAAGTGATAAAATTGGTTTTTCTAAAACTACTCCATCTTGTATTATTCTGACATTTCCATTTCTTTCTGTAAAAAATACAGTTCCATCAGGTGCCCAGGCAATAGACCAAGGTATGTTTAGATTCTCAGCAATAGTCTCTACTTTAACACCCAAATCAGGATACTCTTGAGCAAATACAAATGGAATTAAAGAAAAAAGTGTAATTACAAAAAGAATTTGTTTCATTAAAATGACTAATAGTAGTTTTACAATAAAGGTTTCCTACTTTGTTAGCCTTTTTGCTTTTTGAAAAACTGTAGACCAATCTTTCCAAGTCAATCTACCTGTTTGTGTATTTTGCTTTGAGGGATGATAAGATGTTAAAACCTTGACTGAATTATACTCAAATAATTTATTGTGCCCAAACTTTTCTGATTTTACATTAATTAATTTACATGTAGCATCATATGCAATTTTCCCAAGACACAAAATTAATGTGATATTTTTTAGAATTTGATATTCTTGACTCAGATAATCAAAACATGTATTCATTTCCTCTTTTGTAGGCTTGTTTTGGGGTGGTGCACACCTAATCGCTGCAGTTATGAAGGCATTTTTGAGAACAAGTCCATCATTTGAGGTTTGACTAGTAGGAATCGAGGCAAATCCATTTTTGTACATTATCTTTGCAAGCCAATCTCCTGAGGAATCTCCAGTAAACATTCTTCCTGTTCTATTTCCTCCATGAGCTGCAGGAGCAAGCCCAACTATGAGCAGTTTAGCATTAATATCTCCAAATCCTGAAAGTGGTTTTCCATAATAATTCTGATCTGCAAATCGTCTAACTTTGTTTTTTGCAACTTCTCTGATATACTGTGATAATCTTGGACATTTTGTGCAGTTTTCAATTTTTTTATTTAACGCAGAAATTGATTTCAATAAAACAGATTGATTTAATGTAAATAAAAAAGATTTTTACAGTTTTTTTGGTTTATTTTTTGACTGTAAACAAATTCTAGAGATTTAAGTAAATTTTCTTTCAGCTTGGTTATCTATCTAGATTAACACCAATGACTTTTGCCCAAGCTTCAAGAACATCTACAAAATCTTCTGATTCTTTTCTTAACATACTATAGTATATTAAATCAAAATAAAAGCAATTACTCATTATTAGTTCATATTATTGGTTCATGTAATTTGTTCATTTTATTTTAAAAATAAAGATTTTACACAAAAATATATTTTTAATTACTTATTACAATGATTACATGATGGTCTTGATCAGTTCATATGGTAAAAGTATTTTAAATTATATTAGTGGCATAATTTTTCTTGTAAAAACTTTAAAGAATTACTCTTCCATCAACTAAATCATAAAGTCTATTGTCTATTTTTTCAAGTAAATTCTTTTTGGATTTTTCTGTCTCGATATTGTTAGTATAATCTTTGTCTTCTACTAGTTTGTATAGTCGTTCTAACTGTTCTTTAGATAATACTTTGAGCCCTGTCTTTGATCCGGAAACAATTTCTAACAATTCAACTCTTTCAACATCTTCTGAAGTGATTTCAGGCATAATTGCTATAATTACAATTCATGATTATTAATGATTGTGCATAATTGTTCCATTATGCTTTATATCGAACATTTCTAAAAAAAAGTAATGAAAAACATACAACTTCTTAGCATTGTTTTTTCACTGATTATGTTTACAGGAGTTACAGCTGGAACAGCCGTAGCTTATGCAGAATCAGATGATAGCTACCATGACTTTGATGACAGACTAGAGTATTTTTGTGAAATGACTGATTCTGAAAAAGAACAGCTATTTGACGATCATCCAAGACTTGCTCAATTTGAGGATCGATTAGCAAACTATTGTGATCTAGATGAAATGGAACGTGAAGACTTGATCAAAGAATTCATTGAAGAACATTTTGCAGATTATAAAGAAAAAGGTGATTGGGATATGGATGATATCTTAGATAGATACTGTGAAATGTCTCCAGAAGATCAAGCAGCATTTCTAGAAAAATATCCAATGGCCTCTGAACATCAAGACAAAATGACAGAGTATTGTTTACTAGATGAATCTGGACGAGAAGCATACATTGAAGAACACAAAGGTGAGTATTCTCGAGTTCATGATTATGACATAAAAACAAAGTTAGACAAATTTTGTGAAATGTCCGCAGATGAACTAGCTGCTCTTGTAGAAGAACATGGTAAAGGTGAAGATCATCTTGCTGATATGGAAGAATATTGTACTTTAGATGAAGCCGGACGAGAAGCTTTCATTGAGGAACATGAAGATGAATACAAAAAACATGATTACAATATTAGAGAAAAGATGAATGAATTCTGTGAAATGTCTGAAGACAACAGAGCAGCACATCTTGAAAAATATCAAAAAAGTGAAGAACATCTAACTGAAATGGAAGAATTTTGCAGTCTAGATGATGCAGGACAAGATGCTTTCATTGAAGAACACAAAGATTCTATGGGCGACAAAATGTCTGACCACAAAGATACCATGACAAACAAAATGTGTGAGCATGGAGAAGACATGGAATGTAAAATGTCTGACCACAAAGACTCTATGGGAGACAATATGTCTGACCACAAAGATTCTATGGGCTACAAAATGTCTGACCACAAAGATATCATGACAGACAAAATGTGTGAGCATGAAGATTGCATGGGATGTGAAATGTGTGAAGATGGAGATTGCATGGGATGTAAAATGTCTGATCATAAAAATTCTATGAGTTCTGATCGTAAACATCACACAGTACTTAAAGCAAGTACTCTAACTGATGAGCAAAAAAATGACATTAGAGAAATGCATTCAGATCTAAGAGACATGAAACATTCTTTGCGTGACAAATCAATTGATGATGTTACCAAACAAGATATCCGAGATCAATTCATGGAAAAGGCAAAAGAATTTTCAATGACATGGCTATCTCCACGACACCAGGTATCTGCAGGAATTGATGCACAAATGGTAGAATGTCGTGAAAATTTTGCACTTGTAATGAAAACATCAAATGCCTCACCAATATGTGTCAAAGAAACAACAGCTGAGAAACTAATTGAAAGAGGAATTGCAATATCTGCAATCTAATTTTTCTTTTTTATTTTACATTAAACTGAAATAAACTGTCTGACCGATCTAAAATCATATTTTTAATTTATCAAAAATGTATTAAAAAAAAATTACAATCAGCCAACTTTATTAAAAATGAAATTCATACTTTTATTGGGCTTGGAGGAGTATATGACTTGAAATCATCATCATTTTGCATTTCGATCAATCTTAATTTAAAATCTCAACCATTGGAGAATTCAAATTGATCGGAAGAAAAGACATTAAGCAAATGCCCGTTACCTTCATAATTGCACCAATACTGTTAGTTTCCTTGACATTTGTAGTTGTAACTGCTTATGGTGATATGATCGAAGAAAAAGAGTTAATCGTTAGTCTTTCATGTCCAGAATTAAAAGATTATACCCAAAGCCAAATAATTGAATCAAAACTATACTTTGGACATGATGTCTACCTTAGTTATGCAGAAGAGCTGTATTACGGATCTTGTTAGTTTTCAGTAGATGAGAAATTTTTGTAAAAATTAACCAAAATCAGGCATAAAATTAGAATTATCTGATTAAAAAAGAAGTGGAATTATCCACGTCCAATTGCAGCATATTTTCCATGACGGCCTCTAATAAAAAATGTCGCAGCAACTCCGCCAAATATTCCAGTAGACAAAATCAATGCTCCTAAAACACCATCAGCTGCAAACATTGGTGTTCCAGATCCAGCTTTTGGATTGTCATTTGCAAGAGTAACTCTATCTTGAGCTAGTTGCAAATAGTCATCAAGTCCAGTTTGTCCATCAGTTGTAGTATATTGTGCAAATGCAACACTACTAACAGAAGGTAATATCAAAATGCTAAACATTACTCCTGTTACAATTGCTATTTTTTTCCCTGTCATTGATTCTATTATGTAAGTTTTGAATAAAGGCTTTGATGAAATTTGATTTTTACCAAAAATTTTGAGATTAAATTATGCCAACTGTTTTTGTTTTGATTGTTTGATTGATTTTATGAAAAAGAATGCAGCTAACCCACCAAAAATAATTGCAAATAAGATTAATGTGATTGCCAGGTCTCCACTATCAAAAATTGGAGTTCCAGAACCTGAAGCAGGATTAGCTTCTGCAGCATCAATACTTCTTCTTTGAAGCTCTAATGCCTCTTCTAGTGTATAACTCATAGAAGGTTCAGGTTCTGCAGTTGGTGCAGCTGCAAGTGATTCATCTCCTACTTTGGAAGCGATACTATCTGCTTCAGACTCTTTAACAGCGGCCTGAAAACCTCCATCCAGGTCTTGAGGACTAGTTTGTTGAGTCTCTTTACCTGATTCAAGTTCAACTGGAATCCTAGTATCTTGTTGCAACATTGATAATGACATTAGACCTGAAAGACCTGCTGCAATTCCTAGCCCTGCAATTTTGTAAATATGCTTAAATGAACGAACAAGTAATTTACTTTCTTTTGTCTTTTCAGAGTATTTTGGAGGAACTATTACCATGCTAAATTTAGAAGCAGAATAAAACTTCATATCTTGAGATTTTGAGTTTTTTTCTGTTTTTGTGACCTTTACCACGCCTAAATCTTGTAATTTGATAATATGATATTTTACTAGCTGCAGAGAAATTCCAGTTTTTTCTGCAATCTGAAGCGCGGTCAACTCTTCATTAAACAACAATTGCAGAATTGATCTACTAGAGTCATTTGTTAACAACTCACCAAAAGATTTTATCTTAACATCATCTGTTGCCATAATTTTGATTTTTTCGGTAATCTCATCTTCATTTTTATTTTCTTTAGACATTAGATTTCTTACTATTACACTTGAGTATATGTAAATTGTTTGGTAAAATTACAATTTCACTTAACCTTTTAAGCTCATATGACAAATAGTAGTAACTGTCAAAAGGCAGTTTAGAAAAAATAAAATAAAAAAAGATGATAAAAATGAGTACAAAAATAATTCTTCCAATTGCAGTGGCCATAGCAATTATTGCAACTGCGGGAATAATGTTTGCAATTGGATTTGATCAACAACCTCAAGTTACAACCGACCCTTCTCCTCCTCAAGTAATTTATGTTGATAGAACCGTATCTGACTTGTTTGAAGGAACACAAGAGATTAGAAAAATTTCCTCTGAATCTGAGCTCAAAGATATTTTAACTGCATCTAGTATTTTTGAAGGTAATTTTTATGATGATAGATTTTTTGGTTCTCCTGATTCATTTGTATTGGAAGAAGCTCTTGAGCTTCAAAGAAGAAGTATTGAAGCTACATCGGCCAATCCTACCATGGCCCCAGGAAGTCCAGCACCAGAACCTATGCCAGCATTTGATATGGATGCATCAAAAGCACAATCAGGATCAGATGGTTTGGATTATTCAACAACTAACGTTCAAGTAGAAAATGTAGATGAACCAGACTATCTAAAAAATGATTCAAAATATGTTTACATTGTTTCTCAAAACACACTTTCTATAATTGATGCATATCCTGCTGAATCTGCACAACTTGTTCTGAAAATTGCCCTAGATATTGAATCACAATACATCCAAAACATGTTCCTAAATGATAATCGTTTGGTAATATTTTACAATGGACAAAGTCAAGATGAAATAATTCCACAATTTGACTTTGTACCAAGACCCTCGTACAATCCTGTAACTCACGCATTGATAGTTGATGTAACTGACAAAGAAAAACCAGAAATCCTCAAAGACTACACCATTGATGGCCACTTTAGGGACGCAAGAATGATCGGAGATTATGCTTACTTTGTAACTAACAGCAATATCGACTATCAACATCCTAGATTACCAATAATTATGGAAAGATCAGAACCAGTAATGATTCCTGATGCATTTTACTTTGATAATGTGGAAAGATTCTCCAACTTTAACACTCTAACTGCAATTGATATTTTTGGTGATACAATAAATTCTGAGACTTTTCTTATGGGGAATAGCGGAACAATTTATGTCTCTGAGAACAACTTTTACTTGACTTACCAGCAAAGTCTTCCCTATGGATTTTATGAAAACTCCTCTCGAGATAGATTTTTTGATGTTGTAGTGCCACTATTACCTGAAGAGATTCAAGATAAAATCAAAGCAATCCAAAATGATTCCTCACTTAATTCGGCTAGACAATGGAGTGAAATCTCTGAGTTGATGCAAGATTCCTACAACCAGATGAGTCAAAACCAAAAAGAGAGACTATTTGATAACATCCGTGAGGCACTTAACGAATATGATGCTAGAATCCAAGAAGAATCACGAAAGACCATAATTCATAAAATTTCAATTGAAGAGGAAAACCTAGAATATATCGCAAAAGGTTCAGTTCCAGGAAGACTACTAAATCAATTTTCAATGGATGAGCACGATGATAGATTTAGAGTTGCAACAACAGTAGAGTACTATACACAATACAAGGGAACAGTTCGCTCAAATGCAGTCTATGTTTTAGATGAAGACCTCAAGATTGTAGGAGGGACTAGATGATATTGCACCTGATGAAAGTATCTTTTCTGCAAGATTTATGGGTGATAGATTATACTTGGTAACTTTTCAACAAATTGATCCATTCTTTGTAATTGACTTGTCATCAGACACTCCGAAGATTTTAGGTGAGCTCAAGATTCCAGGATTCTCAAATTACCTGCATCCGTACGATGAGGATCATGTAATTGGTGTTGGACGTGACACCAAAGAGGTTGGAAGTGGACGAGTTCAACAACTTGGAGTCAAAGTTGCACTATTTGACGTCTCAAACGTAAGTAATCCCAAAGTGATTGATGATTTTGTAATAGGGGATTCATCTACACATTCTGAGGCACTAAATGATCACAAGGCATTTTTCTTTGACAAGAAAAAAAACATTTTGTCTATTCCAATTAGCAGTGATGTACATTCTTTGGATGGAATATCTGATGCAAAGATGATTGCACCTGACTGGAATCGCTGGAATGGATTTTACATATTTGGAATGGATACAAAAGACGGTATTACTCTAAAGGGGACCGTAACTCATACTGAAAATGATTCAAGGTTCTATGGCATGGGACATTCAAGGACATTTTACATCGAAGAGGTCTTGTATACTGCATCCGATTTGTATCTAAAGATGAATTTCATCAACAACTTGGAAGATATTAATTCAATAAAATTAGAAAACACTGGTAAATTTATCAAATATCTAGAAGACTAGAATTATCTTAGTGATTTTGAATTAGATTTACAGAATGGACAATCTGCTATTTCTGTTTTTCTGCCACAAGTATGACACCTATTTGGCTCTCCAAAATAACTCGTCTTACTTGTATTTCGAATTAGTTTCATCACAACTATAGCCATTATTGAAATTATTACAATTGCAATGTAAATTCCAAGTGCCATAACATACTAATGCACTTACCACTATTGAAGCCTTCGTTAGATATTTACATAATTTAGAATAAAGACTCAAGTCAAAAACAACTATTGGGCAATAGTGGGCAGACCTGAGTCTATTACTTAGTGTAAAAATATTCAATTTAAGGGCATTGTTGTGTAACAAGCTCTTGTTGACACTGTCTGACACTAAAAATACTGTTTGATTTTAAAATGTCATACTTGTCATTATATCAAAACATCTAGTTGATAAATTATGTCAAGTTGCAAGTGTAAATTTTGTAAATGTATAAATGAACTTACTGTAGAGCGAAATTCAATGGAAGATGAATTCTAGTGTCTGAAGAAAGTGAAAGACCAGAATGGGAATGGATTAAACGCAAAAAATAACTTTTAAATTTTTAGAGTTAAATTATTTTAAATAATTATTTTTATCTATTTTTACCAAATGCACCTTGATGATCTGTAATGCAACAAGCACATTGTTTGGTATAACATTCATCTACTTTTTCATGACCACAAGAACCACAGTGGCAATAAGGATCATCTGTCATGCTGAATAATCTTTCTTTACAATACTTAATCTAATTACTTGATTTTCTTTTTTGATAATATTGAAATTGCTTTTAGAGAAGACCTAATGATGTACCATTATGACCTCAATGGATAAGGCAGGAATTGGAATTGCAATTTCTGTGGTGGTAGTTGCTTTGGGAATTACATCTATTTTTGGTCTTGGAACTGAAATTCCACCTGTAATTGAGAAAACTACTATTCAAATAAAAGAAACAGCCCAGGAGATGAAAGAATCAGGTTCTGAGGCACTTGAGAAAGTAAAAGAGACTACAAAACAGGTAGCTAAAGAAACAAAGGAATTAGGAGATCTTACAAAGGAACTTGCTTCATCTAAATTACCCTCAAGACTAGTATCTATTCCTGCAGGAACCACTATTCCTGGATGTGAAAAAGTAGGTTTGTGTTATGATCCTCCAACATTGATAATCTTTACCGGCGGTGAGATTATTTGGAGAAATGATGATACTTCATCTCATACTGTTACTAGCGGGAACATCATTGAAGGACCGAATAGAATCTTTGATAGTGGATTGATAAAAGCTGGAGAAACTTTTTCATTCAAATTTGAAGAAGCTGGTCAATACAATTACTTTTGTATGATTCATCCTTGGGCAAATGCATCAGTTACTGTAAATTAAATTTCTAAAAATATAATTTTTATTAAATTAAAAACTATAAAAAATTTAAATTTAAAATGTGTAAGATTAGTTTAATTCAAAAGTTACACACTTTTCAATTTTAATGTTACACAAAATAATTTAAAATAAAATATTTTGTGAAATAAAAAAAATATCTTTAGCTTTGCTGATAATTTTTTAGCTAGATGTTAAGATGAAACTTATGTAGAAATTTTACTAATACAATTTATGAGTCAAGTATTCCTTGAAAAAAACACAAAGTGTTCAAATGGAAAATCTTTTGTCAAAGAATCTACATTAAGATGTAATCTTTGTAGAGCTTTGTTTCCAATTGAGTATGATGAATGTCCAAGCTGTAACATGTTAAAATAACGTGGGACAAAAAAGAAATGATCAGAGTTCTATTGTAGAACCTTCATTTAACGAGTAGTTTTGAGTATGGTTTTCTCCATGTACATCATACCAACTGATTTTTAATGCAACCTTTCTTCTCATCGCACTTTCAATTTCTATGGTATGTGCCATCTTTATTCTGTCACCTAGTTGTCTTTCATTCATAGTAACTAATTACAAACTTTCAAGTTATCCACAGAAGTGAAATTTAATTTTTGATCGCTTGAAGTGTTTTGACACTTAATAATCAAAACTACATTTTATTTGGTTAATTTTTTTGACATGAAACAACAATTGTAGAAATTATAATTTTAGAATAAAAAAAATTGAAAAGAGGAATTTATCCTACTTTCTCAATTTTAATGCCATTTTCACAGCTAGACCCCATGAGCCAAGTGTGAACAAGACTGGAAATACTCCACTAGTGAGTATTTGCGGTACCTGTTCTAAGGAGGCACTTCCTTGGTGGGCCATTGCAGCGACTATAGGTAAGGCAAGCAAACCTATTACTCCGAGTTTTCTTTTGTTCTCGGAGATTTGTTTTTGTACATTTATGGTACTCATGTTTTGTCAATCTATTTGATGTTACAGAATTATTTAGAATGGATCTAACTTTTTGGCAACATTTTGTTCAGAAATTGAATTGTACTATTAGCACAACAGTTCAGAAATTGAACCGGCGAGCCTAGAAATTCAAATTAAAAAAATAATTTTTTAAGAAATTTCTAATGAACATTTGTCTGAACAGATACGCCTATTGAATACATCTTCATATTCTATACCACAATGAACACATTTTCTAAATGCCATAACTACAATACACATTCTTTGTATTTAACACGAAAATCTGTAAATTATTTTATTTTAGATTTTTTCTTTGAGATGTTTGGGCAAGTTTCTAGTCCTTCTTTTTTACATGTGCTTTGAATAAACCTGTTAAAATCATCTTCATCAAATAATTGCCAACCCATCTTGTGAATATCAAGGTCAAAGGATCTATAGTCTTCCATAATATCTCCAAACCAAGCACGATACAAATCCTCTTCTTTTTGAGCCTGCTCATGATTGTTAAAAAACTTGAGTTCAATCCAGTCAATGTTTCCATTGGTTCTTGCTGAAAAGTCACAGTAAGGTGCATTAGTCAGATAGTCTTTCATCTCCTCAAGCCTTGTGACAAAATCTTTAGGGGATGTAAATTTTACAGTAATTAGACGCAAAATTGGCATGTTAACCTGATTGAGATCAACCATTGTAGTATAACCATGAATGATTCCAAGTTTCTCTAATCTTGCAATTCTTTTTCCTACTCCACGTTCGGACATTTCAGTTCCCAGATCTTCAAGCTTTTTGACTATTTTTCTAGTAGAGTCACGTGCATTTGCAATGAGTAGCTTTAGGATTTGCTTGTCTATTGCATCTATTCTGATCTCTCTTTTCTGATTGATAATAGGTTCAGCCATAGTCATTTGGAGTCAAATAGTATTTCTTGATGTAATGATAGCCTCCGATGTTCAAATATTGAACCAAAGTGGTAAAAAAAATTCCAATTCTGAACTGAGAACCATCAAAAAGTAAGCCAGATGCTAAATAATCCTATCACTTGGTTTCGTTTGATTAAAAATGAGCACACAAGAAATACAAGAAAAAGAAGTTCTAAAGGAATACTATTCGTTTCTTTATGACCTTGCTTCAAAGAAAAATTATCTTCATGCATCACAACTAACAGATGAAGAACAACAATACTGTGATAAGCTGTTATCCAAGTGTAAAACAAAACCCCAGTCAAATGAATTGTATCTACCGTTGATGAAAAACATATTGAGAAGTCACTACAGTTCTACTAGTGGTTAAGAAGAATTTCAAAAGTTTGACTGGAACTTAAGATCAAAACTGATTTGAGGTTTTTTGGTGACAGTTCCAATTATTTTTAGTTTAACAAATTGGTATATAGATAATACTGAGAATTTTTATGAATAATTTCTACGTGTTGCTTTTATTCTGATTTTGATTATACAAATCAAATAGACGAGTATGATGTTGTTCTCATACCGAGTATACATCTGCCATCTATTTTGAAATTATTAAAGCGGCAAATATGTTATTTGGCTTTTAACTTGTAAATGAAATATTTTGTGGAATTAATATTGGCGAAAAATTGAAATTACTAATAACAAGTAAGAAGAATTTCTGAGGATCACCTAAATACAATCAATTTTTGGATCGACTGTTGAGACGTGTAGTCATTCCCTTAATTGTGATTTTGGCATTAGGTGTGACATTTGGGCATTCCATTGAGCCAAGTTATGCGCAAACTAACCCCTCTGAGACAAGTGAACAGACTACTTTATCTGGTGATTTGGTAAATAATCCTCTTGCCCAGGACATTTTAGAAAAAATTGAACAAACAAAACAATGGATTGCAGATTTGGAAAAACGAGAATATGAAAAAACCAAGGCTGAGCAGGAGCTAGAAGAAAGAAGGGCGGTTGCACTTGAACGACTAAATCAGGATCTTTTAGAATGGGAAAATCTTTGGGCAAACTATACCTCACGTGCAGCCTTTGAGAGATTTGTAGAGGATAAACCCACTGCAGTACAGGGTGTCTTTTGGGATCAGTTTGAATTCAAGGAAATGAAGGTAAAAGCTGGCAGAGCGGCCCTAAAAGAAATTATTGCTAAAGGTGGGAGCCTTAGTGAGGCAAGAGCTGCCTATCACAAAGCAGCTGAAACTAAAAGAATTGAATTAATTGAGATGAATGCACAGTTTAATGTAAAACACAATCTAGCATACTATAAAGAACAATTACTTTTCAATTCAACTGGTCAATTACCTCTAAATCCATATACCGTATCAACGCTTGGAGAATTTTACAAGGACTATCGTACAAACCCTGGTTATCTTGATGCAAATCCAAATGACAAGTATGCATACGATTCACTAGAAACTAGTCCTGATGCTAATTGTCGTTCTGGATATGTAGTAGTCCACAGGATAGCAAACAATGATTATGCTTGTATTACTGAGTCTACTGCTGAAATGTGGGAAAGATACGGTATTGGTAAAGTTGTTGATACAGAGGCAGTAATTTATGATGAGAACTCTCTTACTCCAACCATTCCAACGAATCCTGGAACACAGTGTAAAGATAGACACATTGTTGTTTATCACTTTGAGGCAAATGCTTATGGCTGTGTATTAGAATCTGTTGCCAATACTTGGATTGAAGAAGATACAGCTGAGATACATGAGCTAACACAATTCATTTTAGATAAAGATGAACAAAAAGAAATTGAGAATCAAATCTATGAGATTAACCAAGAGATTACTACAATTTATGATAATAACATTCTTGAGCAAATTCAACTAAAGAAAAAAATATGATCTAATGTACCTAGATGCAGACAAATTAACATCACAAGAACAAAAAGAACTCTTGGACAAATTTTATTCAGAAGGTGAAATGAGCAAAGAAGAATTAAGCATATCTATCATGAAGGTTAGAGAAAACAATGAATTAAACAAGGAGAAAATTTTAGAAGATAAAGCCGAGGCTCTAGAAAAACTTAAGAGAGATTTACATAGAAAAATGCAACAAATGGCAAGTGAATTTAAAGATAATTCTGAGATAAAGCTGGTTTGGAATTCAAGTGCTGAAAAATATCATGCTGCAAATAGGTAACTGACTGGAATTTTAAAGAAAAAATAGAAAATTTACGCCTAGTTTTGTCTAGTCGTAAATGAAGAAATCCAAGATTGTACAATTTTTCTATTCAAATCTATGAATTCTTGGGATCGTTTGTTCCATTCCTTGACGTTTTCTTTTGCTGTGTCCATTGATGTTAAGATTATCTCATCTCTAACTGCTCGTGCTTTGATTGCTGCTTCAGTTGTATCTGAAACAAATTTACTTGCAGCAGTATTTTGCTCAATATTTAATCCAGTTTTACTAGCAAACTCTTTTTGAACTGAAATAGTTGCCTTAAACATGTTTTCCCATGCTTGAAGATATTCTTGTTGTAGTTCAGTTAATGTTTGGTAGTATTTCGGAATTGAATTTTCCATATTCTCAAAGTATTTTTCAATATTTTGTTTGTATATGGCAAAAAAGTCTTGAGTTGATTCTGATCTAATTTCTGGTTTTGAAGTTTGTTCAGTTCTGACTTGTTGTTCAGTTCTCATTTGATGTTTATCATTTTTGTCTGTTTTGCTCATAACTCAAAATAGGTTTACCTTCTTTATATCTGAATACTACGATATTAGAATATTAAACTAGTAAAATTATTATTCATTTACCTTAGCGTGTATTCAGTAATTTGCAAAAATGATTTACAAAATTTTAGTTTTTTCAATGATAGAATTTCAGATGATTATGTGTATTACAAATTTTTTTAGATCAATTCAACCAAAACATTTGGCACAAGAATTTTTTAACATTTTAAACAATAAATCATTGATTGTTTGAAATTAAATGGAGAAAATGAATAATGAAGATACACTCTGAACAACTATTCAATTATCTTGAATCCCGCGGATTTGAGTTAACAGCAGAAGACAAGGCAAACATTGTAGAAATTATTCTCTTTGGTAAAAACGATAAAGGAAAATATTCTCAGCAAAGAGAGAAGAGTTTTGGTGGGTAATCAGGTTCTTTTTGATATTGCCTGAAAAATAATGACCCTATCAAAATACCAATATCTGGCAAATGCTCAAAATAGGCATGTTTTGTCACTCAGGCGTCAATTTGTTGTGTTTAGGTCTACATAGTGGACAAAAAACATTTTAATTTCAA
>PVMK01117884.1_pt1 | contig 14905 bp, 11 predicted proteins | sample 1853481 | NCBI WGS metagenome assembly PVMK01 (sample SAMN08533507, study PRJNA380276) | Marine sediment metagenome, whole genome shotgun sequencing project.
TTCTCAAACCCCGATAGCATCAGAAACCCCAAACAAAGAATAACCAGAATCTTCACCCAGGAACTCGGACCCCGTCGACGCTATGTGGATTACCGGCATGCTATTTTGATTGCCAGAAAAATTGAAGATTTTACAAAAATTAGACGTTCGGACTCTTTTCAAAGATTCGCCTTAAAAGTAGCAGGGCTGGCGTCGTAAACGGGGAACCTAATGAATTTGGATACTCGGCATACTCCTGAGGAATGAAGATGAAACCAAGGTGCTCATAGACATGAAGAAGCGGCGTAAAAACGTAAGGCCCAAAAAGTCACACCCTGAACAGGATCACTTTTTGATGCGAATAAAACGGGGTGAACGCTTGTATAAATTCTATTATTTTCGTCCCATGGCCGGGCGTCACTATCATTTTGAATATCGCATTTTGACCAAAGAAAAAATTAATGGAACGCTGGAAATGGTGAGCTATAATTTCAAGATCGAAAATGGGGTTCCACAGAAAAGCTCGATCACCAGAGTTCCCAAAATTTCAAAAGAACAATTGGATCAAATTGTTCAAAATGTTATCAGAAAAACAAATACCGATTCCGATGAGTTTGAGGAACTGGATCTTTCCGAGTTTTCGTCCATAGATGAGCAAATTGAATTTCTAAAACGTCGGGACAGGATAGATACAATGTATATTAACTAACCCGGACAAGCCGGTTGGAGCGAAACGGAAATCCCGGTTTAGCGGGGAACCAAGCAGGCTTTTGAGTTTTTGATTTCCTGCTTGTCCGGAAATTCGATATTCGGATTTTGTTATCTCAATGAATTGTCTGTCTTGATAATGCCACTATTAAATGCGCAAAAATTACAACTAAGATACTGAGCCCTGCAAAGACTTTATACGAAACCGTCAAAGACCCTTTTCACTATTTTTTCAGCACAGCTGTCAGCGCATCGGTGCCACTGTTTTCCAGGTTTTTTACCACGTCCATGATCTTCCCTGGAAAAGTACCGGGTCGATTTTGCCGTGACAGGCGCCGAAGCTTGTTTTCAATTTCCGAAAAATTCATTGGGTTGGACAGATCGCCCTTGGGAGATTTCACCAGTTTTTCAAATACCCCTTTTTTCGTGTGCGCAGTCACCCTGGCAGGTACCATGGCTGGAAAAAGCCCGCCCAACTTCTGGTCCGAATACAACTGAATCATATTGGCAAACGAAACGATATCTTTGCGGGAGAGCAAATCAGGCGTTAGAGGTAACAGCCCTTCCTTTCCCTCGATCGCTGCCACGGCCATGCAGAAGGGAATGCTGTATTGGGCATCCTCCAGGGAATTGGGGACCGGGTAGTTATTGAGTCGCAACGCTCTTTCAAACGTGTGAACCTCGATATTGCTGATCATATCTGCGTTCAGACTGTTTTCTGCCATTATGAGGAAAAGTGCGTCAATGGCACTGTGTATCCAGCGGCAGCATGCATAAGGTTTGAAATATACCTTTTCAACGGCAAAGCGATTGCCCAGACCTGAAACTATTTTTTTGGAATCATAATAGTCCGCATGGTCTAAGATGTCTGTTGGGCCTGTGAAGCCCTTATCAGCCAGCCAAAGAGCTGAAAGGCCTGTTAATGTCGCCCAGGGTATCCCCTCTTTGGCGCTGTTTCCCATGACCTGACTGTAGCCCGCGGCGGACAATCCCGGCGCATGAACACCGGCTACGGAAAATGCTTCAGCAAGTTTTTTCGGCGACATATGGCGCAGCCGCCCCCCTGCTGCAGCTGCACCGTAAGCACACCATCTTCCCGTTGCAAGGGTGTCCAGGACGGAATGATCGCGCGCCGCCGCAACCCTTATCGCAACCTCGTAACCGATTATGATGGCTGCCAGAAGTTCCCGGCCGGCGGCGTTTGTCTCCTGGGCCACGGCAAGTGCGGCGGGAATGATCGAAGCTCCGGGATGCCCCATGGCCTCTCTATGACCGTCATCCAGGTCCAGAGCGCTTGCAAAGGTGCTGTTTACATAAGCGGCTCCGGGGGCGTTAAAAGTTTTTCCCGAAAACCATACGTCTGAGCGGCCGGACGAGAAAAGCCGTTCCGACATATCCAGGACGGCCATTGCTGCAGGTGAGCTGGAGCCGGCTGCAGAAGCCGCTACAAGATCGAGAATGCATTTTTTGGCGGCCCCGTATGCAAAATCCGGAATATTATCCGGTTCGAGCTCACAGGCGAACCTGGCCAACACCAGGGCTGTTGTGTTTTTTCTATTTTTCATTAGTATATTCTTCTATTTTGTAATCGATATGCATTCCCCTTGCTTCCAACTCATGAATGAACGCATCCGGTGGAACATGGCGTGCCGGCGACAGCACACCGGTTTGGGTTATCCGGTCGGAAAGGATCATTTGAGCGCCGATGCTGGATGTAAACCCCACCGTGCGGTTCATGGCGAAAAGCCCGCTTTCAAGGTCGCGGTAATCGATCAGATCGTAGGTCACTTTCACTTTCCTGCCGTCCTTGAGGCCCCAGGCCTCAACCCGCAACAGGGCAAGGTCGCGTTCGTCTTTGCGATACTGAAGCCTGGGCGTCAAACACCGGGTCAAAAAGGAGCGGGACGAAATTTCCGCGTTGCCAATCTTAACCGGAGTATCATCCAGAAATCCGAGAGCCACCATTTTGCGCCAGAACCTGCTGTGGCCGGGCCATCTGAGGGCAAAGCGCCCCATCTCAACCAGACCCTGTCCCAGATCGAATATCTCAACATACCTTTCAGCATCACCGTTCGGATATGCTTCAATCGAACCGATCCCGCCAAACTCTATCTCATGAATATTCTCCTGATGGAATATTTCATTTCCTGGAACAACAAGAAGTTTCCCATTTTTGATAAGTCGCGCCTCACGCGTATACACAGCCAGAACCCGATCGAAAATCCACGAGATTTTATATTTGATGGGGCTGTCAGCGGCGCATTCGGGCGCAGGTATACCGCCACCATAAGAGTATAGGCCGTGAACCTCATCCAGTTTTTCCACGGCCAATCTGCCCATGACAAGGTCGATTCCCGGATCAAGGCCCATCTCCGGCAGAATGATTCCCCCCTGCTCTTTTGCCAACGCATCCAGCTCCGTCAGCTTGTATGTATAGTTGGAGCTTACAAAAGGGATTCCGGCTTCCAAGGCTGCCCTGGCGGCGGTCAGCGCAAGCTCTATCGGCAGCATACAGACGACCACCCGGATATCCATACCGCTAAACGTCTTTGCCAGATCCTGTTCTTGTGCGACATCCAGTTTTAAGGCCCGTGTTTTAGAATAGCCCATTCGGTTGAGATACTGAGCTGTGTGGGATATATCAATATCAGCCGCAATTATTTCGCTGATTAGTTCACTTTGTTCGAGATCGTGAATCACAGCCTTACCCTGCAGGCCTATTCCAAGTACAATCGCTTTCATGTGTCCCTTTAGCTCCTAACCCGGATAAGCCGGAAAAATGCCTAAAATGCGCTAAAATGCCTAAAATTATGGTGTCGCTACGCTGCGTCTTTTTATGAACCGATATTTGGCGTATCGAAAACCGGAAATCAGAAACATAATCTTTACGTAGCTTGCGTTACTAACTAAATCTCTTTTGGAGTTTAATTGTCCGCAGCCGGCTGCGATCATATAGGAGAAATCAAATTCTTGATACGCCGCTGCTTATTACGGGCAAGTTCATTAAAATCGACAGAATACCGCAATTTTAGGCATTTTAGGCATTTTGCAATTTTAGTCACTACTTCGAGTAGCTTCTTCTTTCAAGTAAGAAATATTTTGGCACAAGATGCACAAACTTAATTTTTAAGACTCTAATCTGTTCCGGACAAGAGATCCGGTCGGTATTGATCGGCATCCACAGCCTCAATCCGTCTGGCGGTTTTTATGCCCCGCCTCTCAAGTTCCCTAAGAAAAGCTTCCGGCGGAACATCTTTTACCGGGGAGAGTACTCCGGGAGTTGCTATTTCCCCTGTCAGGATCATCTGAGCACCGATGCTGGCTGTGAACCCCACGGTACGGTTCATGGCAAACAACCCCGTTTCAAGGTCCCGCCGATCCATGACCTCATAGGTAACCAGTTTCCCCTGTCCGTTCCTTTTCCCCCAGGCCTGGACCCTGATAATAGCAAGGTCTCTCTCGTCATCGCCGTACTGTAGTCTGGGAGAAAGCATCGCAACCAAAAATTGTCTCGGAGAAAAAGGAATATTCTCAGGATCGCAGGAGGTATCATCCAGCAGGCCGAGTCCTGCCATTGTGCCCCAGAACCTGCAGTGTCCCGACCAGCGCAGGGCGAACCGGGCCATATGGCGGATGTCCTTTCCCAGACCGAACATACGGATGAATTTTACGGCATCTCCGTTAGGATAGGCTTCCAAATGCCCAAGACCTGGGATTTCCATCCGGTGCACATTTTCCTGCCGGAAAATCCGGTCCCCTGGTATATCGATGCGGGTACCCTCTTTCAGGATAACCGCATCTCTTGTGTAAGCCTTGAGGACCCCTTCGAAAGTCCATGAAATCTTATATCTCAGGGGATTGTCATCCGCACAGGCCGGTTCCGGTATCCCCGTCCCATAAGAGTAGAGTCCTACAACCTGGTCCAGTTGATCAACCGCAAGACGGCCCAGCACAAGATCGATGCCGGGATCCATGCCCATTTCAGGCAGTATTATAATCCCTCTTTTTCGGGCGGCCGAATCCAGTTCGGCGATTTCTCCCGTGTAGCTGGAAGATACAAAATGGACGCCTGCATTCAGGGCGGCTGCGGCAACTCCGTATCCGAACTGCGCCGGCAGCATGGAGATAACAATATCGGCCCCTGACTGTGCTATGGTTTTCGTTAAGTCCGCCTCCTTTGTCGCGTTAAGTTGTTTCAGCACCGTCTTGTGTAATCCCTTTTCCTTTATGTATTTTTTCAACGGATCCGTATCTATGTCAAAGGCAAGGATTTCATCTACGACGGAACTATGTTCCAGATCATGGGCGACGGCTTTGCCCTGCATGCCCATTCCCAGCAACAGCACTTTCATAAAACACCTCCCAATATTGTTTATTCTTTCTGTTATTGCTTATCGCTATACATTTGTCAGCCGATGATCCAGGACGTCGCGAATCACGTCCCGCGCCATTGAAACCGGCCTCCTGAAATTTGAAACAGGTGACTTCCGATTCATTATAAGCGCGTATTGAATTCCGGTAGGCTTGTGATTGAAAAACGCGATGACAGATATCGTTGATTGGTTGATTAGTTGGTTAGTTTGTTAGTTAAGTGGTTTTAAATATGGATTTATCCCATATTTGCAAAATAAAAAGAGCTATTTTCATAGTAAATCATGAGGTCTGGATGGGGTAAAAATCTATTGGTACGGGAAATTTTTATAAAGCGATTGTATTCTTTTTAAATGAAAAACCAAGCGTACTCATTTCTTCCAGTATGGGTTGGTACAAATCAGGTGTCGTCGGCGTACATACCCCATTTCTTGTGACCTTCCCATCAAGGATAAGTCTTGCGGCAATAGCGACCGGCAGAGCGACAGCACCGGCCATTGCCGAATATCCTCCCGGCGTACCCTCAACCAACATGCCGGATATAATTTTTTCTTTTCTGTCAGGAAATTCGGCGACAATTTCGTTATGAACAATGATCATATCTTTTTCATGGGGCGCATAGGACATTTTTTTTAACATTAAATCGACAAGAACGTCGGAATTATTGCCCCTTTCCAATGGTATTTGAACCGGATCAAAAATCCCCAGCCAATCCATTCTTTTTATGATGTCGTCACGGACATCTATTTTCAGAAAGTTTGCAACATCCGCTTTGATATTTCGGGTTGTTTTCACACCGGCAAGGCGAGCCATAAATTGAGCATACGTTGTATTCGCTAAATCTGTCTCAACTGTGTTCTCAATTAATTTCAGCTTTAAAAAACTGGCAATGGTGTTACACCACCCGGTAAATCTTAACAATCCCTTGAATATGGAGATATCCTGATCCAAACCGAAAATGGCTAAATAGCGGGTGCTGTCATTACTGGGATAGGTTTCAAAAGTCCCAATTCCGTAAATATCGACCAGTTTTGTGTGTTCAAATTTAGCCGGGACATCAATTCTTTTACCCTTCACGAGATATGCGGCCGGTGTCACCGCCGACCGCATAAGCCCTCGCGGGTCCCATGAAAATTTGTATCCAAAAGGATTACGATTGTGTTCAAAAGAAGGCAGACCCGCGCCGTATGAAGTTAAGCTGATAATTTTTCCTTCTTGCGCTCTGATTTCATCGATCATCTGTTTTGCACCCATATTATCAAGACCGGGATCTTCACCCAGTTCCGTGAGAATAAGGATGCCTTGTTCTTCTGCCTGTTCGTTAAATGCTGAAATTTCAGGATGCATGAAGTCCGCCGTCAACATGGTTTTACCGTGCTTCAAGCATAATTTCACGACCACTGTATGGCAAAAACGAGGCACCATGGCAATCACGATATCCGCCTCTTGCACCAGCCGGTCCAGAACATCAACTTTATCCAATGACCAGCTTACTGCGGTGCCCAACGGTCTCCCTGAAATTATTTCTTTTTTAGCCTGGGGGACCGTTCTGGTCGCCAGGACAACCGGATATTTGCATCGGTCAATAAAGTAATCCACCATGGGTTTAACGGTATAACCCGCTCCCAATATCAATACTTTTTTCATTTACAGTCCGTCTAAAAATTTCTAAGTCTTGGATCAAGCGCGTCTCTCAATCCGTCGCCTAGGAGGTTCACGGATAAAATAGTCGCCATTATGGCAAGACCGGGCAGACTGACAAGCCACCAGGCATCGCTGATATAAACTCGACCTTCGGCAAGCATTCGCCCCCATGTGGGCATCGGCGGCGGAACACCCATCCCCAGAAAAGAGAGCCCGCTTTCCCAGATAATAATACTTCCCACCCGCAACGTGCCCAGAACCAACAGCGGTGAAATGACATTGGGCAGGATGTGCCGAACAATTATCACAGCATGGGGTGTACCAATCGCCCTGGAGGATTCCACAAACTCCTTATTCTTAAGGGACAACACACTTCCTCTGATCGTTCTTGCATAAGTAACCCAGTCAGAAATTCCCAGTATCAAAATCAGATTTATAGTGGAAGGGCCCAGGACCGCAATAACGGAAATGGTTAACAGCATGAAAGGATAGGCATTGAATATGTCGGCAATTCTCATGATGAAGTTATCTGTTTTACCGCCGTAGTAACCGGAGATAAGCCCCAGGGTGATTCCCACAAGCTCCGCCACTAACACAGCGGTAAATCCTACCATAAGAGAAACCCTGCTCCCATAAAATAACCTTGCCAGAATGTCGCGTCCGAGATTATCCGTACCGAGCGGATAGGCAAGCGTGCCGGCATCCTGCCACGCAGGTGGGGTGAAACGATCCAATAAATTCACAGCCAGCGGATCGGTCGAATAGAAAAAAGGGAAAAAAATACTGGTAAGCAAAATAATCAGCAGCAAGATTCCACCCGCCAGAGCGCTGGGCCGCCTGGCAACTTCCCTGAATGTTTGCGCCAGCAGTTTCAAGCGGGGGGCTGTCTCGTCAATGATAGCCATTAAGCCGGATGATTCTTTGCTCATTTATCCTCTGTATAACTTATCTGCGGATCCAGATAGACATAAAGAATGTCAACCAGTAAATTCATTCCAACAAAAATGAGCGCCAAAACAAAAACGATCCCCTGCACCAGCGGATAATCTCTTCTGAAGATAGCCTGAACGACAAGCCGCCCCAGCCCGGGCCATGCGAACACCGTTTCAATAATGACCGTACCTCCCAGAAGCGCACTGAATTGCATGCCTGCCACCGTAACAAGCGGGATCAAGGCATTTTTCAAGGCATGCTTGGAGATGACGATACTTTCTTTTAAACCCTTGGCCCTGGCTGTCCGAATGTAATCAAGGTTTAAAACTTCCAGCATGACCGATCGGGTCAAACGGGCAAACATGGCCATCAGGGGAAGTCCAAGGGAAAGCGCAGGCATACACAGATGGGCCAGGGTCCCGCGTCCAGACGTTGGCAGCCAGCCGAGATATACGGAAAAGAAGAGCATCAACATGATCCCCAGCCAGAAATGCGGCATTGAAAGACCAAAAAGAGCGCCAAACATGCTCCCCATGTCCAGCAGCGTACCCCGCCGCACCGCGGAAATAATACCGAGGGGAACGGCAACGATCAGGGCAATAAACATGGCGGCAATCGCAAGTTCAAGGCTGGCGGGAAGGCGTTCGAGAACAAGTTCCATAACAGGGACATGGAAATACAAAGAATCTCCCAAATCCCCGCGAACGGCATTGTAAAAAAACCGCATATACTGTTCGGAAAGGGGGTCGTTGAAACCAAGATGTTCACGGAGCTCCTCTATCTCCTGATCGGACGCATCACCGGGCAGCATGAGCATCACCGGATCCCCTGAAAGATGGATAAAGAAAAAGCTTATCAGGGAAATCCCGATAACGACATATACCGTGTACCAGAGTCTTTTAAGTGTATAGCGTAGCATAAACGGATGTTCATAATTTCAGGCGCCGCCCGCGACAAAAACGCCGGAGGCGCCTGATTTGCACTATCATTTACTTTTTCGCTTTGGCCGTCCACATATCGAGGATTCCGTCACGATTGCCCTTGTAAACCACCTTGTTGGAAACGCCGAAAACATCCGGCACAACATAAAGATAAATCCAGGGACAGTCTTCATACAGGATTCGGTCGATTTCATTATAGACTTTCGCCCTTTCCTTTCTGTCCAGAATCGTTCTGCCAAGGTCTAACAGATCATCCGTCGTGGTATTTTTATAGTAGTAATCCCTGCTCTTGGAACTGAACAGGGTGAACATGTAACGATCAGGCTCCGGTGCATCATCCCACCAGTAAATATACATCTGGTGTTTCTTGGCCTTGTATCGCTGCCACATCACCGCCCGTTCAAAAGACTCAAGCTTAACCTTGAAACCGCCTTCGGCAAGATTTGCCGCAATGGCTTCAGCCTGCTCCTGAATCTGCGACATGTACGTCGGGTATGCCAGACGCACCTCAACGCCATCGGGATGACCGGCCGCTTTTAGAAGTTCCTTTGATTTTTTCGGATCAAAAGGATACGGTTTCAAACTTTTATCCGCACCGAACGTCCGTGGGCTAATGGGCCCGGCACAGAGAATAGCCTTGCTGTCAAAGAGCGCCTTGTTGATCAGTTCCTTGTTAACGGAATAATTTGCCGCCTGGCGGACGCGGACATCATCAAAGGGCGGTTCATACGTATTCAGTCCGATGTATGGCATAATGCCCATTTGGGGCGTAAGATACGCCTTTCCGGAGTCTATGATCTTTTTTCTTTGATGAACGGCAATGCCGCTGACCACGTCCACTTCGCCGGTTACGAGAGCGGCAACACGGGAAGCCTCTTCGGGAACCCCCTTAAAAACGACTTTTTTATAATACGGTTTGGCGCCATAAAAATTGTCAAACCGTTCGAGAATCACGGAATCGCCTCTCACCCATTTTACAAGCTTATAGGGGCCGCTTCCGATGGGCTTTTGATTGTAATCCGTATTTCCCACTTTCTTCAGGTACTTTGGCGGAACTATGGGTAAATAGATGCCCAGTATATATAGACCGGGCGCATAGGGTAGCTCCGTTTTAATGATAAAAGTGAGATCGTCAATGACCTTAACCTCTTTGAAAGCTGAAAGTTTCCCTTTATGGGGGCACTGGACCTCGGGATCAAAAACGCGGCTAAGGGAAAACTTAACGGCTTCTGAATTAACCGGTTCGCCGTTGTGAAATGTCAGTCCCTTATTCAAAGTGATTTTATACGTCAAATCATCAATCTTCTCCCACGTTTTGGCCAGGGCGGGTTTAACCGATGCATCTTCCTGCGGGTCAAATAGAAAACCATGAATATTTCGGCAAACGCTCATGCTGTCATCAATTGATTGCCGCATGAAATCCAGGCCCATCGGTTCTGTTTTTTGAACAACAATTAAGGTGTCGGGGTCTCTCGCAATGGCAACACCTGTGAGCAAGACACAAAGAAATGGAACCAGAATAAAAAATAAAAGTGATCGCTTCATGAAACTATCCTCCTTGTTTTGTGGGTCAACCGACTCTAATTTAAGCCGGCGGTTTTTCCCCTCCTGAATCAGGAGGGAGCCATACATCATTTTTTCGATAAAGATGGCAGGCGACAAGATGGCCCGCTTCAACCTGCCGTGTTGCCGGTTTTTCTTTTCGGCAAACATCCATACATTCCGGGCACCGGGGATGAAAGCGGCATCCCGGCGGCGGATTGCGCGCGGAAGGGACGTCTCCATGCAAAATGATCCGCTCGCGCTTTAATCGCGGGTGCGAAATCGGAACCGAAGAAAGAAGCGCCCGGGTGTAGGGATGACGCGGGTTGTCATACAACATACCGACCGGAGCAAGTTCCGTTATCTGTCCCAAATACATCACGGCAACCTGGTGGCTTATATACCGAATAACCCCCAGGTCATGGGATACGACAATGTAAGATAATTTGAGTTTTTTTTGCAAACGCTTGAGAAGGTTTAGAATCTGTGCCTGCACCGAAACGTCTAAGGCCGACACCGGTTCATCCGCGATGATCAGATCGGGATTTGAAATCAAGGCCCGGGCAATGGTGATGCGCTGGCGCTGCCCGCCTGAAAACTCGTGGGGGAAAAGATCTACATGCTCAGGTAAAAGACCGACCACCTTTAAAGTCGCCGCCACCTTCTCTCGCCGTTCACGCCTGTCCCCCAGGCCGTGTGTTAAAAGCGGTTCTTCCACGATACGTTCCACCGTCAGTCGAGGGTTTAATGACCCGAAAGGATCCTGGAATATAATCTGCATTCTCCGCCGGTGTGCTTTGCTTTCTTTACGGTTCATGGTAAAGACGTTGCGCCCTTCAAACCGGACCTTGCCCGAAGTGGGACGGATGAGATTAAGAATCGTACGCCCTGCGGTTGACTTTCCGCAACCGGATTCTCCCACCAGGCCCAACGTCTCCTTATGCCCCAGCGAGAAAGAGATGTCGTCCACGGCATGAACATATTCTTTTTTACGACTGAATAGCCCTCCCCGCACGGGGAAATGTTTGACCAGTCTCTGCACTTCAAGCAACGCCGGCATGATTTGCCTCCCAGCACGCCACCCAGTGGTCGGGACAGACTTCACGAAGCTCCGGCTCTCTTTGCGTACATATTTTTTGGGAGCGGTCACAACGGGAATTGAATTTACATCCTGGCGGCAGATCAAGAAGACTCGGAACCGTCCCCTTGATTTCATAGAGTTCATCGTCACCGGCTGGCTTGCCGACACTCGGAATGGCGCTCATGAGTCCCCGGGTATAGGGATGCAGCGGATGATCAAAAAGTTCCAGGGTTGATGATGTTTCCATTATTTTCCCCGTGTACATAACGACAACCCTGTGCGCCGTTTCCGCAATAACCCCCAGATCGTGTGTGATCATAATGATCGCTGTGCCCAGCTCATCCTGCAGGCCCTTCATCAGATCCAGGATCTGCGCCTGTATGGTTACATCAAGCGCCGTTGTCGGTTCATCGGCAATCAGGAGCCTGGGGCGGCATGCCAAAGCCATGGAGATCATCACCCTTTGCCGCATGCCGCCGGAAAGCTGAAAAGGATAATCCTTGATCCGGTCCCCCGGGTCCGGAACGCCTACTTTTTCCAGAATTTCAACGGATGCCGCCAGTGCCTTGGCGGATGTAAGATTCTGATGGGTGCGAAAAACCTCGGATAATTGATTCCCTATGGTGAAGACGGGATTTAAGGCGGTCATGGGTTCCTGAAAAATCATACTTATCCGGTTGCCGCGAATGCCGCGGATATCTTCATCCGGGAGGTCCGGCAGATTGCGCCCCTCAAACAGGATTTCCCCGCCTGCAAAAAAAGCCGGGGGCATGGGCAGAAGGCGAAGAATCGACAGGGCCAGGACGCTTTTGCCGCATCCTGATTCTCCCACGATTCCCAAGACTTCGCCTTCGTTTACTTTGAGACTCACGCCGTCGACAGCCTTAACGGTCCCTGCGGGAGTCTTAAAATAAGTTTTTAAGGAATTGATCTTTAAGGGCGTCATAAATACAATTACAAAGTGCCGGCGTGAAATATTCTTTACAGGAATATATTGGCTGCTAAATAGCACCGCGAAAACTCTTCAAGACCCATAATCTAACAAAAGTTTCTTGTCAAGAATTCTATTGATAAATTCGTAATCATATTTTTTGGGAATTTTTGGCCTCTTTCATTAAAGCCCAAAAGTCGTTTACACTTTTTGTAGTTACATTTTGTCTATACTTTTTGTTCGAAAGAAATAATTTCACCACGAAATACACAAAAGACACTAAAAAAATACAAATTTTATTCTACAAATAATTCGTGTGCTTCGTGTATTTCGTGGTTAAAAAATAAAACTGTAAACTGACAAATGAAGGATGCTGAATTTTTCCAAAAAAAAATGAGGATTTTGAAGCGATTTAATTTGATCTTGCTTTTACACCCTGTTCAGTGATAATAAAAATGCGCTGGGGGTCGGCTTTTATGAAAAGCGGCAAATTTATACTTTTAACTTTGATGCTTATTTTTTCATTACCTTACCTGTACGGGGGCTGCGTTGTCATCTTCAGCAGTGGTGATACCAGCAGGGATAAAAATCAAATCGTTGATAATTCTGTTGATGATTCTTCTGCCGGATTTATCGGTGTGGCCTCCCAGGCGGTAATTAATGCAGCCAATGCCGAGAATCTGGCCGGAGGCGCCCTGGCCGGCGGATTGACAGGTGCTGCCGTCAGCAAGCCGGGATTGGATCGAAATTCCAGTGACACCCACATGGATGCGTTTCGTCCACTACGATTTCCACTGGTGCTGGAAGCGTCTCTTCGCAAGATTGAATCCGCCCCGACCTCAAGCATTTTCAGCCCGGCCGCCATTATAATCAAAAGGGACAGTTTCAGCGGCGGTTGTGGCGGAAATTTTTCATACACGCTAAATTTTAATAAAACATCACAGCAGTTCCAGGGGCACCTGTCATTTACTGACTATTGTGATCAGGGAATTATTATCAGCGGCCAAACGGATGTGAACGGTACTTTTGATGCACCTAGCGGAGATCTTAAAACCGCAAACTTTTCATTTGATGATCTGTCGGATAAATCCATTACCCTGAATGGTGACATTTCCATCAGCCTCTCAGACCCGCCGATAATTGCGACATTTTCGGCCTGTGCCCATGACAAAAGCTCCGGGCTGACTTACTGGCTCAAAGATTACAGCATGAATATAGACAAATCTGCCGGCTATGTTGCCATAGAGATCTTTGGCAGGTTCTACCATCCGGATCATGGTTTTGTTAAAATAACCACAACCGAACCTTTTATTATTCATGATGAGGATGATTGGCCGACATCCGGTCGAATTGAAATCCGGGGGGCTGACAACACGAACGCTCAGCTAACGACTCTGGATTATTTATACTTCGGGGTTGAGGCCGACACGGACGGTAATGGAATATTCGATTGGGATTCGGGCACCCTTAACTGGCATGATTTGTAACCCGGAATATTTGAAATTCCCTTCAACTTTGAATCAGCGTTGATCATTGTTTCGACGCCTCAGATAATGCAAGCGTTCAGGGGTTCAGTGTTCAGGAGGGATGATTCTCCCTGTGCTGTCCACCGGCGCTCTGACTCCGGCAAGTGTTTCTCCAGATTTCTCCAGCCGTTTAGCATGCGGATACATTCCATAGGGCCGTCTTGGATGCCTATCACCTCACAGCAGAGCAATTCCTGAACACTGACCCATCGTATGAAACTACGCCAAAATGGCACGGTTTATAGATGATTAAACTGGTCACTTTAGCCGACGGCGGCCGGGTTCGTATGAAACTACGCCTGGCCGGAACAATGAATTAATGGAACGTCGAACATCGAACGTCCAACGTCGAACATCGAATATTGATGACGCTACGCTTTATCTATTTTAAAACAAGCGAGCCGAAGAATACTGAACCGCAGAATTTCGAAGAATTGAATCGCTGTGCTCTGTCTTTTTTTTAAATTGACAGAATACATTATTCGATGTTCGACGTTCAATGTTCGATGTTCGACGTTCATTTTTTAGTTAGCCCGTCATATGAAAATAGCAAAGACCAAAGTTTCTTTTTTGATTAGACTGGCCGTTTTTTTGGCCAGAGGCGGCGCTCGTATGAAACTACATTTAAAAAATTTCTTTTGATCAGACTGGACGCTCGCGGCCAGAGGCGGAGCTTATATGAAACATTAAGCTGCATTGGCTTGTTCGGCTGCTAAGGGTTGACTTTATAGCCCATATCATTCGTCACTCGATATTTGCTTTTCTAGAGTTTCTTTATTGATTAGACTAGCCGTTTTTTTGGCCAGAAGCGGCGCTCGTATGAAACTACATTGCCAAAGTTTCTTTTCCGATCAAACTGGCCGCTTTTCAGGCTGGAGGCGGCGCTGACTAAGATTTCTTTCACCTTTGAAATTAAATTGATCTAAGTCATTTATTTTAAATGTAACGAAGTGGTATAGAATACAGGCCTCATAATTTACTATGAAAACAGCTCTTTTTTTTGGACATTATCAGACGCAGTGAAGCCTTTTCGGAGAATAGGTTTCAGGTGTCGGGTGTCAGGTTTCAGGCCAGCTCTCACTTTTTTACTACTGACACCTGAAACCCGACACCTGATACCTGAGTGCCAGTGTCCAATTATTTTGCAAATATGGGATAAATCCATATTTACAACCACTTAACCAACCAACTAATCAACCAATCAACGATATCTGGAATAGGGAAAACATCGCCGAATAGGGTGTTTCCC
>PVMK01120658.1_pt1 | contig 14899 bp, 11 predicted proteins | sample 1853481 | NCBI WGS metagenome assembly PVMK01 (sample SAMN08533507, study PRJNA380276) | Marine sediment metagenome, whole genome shotgun sequencing project.
CCGGAATGCCCTTTGACCTTGATAATTTGAAGGTCTTTGAATCTGTCCATGATTTTTTGGATGGATTCCACCAATTCCTGGTTTTTCCTTGCCTTCCAGTTCAGCACGAGAAGTCCGTAGGCATATTTGCTGTCCGTGAACAGTCTGACGGAGATATCCGTATTTTTCAAGGCTGACAAACCGGCTTCGATGGCCTTAAGCTCCGCAATGTTGTTGGTGGCATTGCCGATATATTCTGAGATTTCCTTTTCATGTTCCCCGTAACGCAACAGCACACCGATTCCGGATGGCCCCGGGTTACCGGAAGAAGCCCCATCGGTAAATAAACAGATTTTGTCCTTATATTCGGTTTCATCCCAGGATGTCCCACTGGCCGCTTTTCCCCCTTTGCTGGATTTTTTTTTCCGAGACTTACTTTTATTTGGCTGCAGCGATTTTGGCGGAGGTGCGTCCAGGGAGCGAACATTATTTTTATTCACCCAGTATTCATAATCCTGTTTGATCTGATATTTAATCAACACCTTGCCGTCTTTGGAAACAGGCATCCCCTGGGCATCTGTGGCCATCCAGACCTTGTTTTCTTTAAACCACATCCGTTTCCAGTCGCTGGGTTCTGGTTTCTGGTCGCTGGTCACTGGTTTCTGGGTCCTTGTGCCTGGTTGCTGGTTGCTAATAGCCTTCGGCGTTGGAGGAACGCTTCGCTTTAGGTTAGAGGCAGGGCCTTCGGCCGTTGGAGGAGCGCTCCGCTTTAGGTTAGAGGCAGGGCCTTCGGCCGTTGGAGGAGCGCTCCGCTTTAGGTTAGAAGCAGAGCCTTCGGCCGTTGGAGGTTAGAGGTTGGAGGTTGGAGGTTGGAGGCAACGGCTTATTTGTTTGGCATCACCCTCAATTCTCAACAGACCACCCGCCGATCGCTTTGAGCCCACCAGAAACGGCGGATCTTCGACTTTCAGCTTATATTTGCTTCTATCTCCTAATCCATAATCCTTATTCCGCCCATCCCTTACCGTTATCTTTTGCCTCAAACCTCTAACCTCCAACGCCGAAGGCTTTTCTGCCTCCAACCTCAAACGGCCGCAGGCCTATCCCCTCCAACGCCAACGGCTTATCCGTACAGCTGAAACTCCCGACTGATCTTCTTAAATTGGTCGAGCTCCTCCTGCCAGCCGGCCTCAATAGCGTCGATCGGTTCCAGGTTTTCAAGCCGCTCACGGATACCCCGATCCCCTATGATCAGGTCGATGGGCAACCGTTCAAATTCATATTCATAGGGCGGCGGCTTCCATTCAAATTGCCCACGGTGTTGCGCCAGAATGGCCCTGATCAGGTGCAGCGTCGTTTTATAGGGGCGGTACCGCCGAGGGTCCGTGACGTGAATCTGAAAGCCATTGCACGGGGTTTCCCGCCATTTGTTTGATGTCGGCTCGAAGACAACCGGTCTGAAGAAAACGCCGGGTATCTCCGTGGCCCTTAAAACGGCAGTAACCTTTTCCACATCGATATACGGTGCTCCAAACAGCTCAAACGGCTGGGAGGTGCCGCGTCCTTCGGATACATTGGTACCTTCCCATAAAACCTGGCCGGGATAAACCATAGCCGACAGCGGCGTAGGCAAATTCGGTGAAGGCGCAACCCATGGCAGGTTGGTGTCTGCAAACAGCATACTTCGCTTCCAGCCGTTCATGGGAATCACTTTAAGAGCGCATTCGATTTCAAAGTGGTCGTTGAACAATACCGCAAGCTCGCCGATGGTTAACCCGTGCCGCATGGGAATCGGAAACCTTCCGACAAAGGATTTACAATCAGAAGCCAGTTGATTACCCTCGATATCGATTCCATTAATGGGGTTGGGCCGATCCAGGACCAAAACCCGGACGTCGTATTTTGCGGCCGCTTCGAGGCAATACGAAAGGGTATAGATAAACGTGTATACCCGGGTACCCACATCCTGCAAGTCCACGATCAGGACATCGATGGGTTCGAACATCCGGGCGCTGGGAATACGGGATTGTCCGTACAGACTGAAAACAGGAATTTGTAGAACCGGATCCAGCATATCCTCCGACTCGATCATATTGTCCTGCTTTTCGGCAAAAAATCCATGCTGGGGAGAAAACAATGCCTTCAATTTACGCGGAAACGCATGCTGAATCAGGGTCCGTGCATGGGTAATCTGTCGATCCACCGAGGCCGGATTGCATAGAAGGCCGATGCGTTCATCCCGGATCCATCGCTGCGGTTCTGCGATCAGTTTTTCAAGACCTGTTTGTACCGTTATCATATCCCTAATCCGGGCGAGCCGGAATTGAAGATTGAAGATTGAAGATTTGTGGTATCGCTTCGCTCTGCCTTTTCTATTTAAAAGGAGCTGTTCTTTACTATCATACCGACCGTTAAATCAAAAGGGGAAAGTGACAGGCCTTCGGCCGTTGGAGGCGATGGAATTCGGAAGTGGGAATGCGGAAATGCGGAAAAGAAAATCTGGAATGGGGGAAGGATGAGGGACGAGGGAGGCAGGGGAAAGATAGAAGATTAGAAGATTTGAAGGTTAGTAAGGTGGGAAAAGATTGAGGGAATAAGCCTTCGGCCGTTGGAGGTTTGAGGCAAAAAAGATTAAAGTAAATGAAAGTTGAAGATCCGCCGCTTTCTGGAGGACTCAAGGGGAAAGACCGAGACGATAAAAAACACTCCTAACCGCCTTAACGCTCTAAACCATCTAAACGAACTAAACGAACCTAACGATCTTAACGAACGAAACCATCCTAACGTTCTAAACCACCTAAACGAACTAAACGAACCTAACGATCTTAACGAACGAAACCATCCAAACGTTCTAAACCATCTAAAGACCTGATTCATCAGATCGTTACGAAAAGGCTATCCAATTAGAATTGCTGCAGGTTTCCAAAAACACTTGACATGGAATAAAATACCCAATAAATTGGCAGATTCGGCCTGTCCCATTGTATATGTGTGTACAAAGCCTTATTTTAGAAGCTTAGAAATTATTTTTGTGCATTTTGTAGCAAAAGAATTTTATTGGGCTATTTTCCCTATCTTCAATTTTCAATTCCGGCGTATCCGGATTAGGCCCTTAACGGGGTTTTTCTGACAACATGTTGTAAGAAACCGAAGGTGTCAGTGTTCAGGTTTCAGGATTTAGTACCTCAACTCCCTGACACCTGAAACCTAAAATCAGCGTGCATGCTGCCCCGAAGGGGCCATTTTTCCCGAGCGCAGTCTCGGAAAAAGCTTAGTACCTATTTATTGAAATCACATCATGGTTGCACATGATTTATGCCGTAGCCAGATTGAATATTTAAGGAATTCTATCGATTTAATTAGAAAAGACAGAGCGAAGCGATACCACAAATCTTCAATATTCAATCGTCAATATTCAATTCCGGCTTTGCCGGGTTGGGCTTTTATAATTCCATTCGCACGAAAGGGCGTCTTTTGGACATCAATTTAAATGGATTGGTTGTAATCGTCGGAAACTACGGCAGCGGCAAGACGGAGGTTTCGATCAATCTGGCGGTGAATCGCAAGCGGGCCGGGTTAAACGTCGGCATTGCCGATCTTGATCTGGTAAACCCTTATTTCAGGACCCGCGAAGCGAGGATTACACTGACCGATCTGGGCATTAAGGTGATTTTACCGCCGGAACAGTATCTGCAGGCCGACCTTCCGGTTCTTAGCCCCACCATAGCCGGTATGATACGAAATTCCGGAGATCTTATGATCCTGGATGTCGGCGGAAACGAAGCCGGTGCAACGGTCCTGTCCGCTCTGGCAGATGCTTTCAGCGGCAAACGGGTGCAGATGCTGCAGGTTGTAAATCCACACCGTCCTCAGACAAGCACCGTGTCGGGTTGCGTGACAATGCGCAATGAAATTGAAAAAGCAGCCCAATTGACAATCACAGGACTTATCGGCAATGCGAACCTGATTGACGAGACCGGCACCGAAGAAATTTACCGCGGATATGAATTTGTTCAAACCGTGTCCCGGGAAAACGGTCTGCCGCTGGAGTTTATTACCGTATCACAGGAACTGCTGCCGGAAATCGATATAAAACGATTTTCCTGTGCGGTCTTGCCCATTGCCCGGCAACTGGTTCCACCCTGGTTGAAGATAAGTGAATTCAGGAATTGAGAGGAGTTTTTCCCGTATGACATATAAGCATTATATCGACACAGACCGCTGCAAAGGTTGCGGGCTATGCGTTACCGTATGCCCCAAAAATGTTCTGGAAATTTCGGATAAGATCAATACCAAAGGCTATTATCCGGCCTTCCAGGCACGTCCGGAAGACTGTATTTTTTGTGCCCTCTGCTGCACCATGTGTCCGGATGTTGCCATAACCATCAGTGAAATCGAAGAAAAAGCGGCAGCACAAAAGTAATCGGAGGATAACTATGAGTAAGGTATTGATGAAAGGCAATGAAGCAATTGGCGAGGCTGCCATTCGGGCCGGATGCCTCAATTACTTTGCCTATCCCATTACCCCGCAATCTGAAGTGGCTGAATATCTTTCCAGGCGCATGGTTGAGGTTGACGGTGTTTTTTTACAGGGTGAAAGTGAAGTGGCGGTCGCCTATATGATTTTTGGCGCATCGGCTTGCGGTGAGAGAGTTTTTACAACTTCCTCGAGCCCGGGGATCAGCCTGATGAGTGAGGGCATCAGCTATATTGCCGCCGCCGAATGTCCGACGGTGTTTGTTAATATTATGCGGGGAGGTCCCGGGCTCGGAGGCATCCTCCCGTCCCAGGCGGATTATTTTCAAGCGACCAAAGGCGGCGGTCATGGCGATTACAGGCTGCTGGTTATGGCGCCGGCCAGTGTTCAGGAAGCCGTTGAAATGGTCATGCAGGCCTTTGCCCTGGCCGATAAATATCGCAATCCGGTGATGATTCTGGGCGACGGGTTGATCGGTCAGATGATGGAGCCGGTGGAATTCCCGGATCACCTCAAAATTAAACCCACGAACAAAGACGATTGGGCCACCAATGGTATGGGCACCCGCAAAAGCAATACGCGCAACCTGGTCAAAACCCTTTATCTGGACCCCAAGGAACTCAACGCGCATAATCTGAAACTAAAAGCCAAGTATGAGCAGATGGCGCGCGAGGAGGTCAGATTTGAAGCTTATAATTTCGACGGAGACTATCAGCTTCTCATTGTTTCATACGGTACCATGAGCCGGGTTTGCCGTACCGCCATTGATATGCTCAAGGATGAAGGGCTGGAAATCGCCATGCTGCGGCCAAAATATCTGTTTCCATTTCCAGCCGGGCCCATTCGTGAAGCCGCCGAAAAAGACAGCTGCCGGGCTGTGCTGAGTGTTGAGATGTGCATGGGACAGATGGTGGAAGACGTGGAACGCAGTGTTGCCGGTAAGCGTCCCGTTCACTGGTATGGCAAGTGTGGCGGTGAAGTCTCGACCCCCGAAGAGGTGATAGAGGCGGTTAAAGAATTAGTGGATGGATAACTCCGGTATTAAGCCACTGCTTCCAGCGGTGGACCAGGAAAAGGTTTTGCCGACCCGGTGAGAAAACAGCGAATCCATTGAAAATACGAAATGCGAATATCGAAATGCGAAACAAATTCGAAATTCTAATGTTCAAATGCTTAAAACATGGAAAACGAGCACAAAACCTGTTTATAATAACGGCATAAACTCATTTGTAACGGGGAGTAGCGTAACGGCTTTAGGTTTTTATCATTGGCATTTTTGTCATTCGAATTTGTTTCGTGTTTCGTGCTTCGTGTTTCTGATTTAAAAATTAAATAGGGAGTAACCATAATGGGAAAGACATTTCATAAACCGGATGCCCTGGCGGACACGCTCACTCATTACTGTCCGGGCTGTACCCACGGAGTGGCCCATCGGCTGATTGCCGAGGTAATCGATGAGCTCGGGATTCGAGATCGAACCGTGGGGATTGCACCGGTAGGATGCGCAGTTTTAATGTACAACTATTTCACATTTGATTTTCAGGAGGCCGCCCATGGTCGTGCACCCGCTATGGCTACCGGAATTAAACGGGTTCGACCGGATCTGATGGTTTTTACCTACCAGGGCGATGGCGACCTGGCGAGCATCGGATTGAGTGAAATTGTACACTCAGCGAATCGGGGCGAGAAGTTTACCACTATTTTTATCAACAACGCCGTTTATGGTATGACCGGCGGGCAGATGGCCCCCACCACCATGCCCGGTCAGCGGACCACCACTTCCCCATTCGGGCGCAAAACGGTCAGCATGGGCATGCCGATCAAGGTGGCCGAATTGCTGGCATCGTTGCAGACCCCTTCATATATTACCCGTCAGGCGTTGACCCGGCCCAAGTACATCAAAAGGGCCAAAAAAGCGATTAAAAAAGCGTTTACCTATCAAGTGGAAAATCGATGTTTTAGCCTGGTGGAGCTTCTCAGCACCTGTCCCACAAACTGGGGAATGACGCCGATTGACGCTTTGAAGTGGACCGAGGAAACGATGATGCCATATTATGAGTTGGGGGATAAAAAAACGCCGGAGCAATAGTTGAATTCGGAAGTGGGAATGCGGAATGCGGAATGGGGAACTTGGAATGCGGAATTCGGAATGGGGAATGCGGAAAGGAAAAGAAGCTGAAAGCAAATAGAATAGCTCAAAGCTCAATGCTGAAAGCTCAAAGGTGAAAAGGACTGAAGCTGAGAAGATTTGAAGATTAAAAGGTGAGAAGCTGTGAGATTGAGAAGGTGGGAAAAGATAGAAGCTGAGAAGATTAGAAGGTGAGGGCGTGAGAGAGAATATGAGAAGTTGAGAAGGGATGAAATCGATAAGCCTTCGGCTGTTTTAAAGATCTGAGGTTGGAGGCGACGAATTTCTCTGCTTCCAACCGCCAACCTAAAGCGACTTGTCGGGGCGTCTTGTCCCGGCGTCTTGTCCCGGCGTAGCTCGAAGAGCGAAGCCGGAAGCGCACCTCCAACGCCAAAGGCTTATTTCCTCCAACAGCCGGAGGCTATTAACGAACCTGACGATCTAAACGAACATAACGATCCAAACGATCTTAACCATACTTAACAAACTTTGAGCCCACCAGAAAACGGTGGATCTTCGACTTTCAGCTTTGAGCTTTGAGCTCTCATTACGATCCTAACGCTCTAAACGAACTCAACGATCTTAACCATCTAAACCATCTAAACGATCAAAACGATCCTAACGATCTAAACCATCTAAACGCTCCATATAGGAGGCGTCATGCAAAGTGAAGTTCAATTCGCCGGATTCGGCGGTCAGGGGATTATGGTAATGGGGCAGATTCTTGCCCAAGCCGCTATGGACGGGGGATTTGAAGTGGTGTGGATCCCTTCTTATGGACCTGAGATGCGGGGCGGGACCGCTTATTGCACGGTGGTCATCAGCGACAGACTCATTGGTTCTCCCATTATTCGCAATCCCAAACACCTGATTGCCATGAATCGACCTTCTTTGGAAAAATTTGCACCCACCGTAAAATCCGGTGGTGTGATATTTATCAACAGTTCCATCATATCCATCGGTGCCGGCCGCAATGATGTGGATGTCGTCAGTGTGCCCATCATCGAAATCGCCAAAGAATTGGGTAATATCAAGACCGCCAACATTGTTGCCCTGGCTGCATTCGTCGCCCGCAGCAACGTTCTCGATTTTGCTTTGCTGCAAAAAGCCGTCAAGGATAAATTTGCCAAAAAAGAAAAACTCATTCCCCTCAATATGAAAGCGCTTGAGGCCGGTCAAAAGGCGGCGCTTGCCAAATGAATCTCTCCGTACCCGACCACATCCTATCGCTCAAACCCTATGTTGCTGGAAAACCGCTTGAGGAACTTGAACGGGAATATGGCATTACCAATGCGGTCAAACTCGCCTCCAATGAGAATCCATTGGGGCCCTCACCAATGGCGGTGAAAGCCATCCAACGTGCCCTGGAAAAGATGCATCGGTATCCCAACGGCGGAAGTTATGATTTAATCGGAAGTCTTTCAAAGCGATTGAAAGTAAATCGTGAAAACATCGTTCTCGGCAACGGATCCGACGATATTATTGCCATGCTCGCCCAGGTGTTGCTGCAGGCCGGGGATGAGGCTGTCCTGCCCCTGCCCTCATTTCTTTTTTATGATATCGTGATCCGCAGTTCCGGCGCAACACCGGTTGAGGTGCCGTTGAAATCCCATTCGACCGACCTGGATGGGATGCTGGCGTGCATCAATTCCAAAACCCGCCTGATTTTTGTAAACAACCCCCATAACCCCACGGGGTCGCTGATTTCAAGGGAATCACTCGAAGCCTTTATCGCAGCGCTGCCGGCCGATATCGTTCTGGTCATTGATGAAGCTTATATTGAATTTGTCAGGGATCGGGATTGCCCGGACAGTATCGATTACCTGAAATCGGACAAAATCGTGGTCGGACTGCGGACATTTTCCAAAGCGTATGGTTTAGCCGGTCTTCGCATCGGATACGGGCTGATGCCTTCTTTTTTGGCCGACCTTCTCAACCGGGTCAGACAACCGTTCAATGTCAATTCACTTGCCCAGGCGGGGGCTGTTGCCGCCCTCGAGGACGAGAATTTTCTGGCAAATACGGTTGCTCTGGTTGATGAGGAACTGGATTTTTTATACGCGGCGCTGGATAATCTCGCTATCGAGTATCTGAAATCCCAGGCCAATTTCATTCTCATTCGAGTAGCAAAAAACGCCGATGAGGTTTTCGAAGATCTTCTCAGGCAGGGCGTCATTGTACGATCGATGACATCATACGGATATCCGGATTGCATCCGGGTAAATGTTGGACTCCACCATGAGAATGTACGGTTGTTGGAAGCGCTGGAAGTTGTTATTTGAAGGCGGAAGATGAAAAAACTATTGATCACAATTGATGGGCCCGCAGGTGCCGGCAAAACGACGGTGAGCCGTGCTTTGGCGGATCGATTGGGGTATCGCTATATTGACACCGGAGCACTTTACCGGGCCGTGGCTTTGGCGGTTAAAACCCGGGGGAGCAATCCCGAAAATGACGCTGAACTCAAACGGCTTTGCGCTGAACTTGAGCTGGCGTTTGTCCAAAAAGAAGAGGGGTTGCGACTTTTCTTAAACGGGGAGGATATCACCGATCGCATTCGCACGGCGGAAATTACGCAGCTGGCGTCGGCCGTTTCGGCCCGGCCGGTTGTGCGGGAATATCTCCTTGATTTGCAAAAAAATCTGGCAAAAGAAAAAGCCGCAGTGTTTGAGGGCCGGGACATGGGAACCGTGGTGTTTCCGGACGCCGACCTGAAATTTTTTCTGGATGCATCCACCCGAACGAGGGCATTGAGACGTTATGATGAATTAAAAACAAAATCCAGCCAAACCCTGGAGGAGGTCGGTCAGGATATCCAGCGTCGGGACCGCAACGACAGCACACGGGAGTTGGCGCCCTTAAAACCGGCTCAGGACGCCATTATGGTCGATTCCACCGACTTGAGCGTTGCTGAGGTGGTTGAGTTGATGGTATCTTATTTGTAGGCGTCTCGGACTCCAGATATCGTTTATTGGGTGATTAGTTGATTGGTTAAGTGGCTGTAAATATGGACCTCGTCATTTAGCTTGAAAAAATGGCTGTGACTATTTAGCTGTCGCGGGATTGCATGAAAATTGGACACGGGTCTGATTGAGGAATTAACGGATTGAGGAATTTAGGAATTGAATGAATTCTATCTATTTTTTTTGATTGATTTTATCCCTTAATCCCTCAATTCCTAAATTCCCCAATTCGGCGTTAATAAATATAAATAATGTCCAAAAAAAAGAGCTGTTTTCAGAGTAAATTATGAGGACTGGACTCATAAATTTTTACAGAATTTACAAAAATAAAAATTAATTATTGCTTTTTTCAGAAAACCTGTTAAAAGTACCCGATTGACCATTCTTTCAGGGTGGCAAGAATAAATTGGCTAAGGGGGAATTTTTTTTATGGCAAACGGCGACGACAATAGAGTAAAGGAAAAAACAGACCAGACCGACCCGTCTGATGAAGGTGCTTTGGAGCCTTCAGATGAGGTGAATACGCCGCAAGAGGAGACATTAAAATCAGAAACAACTTCGACTGATACGCATGCGGATGACCTCCAGGACTCCGGAAAATCAGAAACAACTTCGACTGATACGCATGCAGATGACCTCCAGGACTCCGGAAAATCAGAAACAACTTCGACTGATACGCATGCAGATGACCTCCAGGACTCCGGGGAGAGCATGGAAAGCGTGATGAATCTGTATGAAGAAAGCTTCAAACGATTTGCCGAAGGGGAAGTCGTCACCGGTCGTATTATTTCTATCGACAAGGACCACGTGCTTGTAGATATCGGTTACAAATCCGAGGGGCAGATTCGGATTCAGGAATTTAAGAATGAAGACGGCGAGGTCACGGCCAAATTGGATGACAGCGTTGAAGTAATGGTCGAGTGGTGGGATGACGAGGAAGAGCGCGTCGTTCTCTCCAAAGAAAAAGCCGCCAATATCAAAATCTGGGATGCCATTAAAACATCCTACGATGAGGATGGAACGGTTGAAGGCGTCATCTCCAATAGGGTAAAAGGCGGATTTTCGGTGGATATCGGCGTACAGGCCTTTTTGCCCGGTTCCCAGGCGGACTTGCGACCCATTCGTAATCTCGATGAACTTGTCGGCCAGACTTTTGAATTCAAGATCCTAAAATATAATCGGAAACGCAGCAATATCGTTTTGTCTCGTCGGGCCATATTGGAAAAGGAACGGGAATCCAAAAGAGCGGCCACCCTCGCAGCCATTCATGAAGGCCAGGTTGTCGAAGGCATTGTTAAAAATATCACCGATTACGGCGTATTCATCGATCTTGGCGGTGTAGACGGTTTGCTCCACATTACCGACATCTCCTGGGGCAGAGTCAAGCACCCGTCGGAACTATTTGCCGTAAGTGATACGATCAGCGTAAAAGTGTTAAGTTTCGATTTAGAAAAGGAACGGGTGTCTCTGGGTATGAAACAGCTCACCGTTGATCCATGGTCGATTGCCGCGGAGAAATATCCGCTGGGTTCCCGGATTAGCGGTCTGGTTGTCAGCTTAACCGACTACGGCGCTTTCATCGAGCTGGAGGAAGGTATTGAGGGATTGATTCATGTCTCGGAGATGTCCTGGACCCGAAAAGTCCGCCACCCCTCCAAAATCGTTTCTGTTGCTGAGGAGGTTGAAGCGGTGGTGCTTGACATCAAACCCGAAAGTCGCAGAATTTCCCTGGGAATGAAGCAGGTGGTACCGAATCCGTGGGACGTCATCGCTGAAAAATATCCTGTGGGCACAACCATTGAGGGTAAGATAAAAAACATTACCGATTTCGGCCTTTTTATCGGTATCGACGAAGGAATTGACGGTCTTGTTCACATTTCGGACATATCCTGGATCAAACGAATAAAACATCCTTCCGAGCTTTTTAAAAAGGGAGATATGATCCAGGCCGTCGTACTGGATATCGAAAAAGAGAACGAACGCTTTTCCCTGGGGATAAAGCAGCTTCAGGACGACCCCTGGAAAACCGTGGCTGAACGTTACGAGGTCGGCAAAGAGATAACCGGCACCATAACCAATTTGACTGACTTCGGGATTTTTGTTGAACTCGAGGAAGGCATTGAAGGTCTTGTTCATGTGTCGGAGATCAGCAAAGAAAAGATCAAAACCCCGGTTGGACAATATAACATCAGTGATGTCATTACTGCCAGGGTGATGAATATCAACAGCGATGAAAGACGAATCGGATTGTCCATCAAGCGTATGGAAATGGACGACGAACAAGGTCTTCTTAACGACTATGTCAACAATATGGGGCCTGCAACATCCAGCTTTGGCGAAATCTTACGGGAGAACCTCCAGGAAAAATTAAACGAGGATTGATTCCAAATCCAATGGTCTTGATTTACCCACTGCCCCGTTCCGCTGAAGCGCGACGGGGCATAGTTTTTTCTGACACCGGCACCTTGTATGAAACTAACCTGATGAGTGATGTTATCCCTGTGGGAGCGGCTTTCCAGCCGCGATTAAACGATTATGGCGTTAACGGCACCTGTTTTCGTGGTGGAAAGCCACTCCCACGATAAATTGGGATTAAGTTAATGACATTGACCGACACCTTCAGTCTTTTACAACATGTTGTCAGCCCCCCCTAAGGGCCTAAACCAGAAACAACAAATTACAAGCACCACCTGATTTTAAAATTGGGCCAAATAAATTCCAAATCACAATATCCAAATCACGGACTTGGTTCTAACATCGGCCACGGCTTATTCGTAGGTTGGGTTAAGCATCCCGATATCTTTTGTTGGGTTTCGTTCCTCTACCCAACCTACTTGCCAGCCATTTTTGTGCTATCAGCGAAACCCAACAAAATGGCCGAAGATAGAACTATCCCCCAAATCTCAAATAAGATGGTTTCGTAAAAAGCAGAATCCCTCCATTTATTTGGTATTTGTAATTTGAAATTTCTTAGTGACGGATCATTCAAAAATTCTTACATCTCCCAACCCTTCGCGGATCACTTCGGGTATGTCATTGATCAAAGAAATGACACTTGACGGCTTCCCGGGTACGATGCTGCCGTCAATGACGGCATCGATGCGATTGCCGAAAAAATCGTGAATTAAGGATGCATCATGAAAAATCGTACCGTCCGACATGGTTGCACTGGTGGTGATTATAGGGTTTCCCAACTCATTTACCAAAGCCAGGCAAATAGAATTATTCGGCACCCGAATACCGGCAGTTTTTCGCTTGGTCAACATGATTTTGGGAACCAGTTTTGAGCCTTCCAGAATGAAGGTATACGGACCCGGCAGAAGCCGTCTCATGGTTTTATAGGCATAATTGGATACCTTGGCATAATGGCTGATGTTCTTGAGCCCGGAACAGATAAAGCTGAAAGGTTTGCTTTGATGCCTTTGTTTTATCTGATAGATCCTTTCAATGGCTTTTTTGTTCATAATATCGCACCCGATACCGTAATTGGTATCGGTTGGATAGATAACGACACCATCCTTTTTCAGGATCTCCACGATTTTTTCGATGAATCGCGGTTGGGGGTTTTGAGCATTAATATTGATTAGCATCGATAATTCTTCCGCGCCGCCGTCTGGATGATAAGACCCTGCGGGTTTGTAAGTTTCTCAGTCCAGGATTCGATCAGGTACTCGATACCCGATCCTTGATACTCGATAGTCGAACACCATAATTGTACGATAAATTTATCGATAAAAATACTGAAAATTAACATTTCAGAGTTTTAATTGTGATTTTTTTGCATTTAGTTTCTTTTTTGGTTCCAGCTTGTCCGGGTTAGGCCCTTGGCGGGGTTTTCCGACAACATGTTGTCAGAAACTGATGGTATTGTGCTGGAGAGACTCATCTCGCTGGGATATCGTGACGAGCGACGAAGGACGAAGGACGAGCGACGAACGAATGTATTCTATCTATTTATAAAAAAAATTGAGCGAAGCGATTCCACCCTTCGACATTCGATATTCTGCGGTTCGTTTTTCGGGCCTAACGATCCAAACAAATGACGAGTACCCAGTACCCAGAACCTCTGAACCCAGAACCCCGAACCCAGAACATGCTGTCAAGATCACAAATGAACCTCCCCCCGGCAAGCCGCGGGGAATTAAACCCTGTAGATTTCGCATCGCTCTTAAAGTGATTAAAATAATCCGTGTAATCTGCGAAATCTGCGGATTAAAGATTGCCAAAAGCGCGACCATTTGCTATTCGATGCCATATTTGCGATGCCAGAAATCTTCAATATTTCCGCCGCAGGCGGATCAATACTCAATTCCGGTTTATCCGGGACTTTAGAGAGGATTCCAATGCCAAAAATTCCCCTTGAAGAAGCTTACTCGTTTGATGATGTCCTGCTGATCCCCAATTATTCGGATGTATTACCGAAAGACGTCAATATCAGCACCCGGTTGACCCGAAACATAGCTCTCAATATCCCAATCGTCACCGCCGCCATGGACACCGTTACCGAGGCGGCAGCGGCCATTACCATGGCCAGGGAAGGCGGCCTGGGCTTCATCCACCGCAACATGAGTATCCAGAGCCAGGCCATAGAGGTGGATAAAGTTAAAAAATCTGAAAGCGGAATGATTGTTGATCCGGTTACCATCCATCCGGAACAAAAGTTGGATGCGGTTCTTGGTTTGATGAAAAAGTATCGAATTTCCGGTGTCCCCGTGACCAGCGGTGATCAACTCGTTGGGATCGTAACAAACCGGGATCTGCGCTTTGAAACCAACCTGGAAAAAACGATCTCGGAGGTGATGACCAAGGACAATCTGATAACCGTCGCCGAGGGGATCTCGCTGGAAGATTCGAAAAAACTGCTGCACAAGCACCGCATTGAGAAGCTTCTGGTGGTGGACAAAGAGGGCCATCTGACGGGTTTGATCACCACAAAGGATATTGAAAAAATTAAAAAATACCCCAAAGCGTGCAAAGATTCTCTGGGACGGTTGCGGGTGGGCGCCGCTGTTGGTGTCGGACCGGATATGACCGAGCGTGCCGAGGCGCTATTAAGAGCCGGAGCTGATGCCATCGTGATTGACACCTCCCACGGCCATTCGGCAAATGTCATCAATGCCGTTAACACCTGAAAGAGCGCGTGTGACGACGTGGAGTTGATCGCCGGATAGGTGGGCACGGCCAAAGGTGCCGAGGACCGCGTCAATGCAGGCGTTGACGGTGTGAAGATCGGTATCGGAGGCGGCTCCATTTGCACCACCCGAATCATTGCCGGCATCGGAGTGCCCCAGTTGACCGCAATTACAAATTGCCGGTCCATCGCAGCTAAAACCGGTGTTCCTTTGATAGCCG
>PVMK01124931.1_pt1 | contig 14899 bp, 8 predicted proteins | sample 1853481 | NCBI WGS metagenome assembly PVMK01 (sample SAMN08533507, study PRJNA380276) | Marine sediment metagenome, whole genome shotgun sequencing project.
AAAGTGAAATACTGGAGCTTATCCGTTAATTCTTCACGTTAATGGATTATATCAGTATTTCAGATCCACTTTTTCAACAGCCTGCTTTCATTGGCGACATGGCTCCCAGGCAGGAGCGATATTTCAGGCTTAGGTGAGTAAAATATGTCCTGGAGATAGGATAGAGGCTCTACGGCTCTCTGGGAATCTTTGGCAAGAAACATAGTCTTACTGTCATTGTCCACGCTTTCCCCAACAAATCACCAGCCTGTCCTGGTACTATTGATTTTCGCTTTTTTGTTAGGCGACAAATAGGGCTATACCCCTGTAAACCCATATAGGTAGGCATTGATTTTCAAAAAACGTGATCAACATATCGCTATAGATGCACTAAACGGGCTCGGCGCACGCCGGGGTCCTGCTCAATTAGCTGGCAGACCGATGGCAAGATTTTATTGTCAACATTAATAAAGGATACCGCGCGACCGCCAGGGTGGTCGCGACCGTAACGCCATTGGGCGACATTAATGGCTGCATCCCCCAACAGAGTTCCTACACGACCGATCACGCCGGGAACGTCATCATTCTCGAGGATCAAGACATAACCATCAGGGAAAGCATCAACTGCAAATTGATCATACTGAACCAGGCGCGCATCGCCATTACCAAAAAGTACGCCGGCTACGGTACGCTGACCACCTTCCCAATAGATTTTGCATGCTATAAGGTTAGGATAATCGGCCAAGTCAATCAACCCCTTGACCTGAGCGGTAACAATGCCTTGCTCGTGGGCCAGTACAGGCGCAGAAACCCAATTCACCCGGCTGCCCGCGACGGGCCGCAATAAACCTGTCAACAGCACAGCTGTCACCTGGCGGACTAAATCGCTCAATCCTTCACCAAGCAATTCAACCTCAATACGTGTAATCCAACCTGCGGCCAACTGCCCCTGCAACTTTCCCAGCTTAGACGCAAGATGAATATACGGCTCAACATCTTGGTAGCAAACTTGCTGCGTAAAAGGTAAATTGATAATGTGGCGATAATCTTCAGCGCGCAAAGCAGCCAGGGTGCTGGCAACTACCTGAATCGATGTTTCACGCTGCGATTCGGCCGTGTTTTCACTCAAATGTGGGGTAGCCAGCACTTTGGGGTGGTGGCTCAAAGGGTGATCACTGGCTGGTGGTTCTTGACAGAAAGTGTCAATAGCCGCACCAGCCAATGGGCCAACCTGCAACGCATTGAGCAACGCGGCTTCATCCACCAAGCCAGCATGGGTGCAGTTGAGCAAATAGCTGTTGGGTTTCATACTGGCAAAAGCCTCGGCGTCCATCAGCGCGTGGGTGTGGGAAGAGTGTGTGGTGTGCAGCGTGACAATATCAGACCGGGCTAACATTTCTGGAAAATTTACAACTTCAACGCCCTGTTCTCTGGCAAAAGATAAATCAATATAGGGGTCATAAACCAGCACTTGCATCTTAAATGCCTGGGCATAGGCTGCTACGGCACGTCCTAGACGACCAAAGCCCACAATGCCCAATGTCTTTCCAGATAGCAGAAAGCCTTGCATATTATGGCGAGGCCATTCCCCTCGCTGCATAGCAACATATCCGGCAGGAATATCGCGCGCCAGCGCCAGCAACATGCCAAAAGTATGCTCGGCAACAGCCGGAATGTTAGTATCTGCGGTGTTGATAACCATGATGCCACGGTGGGTCGCGGTGTCAATGTCGACGTTGTCGAGGCGTGCTCCGGCACGGGCAATTACCTTTAAATGCGATGCCACTTTGAGCAGCTGCACGTCCACTCTGGTACCAGATCGGATAATGATTGCGTCCGCTTTTGGGATGGCCTGCAGCAGCGTTGAGCGTGTAATGAAGGGGCCACTCGTGATAACGCCATCGGCCTGACGAAGCAGATCCCAACCAGCGGGATGCAAATGATCGGTGACAAGTATGTGCAATGGTTTTGGCACTTTTTAATCCCTATATTGACTATGTGAACGGAAGGAAGGCAATCTCACTCTAGGTAGGGAGAGTGTTCCGTGACGCTTGCAGTACATTGATATCAAGCACTTTGCGGACAATAACGGTTAAATTTATTGCAGCAGGTGCACCAGGAATGGTAATGTTATCCAAGATCTTAACGCCGCAATGCACTCAAAAACGATGCTCGCAAGTCAGGGTCGCTAAATACCACGTCATTGTCATAGACACGCTGCAACCCTTGAGCCCACAACTGAGCATATCGCGGGGTGTTTCCAAGTTGTCCCAACGCTAACGGCAGGATGGGTGCTAAGGTCAGAGTCCGAATATAAACCGGCGATTGGTCGGCAATGCGTTGGCGAAAGACCGCTCCGCCAAAGCCAACAAACAAATCGACATCATGCACAACTTCCATATCGGAGAGACCATCTCCAATCAGCAGCGCTCGTCCGCGGTGCTCTTCCCGAATTTGAGCCACGATTCGGTTTTTGCCCCCAGTGCCGGTTAGCGGAGTGGTCTCGACAGCCAAATACTGCGCACGCGGATTCCATCCACCGGGCTGTTCCCAATAGCGCCACCACTGTCCAGCCAACTGATCGTATTCCATATTAACTGCAAAAATATGTTCAAATGGTACGCCCAGCCATACTCCAAAATCTCTTACCGGTTCAATCAGCCCTCCGCTGACGATAAAGACTTTCACACCAGCGGCTTGCAAGGCCGCGATGGTCTCCATAGCGTCGGGAATGACAGTTTCGCGATAGTGTTTGGCAATAAGCTGTACTTGAGCCTGGGTGGGGTTGACCGTCATCAGCCGGTGGCCATAAACGGATTCTAAGGGGATATCTCCTTCCATGGCCTGCTTGGTTAACACAGCTACAGCATGCTCATGCCCGGTCATGCGCGCAAGTTCGTCGATGCCCTCGATCGTGCTGAGGGTGCTATCGCAATCGAAAATAACAATATTAGATGTAGGCCAAATGGATGGAGGGGTCATATTGAATGATGAATGATGAATTTAGAGTGATGAACGAAGAAACGATCATTGGCCAATATCTATGCCCGTCAACATTTCTTCAAAAAAGGATCCTTAAACATTATGTGTGGGTAGGTTTTAGGATCAACTTACCCACAGATTCGTCTTCCACTTGTGCACGCGTCCAGAGCATGGGAAAGTATTGGCCCTTAAGCCAGGGCTCGACCAGGTCATCGTAGTGCGAGCTGGCAACCTGGCCGGACTGCCCCGGCGGGTGAATGGTGACTGAGCGGGAAAGATCGCCCATATCCACAATTTGGCGGAAGGTGGGAGACCAAGCTTTATTATTGTAAGGGTCGTTGGGCAGCATGGCAGTTTGGCAAGGTGTGTCCGTATCACCACCGATGGGGAAAGGTCCGCGGTTAAAAACTTGATCGAGTGGTTTTTGCAATCCCAAGGGGTGTTCAAAGTTGACCTGGTGAATTCGCCCCCAAGTCCAAGCAGCGGGGTCATCTCCAAGTTTCTCACGCAGCCAAGCTACGGCTTGCTTAATGCTTTCAACAATCACCGTTTGGCGACCGCCAGCACGCTGCATCCACCAAGAATCGGGCGTATCGAGCATGCGGAAAAGTACAACGGTATCCTGGCCAAAAAATTCGTTGGCATTCATCAATAAGGGGTGAAATCCAGCGCCCATATAGCGCAGCGATAGTTCAGGACCAAGACCAGGTTCGAGAATGTTGCGTACTAAGGTATAGCGCACAACTTGGTAGAACATACCTCCAACACTCTCAGGCGAGAGAAAACCATCCCACTCGCGCAACCACTTGAGAGCAAGCTGCACATCCGGATCGGGATCAACAATATCGTTGAGTCTCTCGACCAGTTCCAAGCCGGGGATCGATTTAACATCCATGTGGAATTTTTGATGATGCTCAAGCTCTAGTTTATCCACGCTTTCAATTAAGTCTGATAAACGCCGAGCGCGGTATCCGTTCATCCAAACGTTACCCAGAAAATGCGGGTAATCGTCAGGGACAATTTTATGATTGCAAGAAACGAAATAGCCTTGCTCGGGATTAAGCGCGTGCGGCATCTCTTGGAAGGGCACTTCGCCAATCCATTCATACTCACCCGTCCAGCCGGGCACAGGCACGCTGCCATCCCCTTTGGCGCGCACTGGCACTACCCCAGTAACCCAATAGCCGATATTGTTCTCGACATCGGCATAAGCGACATTAAGCTGCGGCGCTTCGATCAGGCGGCAGGCATTGACAAAATCATCCCAGCCGCGTGCTTTATCAAGACCCAACCATCCGTCCATTGCAGCAAAGGAGCGCAAAGCCATCGATTGTACAGCCACATGCTGAGCGGGATAACCAACAACATCGGAGATAATTGGTCCGTGCCTGGTGATAAAAACTTTTTCAATATGGGGCTCATCACGCCCTTTGACTTGAATCGCTTCTTCGAGTATTTCAGCATCCTGCCAAGTTTCCTTAAAAAGGTAACGGTTTTTAGAAAAGTCAACTTGCTCAATATAAAGATCTTCAGCGTCCGTATAGGCCAAGGTCACACCCCAGGCAATATGATCATTATGCCCAACCAGTACGGCGGGCATGCCGGGAATACTGACCCCGGTAACGTGCAAAGCATCGTTGGCATGGATGTGGACCTGATACCACAGTCCGGGCATGGAAAGCGCCAAATGCATATCGTTACAAAGGACAGCATTGCCGGTGGCGCTGCGTGCAGGTGCGACGGCCCAGGCGTTGCTGCCTTTACCGCGATCGAGGAAGGGACCGGGGATATTTCGCAGCGTGCCGTCAGGGTCGAGGGCATTGAATTCGATGCCTTTGGGCAGCGTTAGCGGGCTACCGTCCGGATAGTGAATTTCCAGTTCGGCGGCGTGTTCAATGCCGACTTTCTCAGCTATTTCGGCACGGATAATTTCTCCTTGCCAAGCGTGAGACAGCTGCCAAACCATCACCCGGGTAAAAGCCATTGAATCTTCGGGAACCCAGGGTTCAGGTTTCAGGCCCAGCAGCTTAAACTCGATAGGCAATTTGGTTTTGGGGTGGGTTAAAAAGGCGTTGACTCCGGCAGTGTATGCCAAAACCCATGGTCTATGTTCATCGCTAACTATTTCCCAATCGGCACGGCCTAAACGATCGAAGCCAAAGGTACGTGCGGTGCGGTCGGTATCGAGAGCTATTTCACCAAAGATTGCGCTCAATTTGCCACAGGCTGTGCGACGATTCAGTTCCATTTGCCATAAACGGTCTTGGGCGTGCACAAATCCTTGAGCAAAAAACGCATCGGAAGAGGTGTCGGCATAGATGTGGGGAATCCCCCAACGATCGCGTAAAATCTCTACCGGCGAAGACAGACCTTCTAAGGACAAGGTGCCTTTCGTACGAGGCTAGAGGGCACGGCTCATGTGAGTCAAAATCGTGCGGGCAAGCGAACCGAGAATTTTTTTCGTTACAGACATGGCAGGCTCCTGATAAATAATCCCAGCGATAAAAGTTTGAATAACCCCTTTCCAATATTGCTGATTTAATTGTAACCCAAATTTACACTTTTTCCCGCAGTTAGGGAATAAGAAAAGGGCAGCAAGAAAATTCTAATCACGAAGAATAATAAGATAACTAAGGGAGAAACTTCAGTCCTTATCATAAAAGTATTGTTGAATTAGGTATAATTAAGCAAACCTATCACCTAACCCTGACCCCCGAGGCCCTTATGACCACCCCCTTGATTGAATGTGTGCCTAATTTTTCCGACGCTCGCCGTCCCGAAGTGATCGCGGCGATCAACCAAGCTATTGCAAGTGTAGATGAAGTGTATATCTTAGACCAGCATTCCGACAACGACCACAACCGCACGGTGATAACCTTTGTTGGCTCTCCAGCAGGCGTTGAGGAAGCGGCCTTTCAGGCCATCGCGAAAGCTGCCGAGTTGATTGATCTCGACAATCACAGCGGCGAGCATCCACGCATGGGCGCCACCGATGTGGTGCCTTTCATCCCCATTGCGGATACCAGTATGGCTGATTGTGTTGAGATTGCAAAACGGCTAGGCAAGCGGGTCGCAAAAACCTTAAATATCCCAATTTATCTCTATGAAGAAGCGGCCACCAGTCCTGCGCGTCGCAATCTAGAATACCACCGCAAGGGCCAATACGAGACGCTCAAAAAGGTTATCGCCAGCGATCCCAACCGGGCACCTGATTTTGGCCCCAAAATATTGGGACCAGCCGGGGCAACAGTAATTGGAGCACGCGAATTTTTAATCGCCTACAATGTCTATCTGACCAGCGACGATGTTAACATTGCTAAGAAAATCGCCAAGGCTGTGCGGCACTCATCGGGAGGATTACGCTTTGTCAAGGGGATTGGGATGCTGGTTGAGGGGCGCGCCCAAGTTTCGATGAACCTGACCAACTACCGCAAAACACCGATGGCACGCGTGGTTGAGTTTATCCGTCGGGAGGCCAAGCGATATGGTGTTGGCATCCATCACAGCGAGTTGGTCGGCTTGATCCCACAAAGCGCGCTGATTGACGCGGCGGTATGGTATACCCAAATGGATCAATTTAAACCGGAGCAAGTCTTGGAAACCAAGCTAAATGCCGCGCTGCAGAAGACACCAGAAGAATCGAAACCCATGGCAGAGCTTAATCTTGACCAACTTGCATCCGGCTCCCCGACTCCCGGCGGCGGGTCAGCGGCAGCCCACGCAGGAGCCATGGGCGCAGCTTTGGTTGCGATGGTGGCCCGTCTCAGCATTGGCAAAAAGCTATATGCCGAGGTTGAAGCCGATATGCAGGCTATTTTGCAAGAATCTGAAGCGCTGCGAACAGATCTCAGCGCCGCAGTTGCGGAAGATGCGGCCGCCTTCGATGCCATCTTGGCAGCATTTAAACTTCCTAAAGCCAGCAGCGATGAAAAACGCGCGCGTTCTGAGTGCATCCAGGGTGCTACGCTGCACGCGGCCGAGGTGCCGCTTGATGTGGCCCGCAAAGCCGTGCGAATCTTTGAGCTGGCTCTACAAGTCGCGAGAGGCGGCAACATCAACGCGATCAGCGATGGCGCCAGTGGGGCGGCTTTAGCGCAGGCCGCGCTGACCGGAGCTGGCTATAACGTACGGATCAATATTTTGGATCTGAAAGATCAAAGCAAGAGTACCCAACTACTTGATGAAATAAAAGCATTAGACCAGCAAGCTGCGCACCTAAAAAACAGCATTGGAAGATGTGCTCACCCAGCGAGGAGGTTTGTCTCTAGAATGAAGCGCGTGGCGCGGGTTATGCTGTTAATGATGATGCTTTTTGGACTCGGTTTAGGGTTGGCTGCTTGTTCTCAAGGAGCAACAAACCATGACCAGGCAACAGCTACCCACGCAATTACGGTTGAAGCGACTACCACAAAAACACTCACAGCAATAACTACGCAAGAAACCCCCACGGTCACGCCATCCCCCGAATCTACCTTTACGCCAACAGCGCTGCCATGCGGCCGAGAAGTGTGCGTTCTTCCAGGACATTTTCTGCTGAATCGGCCAATCGCAGCTGCAAATAATGACTATATCGACACATCGTATCGCTATGGCAGCACACAGAACGGCAGGCGCGAAGCGCATCATGGCGTTGAGTTTGTCAATCCTAAAGGTACATCTGTGCTAGCCGCAGCCGATGGCATGATCATCGTTGCAGGGAATGATCACAGCGAAGTGTATTCCGATTGGCCATTTTTCTACGGTAATCTGATCATCATTGAGCACGCCATCGCTGAACTGCAATCTCCAATTTATACCCTGTATGCACATCTCTCCGAGGTGCATGTCGAGGTAGGACAGCCAGTGCAAGTTGGGGAGGCCATCGGGCTAGTAGGATTGAGCGGCACAGCCATTGGCACACATCTACATTTTGAAGTGCGCGTTGGGAAGAACAGCTACCGTGAAACTCGCAACCCAGAATTATGGCTGCAGCCCCATCATGACGAGGATGGGCAATTATTTGGCACCATCATTGGGCGCGCAATCGATGAATTTGGTGACATGATCCCCTTGCAAAGTATTGAAATCAAACCATACACACCCGATGAAGACGGTCAAATCATCAAATTCTATTTAAGTACCTATGCTAATCTGACCGTTAACGGCGATTTAACATGGGAAGAAACCTGGGCAATCAGTGACCTGCCAGCCGGCGTTTACCGGGTTAGCTTTGTAGCGCGCGGCCTGCAGTATTTCGATGTCGAGGTGCTGCCAGGGATGGTGACGATGATTACGTTTGAGGCGGGCAATGAGTGATAGAGTGAAAAAAGTCAACATCTTCGCAATGACGGTCGAAATGGAATTCTTTTCATTATTATGCTGACAAACCTAAAGTGGATGATATCTCTTTTCGGTATACTGCTTGTTGCGATAGTTAGCGGCTGCACGAAAAGCGCGCCTGCGAACAGTTCAGCAATCTCAACACCTATCATCAACACACCTTTTCAACCAGTGGCGTGGACCGCAACGCCTGCACCAACAAGCACACCTATCCCCACCCCTAGTCCAACCCCACAACCAAATTCGCTGTGGCTTGACCCGGCACTGCCCGAATCACTGCGCTCACAAATAGATTTACCAACAGATTTTGGCTACGCATCTTCTCAGCATGATGCAACCGTGCGCATTGAAATCAGCACCAGTAATCCAATCAGTCAGTGGGTTTACGCGCTGGTGGTACCTTTCCCTACCGTTATGGATGATGTCGATTCCCTAGATTTGTTAGCGATCTGGCAGGGGGAAACGAAGCAGCCTTTAGGAGGGATGCCGCTGCTGATGAGTGAAGCGACTCTGGGAGCATTATCCGCTCTTTGGGGGGTACCCGATCCTGGGGCAGTCCGGGTGATGCAAGCGCAAAAATTGAGTCAACAGGCCTGGGATACACGTCCATCATGGGCGATCATCCCCTTTGAAAATCTCAATCCGCAATGGAAAGTACTTGCTATTGATGGCATTTCTCCTATACACAAAGATTTTGATTTCAGCGATTACGAGTTGATTGCACCCATTTCGCTGATCGGAGATTTTCCAACGCTGGCCAACATCGCCAGCACAAACCGGGATCCAGAAAAATTAACTACTCTAGTGATGACGGGCGTGACAGCGCTGGTGCGAGCAACAGCCTATACGATGGAACTGCGAGGCATCACCTACCCAGGACAAGATATCGGCCCATGGCTGCGCTCTGCCGACATCACGCATATCAGCAACGAAGTGCCTTTCGCCAAAGACTGCCCTTTCCCTGATCCGGTGCAAGATGATGTCAAGTTTTGCAGCGCCCGCAGTTATATCGAGCTGCTTGAAGATGTGGGCACTGATATTGTTGAACTAACCGGTGACCACTTCAGCGATTGGGGTTCAGAGGCCATGTACTATACTCTGGAATTATACGACCAGCACGGCTGGCCATATTATGGGGGTGGAGCTACCCTAGAGGAGGGCCGTAAAGCCATAACTATAGAGCATAACGGCAACCGCCTAGCTTTTATTGGCTGCAATGCCAAAGGGGGCAGCTTTGCCCAAGCGAGCGCGAGCAGCCCAGGGGCAGTTGGGTGCGATTTCGATTGGATGCAATCGGAAATTCAACGTTTGCGAGGGTCGGGGTATATTCCCATTGCAACTTTTCAACATTTTGAGTACTACACTTATGATGCACAACCCAACCAACGCCGTGATGCGGATCTGCTGACGCAAGCCGGGGCCGCGATCGTCAGCGGAAGCCAAGCACACCATCCACAAGGTTTTGAAATTTCGTCAGACAGCTTTGTGCACCATGGTTTGGGCAACTTATTCTTCGATCAGTACAACTACAGCGTTGGAACGGAACAAGCTTTCATTGACCGGCATGTGTTTTATGATGGACGGCATATCAGCACTGAGCTGTTAAGCATGTTATTTGTGGATTATGCGCGAGCCCGTCCGATGACAGCGGAAGAACGGGCGGCATTATTAGAAGCCGTATTTGCTGCCAGCGGGTGGTGAGAAACCATTACAAAATCACCACTAAGGCACAAAGGAAAATCGGGGGATATATGGAAAGACCCCGGAGTAGAAAAAAGGGGCAATGACCTGTAGGGGTGTTATTTGGTGGGAATAAAAGCTGCTTGAGAAGTATCACCTCAGGATTGCTCGTTAGACTCGCAATACCCAAGGGGATGCAACGCGATATATCCTGGCGGTATGACAGAATAATTTGGAATGAAAGAAGCGGCATTGTTGTTTCGACACCCAATGTATCAAGGCATACAAAGATGCCAATTTGTTTGAAAATTTGGAGGAACGAGTGCCATGTTTGGGGAGATGCTTTTTTTGTTCTATTATTAAAGTTCCAAGTTTAATTTTTTTTTGAAACGAACAGAAACGAAACCACTATTTTGGTAAGGTGGTACGGAGAAGTCATTCGCAGGTGCGCCCAGCAGTGCTCACCCACTGGATTAGCGATGCAGCCAAATGGAAATGGCACCCTCGCGTATGAACCCGAGTGGCGATGCGGCGGGAATGGTACCGCCTGCTCGCGCATATTATAGCACATTTGTTCTGGTATTGGGAGTGTGTATTGAAGGAATTTTAAATTGCTACCCTACCCTCGAATGGCCCCCTGAGGTTGCTATATGGCAATCCAGCCGAGCTTGACAGGCACCATATGGGTGTGCACCGCTTACCAAAAGGGAGAACTTTCTTGATGTATTTTTTTTAAAAACTTTGGCTATAATCAAAGTATGTCGAATTAAAAAGCCGGTGAGCTGATAACATAAATTGTTGGGCATATAAACAACTAATCAAAAGCATATGTCAGGAGAGCAATAAGTGAAAATCACAGTCAATACCTTCGGTACGCGCGGTGATGTTCAGCCTTATATCGCATTGAGCCTAGGATTGCTGGAAGCTGGTCATGCTGTGCGCATCGTCACCCATCAAATTTTCGAGTCCTTTGTCAAAGAACATGGGCTCGATTTTTATCCGCTGGATCTGGATCCTCGCCAAGCGTTAATCAATCAGTCTTTATCTGAGTTGGGGAATAATCCATTGCGCATCAACCGATGGATGGAAGAGAGTTTTAAATCCGTTTTGCGAGATATTTTCTGCGCGACACTGGATGCCAATCGGGACGCCGAATTAATGCTAAACTCAGGCCTATCATTCGCGGGTTGGCATGTTGCCGAAAAGCTGGAAATATCTGCACTGGCAACTTATCTGTGGCCGGTGACACCTTCTAAGCACCTCCCAGCTACGACAGGAAAAATCCCACCGGACTGGCTGCCATTCAGAGGCGCGGTCAACTTTTTGTCGACCAAATTAAACAATCAACTGTTCTTTAACTTATTATTACCCCAAGTAAATCAGTTCCGAAAAGAGATACTGGATTTACGCCCCATGAAATCTTGGGAGTACTGGGGTATAGATTCAGCGCGAAGCGCTACCGCGCTCATTTATGGTTACAGCCCAACTGTGATCCCAAAGCCCCCCGATTGGAAAGATAATCAGCAAATTACCGGCTATTGGTTTCTTGACGCGGCGGAAGATTATGAACCAGAAACAGTTTTGGACGATTTTTTGATGGACGGACCAGCGCCCGTGTACATTGGTTTTGGCAGCATGGTCGATCACGAGCAGGAAGAAATCACCCAGATTATCTTCAATGCTCTGCAAGAAACCAAGCAACGCGGCATTCTGTCAGGTGGATGGGGTGGACTCGGTTCTGGAGATACCCCCGATTCCATATTACGGATCGACGCAGTGCCCCATGATTGGCTTTTCCCCCGGATGGCAGCCGTCGTCCATCACGGCGGGGCTGGGACCACTGCTGCCGGACTGCGGGCAGGTGTGCCGAGTGTGATCGTGCCATCGTTTGGAGATCAGTTTTTCTGGGGATGGCGAGTGCAGAAACTTGGTGCCGGACCCAAGCCTATCCCCCGGAACAAATTAACTGCATCCAAACTAGCCAAAGCTATTGAGCAAGCCATCAATGATGCTGCCATACGGAATAAAGCATCGATAATAGGTCAGAAAATCCGCGCTGAAAATGGCGTTGAGTGCGCTGTTCAAATGATCGAAGGATTTGCCCGCGATGGACATTTATAAATTATCCACATAGCTTGCTTGCGACTCGACTGGGCAACATTCTTTGGAGGTACTAGGCGACGGCCTTGAACCCCAGGGAGATCGAGTCAAACTGGACGAACGGTACTGAGTGAAATATATCGTGCAGCAAGGCATACGTATACCGAACCCACAAGGTTGCGTATTGCGTGCAATATGCAATGCCTGCGTAATCATTGGGCGTGTTTATTAACAGAGCATGATACCTGTTTGTTTTTCTTAAGGAGAATTGTCCCTGAAGATCCGGTTGGTGCGAACGGATCTTGTGTTAATGGGCATTGAACGCTTAAGGAAAACATGAAGTATAGAGATAAGATATTAATGGGCGCTGACAACTTAAATTTTCAAACGGGGTAAAATCTAACCCATATTTAAGTCACCGTGTCAACGATGGACATTCTATTATGGGACTAAAACCCGATCATTGGATTCGCAAAATGGCAATCGAGCAAAAGATGATTGAGCCGTTTGTGGACAAGCAAATAGGCAATGGCGTAATTTCTTACGGTGTTTCATCTTATGGATACGATGTGCGTGTGGCTAACGAATTTAAGATTTTTACCAATGTGCACTCAGCAATCGTTGATCCGAAAGATTTTAATCCCAAATCGATGGTGGATTTCAGCGGTGATGTATGTATTATCCCGCCCAACTCTTTTGTGTTGGCACGTACCTTGGAATATTTCCGCATCCCGCGCAGCGTGCTGACGGTGTGTCTGGGAAAATCGACTTACGCCCGGTGCGGATTAATCGTCAATGTGACACCCTTTGAACCCGAATGGGAAGGTTTTGTGACGCTAGAGATTTCTAACACGACACCGCTGCCTGCAAAAATCTATGCGAATGAAGGCATTGCACAGGTCTTGTTCTTTGAGGGCGATGAAGTTTGTGAAACGTCTTACGCCGACAAAAAAGGTAAATACCAAAAACAGCAATCGATTATGCTACCCAAGGTATAAAGACATTATGCGGCTCTCAACCAATTGCAGGATTATTAATGGAAGAAGCCGCATCCACCAGAGAGATTTCCAAATATTCCACAATAACCCGATATTAAATGCAGGTCGAGATATTTCAGCCTGCATTTAATATTGCAATATCGCTATTTTTCAGCAGAACCATTGACAGATTGACATATTTCCTGTAGATTCTTCAGTATGTTTGACAAACTAGATAAGATCATACTGCGAGAGCTTCAGCAAGATGCTCGCATCAGCAATGCCGATTTAGCACGCCGCGTGGGTCTATCTGCTTCGGCCACCTTGACACGCGTTAAACGGCTTGAAAAGAAAAATATTATCAGGCAATATGCTGCCCAAATCAATCGCCAGCAACTTGGTTATGACCTGTTGTGCTTTGTCAGCGTGAGCTTAGAGCGACATCAGGTCAGCCAAGTAACACACTTTCATGAAGTTATGCAAGAGATGCCCGAAGTGCTGGAATGTCATCATCTAACTGGCGACCATGATTATCTGCTCAAAGTTGTGGCTAAAAACACGGCTGATCTTGAGCATTTCCTTGTCCATCGACTGACCCCCATTGATGGCGTGGCCCGCATTCATACCAGCGTTGTGCTCAGTGAGGTCAAAGCCTCGACTGCCCTACCCATTATGGATGATGAAAAGTAAGTCGTGCTGCTGTAATTGAAAGTGGCGCACCCGGAACGAAGTTATATCTATAAATATGACTAATAAAGGAATTTCAGCGCTTGAATTTATCCGCAATCTGAATTGGTAAGCAACCCATCGATCTCAAACCTTAACTCACTTACGGAGGACCTATGTCACCTGCAAAATATCAAACTATGGGCCAGCAAGAAGGTCGTCGCTCTTGGGCCGAGCCATGGAAAATCAAAATGGTGGAACCCATCCACATGATCACACGAGAAGAACGCCAACACGCGCTCGATGAGGCTGGTTATAATACATTTTTGCTGCGTTCGGCCGATGTTTATATTGATCTGCTAACCGACAGCGGCACCAGCGCGATGAGTGACCGGCAGTGGGCCGGCATGATGATGGGCGATGAGTCCTATGCGGGCAGCCGCAACTTTTACCATCTAGAAGATGCTATCCGCAGCTATTACGGCTACAAACATATCGTGCCCACGCATCAAGGGCGCGGTGCAGAACAGCTGATCAGCAAGGCTTTGATTCAGCAAGGTGATACTATCCCCGGCAATATGTACTTTACAACCACACGCCTGCATCAAGAACTAGCCGGCGGCACCTTTGTGGACGTGATCATTGACGAGGCTCATGATCCGAGCAGTTTACACCCCTTCAAAGGAAATGTGGATCTCAATAAACTGCAAGCAGTGATCGACAAGGTTGGCGCCGACAATATTCCCTATGTCAGCCTGGCAGGCACGGTCAACATGGCGGGCGGGCAGCCCGTCAGCATGGCAAATGCCAAAGAATTACGCGCGTTTTGCAACCAACAGGGAATCCGCGTTTACTTAGATGCCACCCGCATGGTTGAGAACGCTTTCTTCATTCAGGAACGCGAAGAAGGGTATGCCAACAAGTCTATTGCTGAAATTCTGAAGGAATTTTGCGACTTGACCGATGGGGCCTGGATGAGCGCCAAAAAGGACAATCTGGTCAACATTGGCGGGTGGCTGGCCGTCAACCACGAGGATGTGTTTGAAAAAGCCCGTAACATGGTCGTGATCTATGAAGGGCTGCACACCTATGGGGGTATGGCCGGGCGCGATATGGAAGCGCTTGCCATCGGCATCGAGGAAATGGTTGACGATCATCATGTGCACGCCCGCGTCGAGCAAGTGCGCTATTTAGGG
>PVMK01189012.1_pt1 | contig 14898 bp, 22 predicted proteins | sample 1853481 | NCBI WGS metagenome assembly PVMK01 (sample SAMN08533507, study PRJNA380276) | Marine sediment metagenome, whole genome shotgun sequencing project.
AACAATAGACAGGAATTACCAAACAATACTTGAAGAGGAATTAAATCTCGGACTTAACAAATATAAGGGTAGATCTGCAACAGGAATTTTAATGGATCCGAATACCGGGGAAATTTTAGCTCTCGCAAATGTGAATGATTTCAATCCAAACTTTTATTGGAAATTGATGATTACCAAAGAAAGAACAGAGCAATAACAGATACCTACGAACCAGGTTCAACCTTTAAAGCTTTTACGATGGCCGCTTTAATTGAAGAAGATAAATGTTATGAAGACGAGCTTGTAAATGTAGAAAACGGAAAGTACAAATTCAGGAACACTTACATAAGAGATACTCATAGTAATCAATATCTCACCATAAAGGGTGTTCTTGAAGAATCAAGCAATATTGGAATTTCAAAACTTGTTCAGCGTTTGAATAATGACACATACTTCAAATACCTGAGGGGGTTCGGTTTTGGTACTTTTACTTCGATTACTTTACCGGGTGAAGTAAAAGGAACTCTTAAAAAACCGAATCGTTGGTCTAAATATACAAAGACCTTCATGTCTTTTGGATATGAGGTTTCGGTAACACCGCTGCAATTAATAAATGCTTTCTCAGCAGTTATCAATGGCGGCATTCTATACGAACCTCATATTCTTAAGGGCAGAACAGATAAAAACGGTAAAGTTATATTCGAATCATCTCCGGTTGTTGTTCGCCGTGTTATCTCGGAAGAAACTTCTGTGAGAGTTAGAAAAATGCTTAGAAGTGTTGTTAAAAATGGTACCGGTTCGCTTGCCGATTCTAAGTTAATCTCCGTTGGCGGAAAAACGGGAACATCACAAAAATTGATTAATGGAAAATATTCTAAGAGCAAATATGCTGTTTCCTTTATAGGATTTTTCCCTGCTGATAATCCGCAAATGGTTTGCCTTATAATTGTTCATTCACCGGAAGAAGAAAAGTATGGCGGAAAAGTGGCTGCCCCGATATTCAAAAATATAACCGAAAGAATTCTTGAAACCAATTTGAAAAAATTTCAGAAATCGGAAGAGTATAAAACGAATAAGAATATTAAAACTGAAATGGTTTCAACAACAATTGAAAAAGAAATTACACCCGAAATGATAAATGTTGTAAACGTTTCGAGCAATTATCCGAACTCTGATAACCAAAAAGTTCTTATGCCCGATCTGCGGGGTCAGACGGTTAAAGATGCGTTGATTAAGTTGAATTTATTAGGGCTGAACTATGATATAAACGGCTCGGGTATTGTTACATCGCAAAGCATTAATCCCGGAATGAAAATTAAACAAAATCAGGATTGTAAAATTAATTGTTCCGAAACTATAATAAGCGGAGCGAATATTTACTGATGAAACGAGCATGTAAAAATTTTTACACACAAGAAGATGATTACGTGCGAGTTCCTTCTGACAAAAATAAAATATTATAAACAGATGACTCTAACAGAACTGTTAAATGGTGTAACTGCAATCCAGGTAACCGGAAATGTTCGTGATGACAAAGTTACCGGCATTGAATACGATTCACGAAAAGGTGAAAAATGATTCGGTGTTTGCAGCCATAAAAGGTTTTAATGCTGATGGTCATAAGTTTATTCCCGATGCACTAAACAGCGGAGCGATTGCAATAATTTTAGATAATGAAGGAAATACACCCGATGAACTTTATAAGCATGGCGGTGCTGCAAAAATATTGGTGAACGATTCGCGGACTGCACTTGCGGAAGTTTCCGATTATTATTTCGGTCATCCTTCAACAAAGTTAAACCTGATTGGAATTACAGGAACGAACGGGAAAACCACGACATCATATTTTATAAAAAATATTCTTGAAACTGCCGGTTATAAAACTGGATTGTTAGGAACGATTTCAAACTTTATTGGTGATAATAAGATTGATTCAAAATTAACTACACCCGAAGCAAATGATTTGAATGAAATGCTGTTTCAAATGGTAAACGAAGGATGCGAATATGCTGTGATGGAAGTGTCATCGCATTCTCTAACTTTAAAAAGAGTTCATAGTTTGTATTACAGCTCGGCAATTTTCACAAACATAACTGCTGAACATCTCGATTTTCATCATGATTTTGAAAATTATCTGAACGCAAAAAAAATATTGTTTGATGGTTTAGATGTAAGTGCATTTGTTGTTTATAACTCTGATGATGATAACAGTGGTAAAATATTAAAGAATTGTAAAGCAAAAAGATACAGCTATGGAACTTTATCCGGCTCAGATTTTTTAATTAAGCAAATTGAGTACGATCTCAACGGTACTTCATTTATAATTAATTACGATGCAATAGATTACAAGGTTACAACTTCTTTAGTAGGGGAGTTCAATGCATATAATGCAACTGCTGCTTTTGCAATAACCAAATTACATGGTATTAAAGAAGATCAAATAATTAAAGGGTATTAAAACTACGCCGCAGGTGCCGGGAAGATTTGAAGTGATCAGCAAAGAAAACAAAAAAGTAATAATTGATTACGCTCATTCGGCTGATAGTCTTGAAAAAGCTTTGAAGATTGTAAACAAATTAAATAGTGATGGCGCTAAGATAATAACAGTGTTTGGCTGCGGTGGAAATCGAGATAAACTGAAAAGACCGCAGATGGGCAAAATAGCAAGTGAATTAAGTGATGAAGTCATCATTACTTCTGATAATCCGAGGGATGAAAATCCATATAAAATTATTGATGATATAAGATCAGGGAATTGTGAAAAGAAATTATAATGTGATTGAGAACAGGGAAGAAGCGATAAAGCATGCGATACATAAAAGTGATAGCAGCTCAATAATTTTAATAGCAGGAAAAGGTCACGAAGATTATCAGGAAATAAAAGGAGTGCGTACTCATTTTTCCGATCGTGAAGTTGCAGAAAATTATTTGCACAGTTGAAAAGAGTGACTTTAAATATTGAAGATTTTTTTGAAATACCGACGGCAGAGATTTTTAATCCGGGTGAAATTAAACCGGTAAGAAACGTAACAATTGATTCAAGGAAAGTAAGAAAAAGGTTCTTTGTTTATTGCAATTAAAGGGAAGAGATTTGATGGGCACAGTTTTGTAAGATCTGCAGTTAAAAACGGTGCGTCGGTGCTTCTAATCAATCGAAAAAGGATAAATGAATTTGATGATATTGATCTTCCCATAATTACTGTGAAGAATACAACCAAAGCTCTTGGCGAAATTGCAAAGCTCTGGCGGAAAAAATTAAACGCAAAAATAATTGGTTTAACAGGCAGCAACGGAAAAACATCAACAAAAGATATGCTGGCAGCATTATTAAATGAAAAATATAAAGTGAATAAAACAGAAAGCAATAATAATAACCATATCGGAGTTCCGTTAACGATTTTGGCAACAAACGAAAAACACGATGTGCTCGTTGCAGAGCTAGGCACAAATCACTTTGGTGAAATAGAATACTCAGCTAAAATATTACAGCCCGATCTTGCTTTGATTACCAACATCGGAGATTCGCATCTTGAATATTTAAAAAACAGGAAAGGGTATTAAAAGAAAAAATCGCTTTGTTTGATGAAACACAAAACAACAATGGCAAAATATTTATCAATTATGATGACCCATTGTTAAAAAAACTTTACAATAATTTTAACAACTGTACTACTTATGGATTCAAAAATTATGTTGAAGTAAATGGAAAAATATTAAACTACACCGATGACGGAAGACCTGTGATTGAAATAATGTATAAAAATAAAAAAATGAAAAACACCTTACCGTCATATGGTGAACAAAGTGCAAAAAATTATCTGGCGGCTGTATCAATTGCGCTGAATTTGGGATTGACAAAAGAACAGATAAAAAATGGAACCGGAAAAATTATAAAGTACAGACCGGAGTAGATTAAATGTAATGCGGCGCAATAATTTTCTTCTGATTGATGACACTTACAATGCAAGTCCCGATTCAACAATAGCAGCGATAGAACTGGTTGCGCGAATAAAAACTTATGAACGAAAGGTCTTGATATTAGGTGATATGTTTGAACTCGGCGAAGATAAGATAAAACTTCATCGTAGTCTCTCTTCCATAATAATAAAAAGTGGTATCGATGAACTATATACAATCGGAGCAGGGAATGAAAGCGCTGCATGAAAAATTGATTAACAATAAAATTAATTACGAAAACATTTTAGAACAAGAAAATCATTACTAAAATTTATAAGCAATTATAATCTGCAGAACACCGTTATTCTTGTTAAAGGTTCACGCGGAATGCGAATGGAAGAATTCGCAAATGCAATTTTATCAAAAACGAAAAGCTAATGCTCTACTATCTTTTTGAATACATAAATAAACTATACGATCCACCGGGTTTTGATATCTTCAGGTTCTTAACTTTTCGTTCAGCATTAGCTGCAATTACGGGTTTATTCCTTGCGTTGTATGTCGGACCAAAAGTTATAAAGCTTCTCACAAAAAATCAGATTGGTGAAGCTAAGAAAGGAAGACGGTCCTAAATTCCATTGGTCTAAAGCAGGAACACCAACAATGGGCGGAGTGATAATCCTCTTATCGGTTTTCATTCCTGTTTTACTGTGGGCTGATATAAAAAGTACTTATGTGATTCTCATAACAGTTGGTACGCTTTGGTTAGGCGGTGTAGGATTTTTAGATGATTATTTGAAAGTAGTTAAAAAATATCCCAATGGTTTGATTGCAAGATACAAGTTGTTAGGGCAGGTTATAATTGGATTGGTAGTTGGTTCAGTAATTTATTTTTCTCCGGAATTTGATGGCATCAATACACTTACTACCGTTCCATTTCTTAAAAATGTAAACCTCGATCTTTCAATACTGTATATACCTGCGGTTGTTTTTATAGTAACTGCAACATCAAACGCAGTTAATTTAACAGACGGTTTGGATGGATTGGCAATCGGTGTGATTGCAATTGTAATGATCGCTTTGGCAATTTTGAGTTATATAAGCGGTAATGCAATCTTCTCCAACTATCTCAACATTCTTTATTGCTGGGCTCCGGTGAATTAACAGTATTTATTGCTGCACTTGTTGGGGGCCTCGCTTGGATTTCCTTTGGTACAACTGTTATCCCGCACAGGTTTTTATGGGTGATACAGGTTCATTAGCGTTGGGCGGTGCATTCGGAATCCTTGCAGTTCTTATTAAGAAAGAATTGTTTATTCCTTTGCTCGGCGGAGTGTTTCTTTCATGGAAACAATTTCGGTAATCATTCAACGGGTTTATTTCAAATACACCAAGAAAAAATACGGTGAGGGCAAAAGAGTTTTTAAAATGGCTCCTATACATCATCATTTTGAAATGAAAGGGTTACCGGAGCCGAAGATAGTTGTTCGTTTTTACATAGTTGCAATTATTCTTGCAATTGTAAGTCTTGTTTCATTTAAGATAAGATAATGGATTTAAAAAATAAAAAAATAGTAATAATTGGTGCAGTTCGAAGTGGAATAGGTGCTGCTAAGTTAATTAAAAAAGTAGGCGGAATCCCTTTCGTTAGTGATATGGCTAATGAAAAACATTTAAAAGAATTTATTGAAGAATTGCAGCAAGAGAATATTAAATTCGAAACCGGCGGACACACTGAAAGAGTTTACGATTGTGAAATGATGGTTGTAAGTCCCGGTGTTCCTAACGATGCTCCCGTACTGATCAATGCAAGAAAAAATCATATAAGTTTAATAAGTGAAGTTGAATTGTCATATCGATATTGTAAGGGAAACATCATTGCGATAACAGGTACTAACGGAAAAACAACAACAACAAGTTTGTGCGGTCATGTTTTTAATCAATGCGGGCGTAACACTTTTGTTGCCGGTAACATTGGATTGGCTTTTTCTGAAATTGCATTGGATGTTGAAGAGAATGAATTTGTTGCACTCGAAGTTTCAAGCTTTCAATTAGATCTGATTGATAAATTCAAACCAAAAGTTGCAATGATCTTAAATATTACACCCGATCATCTTAACAGGTACGATGAAAGTATTGATAAGTATGCAGAATCCAAACAAAATATTTATGAAAACCAGGGATGCCGGTGATTATCTTATCCTGAATAAAGATAACGGCGCAGTATTAAAATATTTGAAAGATCATAAAAGCAAATCGTTTTATTTCTCTCTTAATGATGAGCTGGATAACGGTTGTTTCAAAAGGAATGAAAGAATTCAATTTATAAAAAAAGGGAAAAGAAGTATTCAGTTGTAGTGTTTCTGATATAAAAATTAAAGGTGAACACAACCTTGCAAATGCAATGGCGGTAATATGCGCAGCAAAAATATTTAAACTTGATAATCATAAGATCATTAAAGCACTGCAGGTGTTTGAAGGTGTTGAGCACCGGCTTGAATTAGTAAGGGAAATAGACGGTGTAAAATTTATCAACGATTCTAAAGCGACAAATATTGATTCTGTCTGGTATGCACTAAAAAGTTTTAATGAACCAATACTTTTAATTCTTGGTGGTCAGGATAAAGGGAAATGATTATGAGCAGATAAAAGCATTGGTTATAGAAAGAGTAAAGAAAATTTATGCAATTGGTTCTTCGGCTGAAAAGATTTTTAGCTTCTTTCATTCTTTGGTTAAAGTTGAAATTAAAAAATCATTAGAGGATGTAATCACAACTGTAATAAATGAAGCGCGGGAAGGTGATGTTGTTTTGCTTTCCCCGGCTTGTGCCAGTTTCGATATGTTCGATAATTACGAACACCGGGGCGAAGTTTTTAAGAAAGCAGTAAACAGTTTATAATGAAAAAACTTGCAATAACAATTTTCTTTGATGCTTTTGCACTTATGTTACTCGGACTCATCATAGTTATGAGCGCGAGCAGCACATATAGTGTTATCAGGTTCGATAGCGTATTTCATTTGTTTAATTCGCATCTGTTTAAAGTAGGTATTGCATTCTTTCTTATGATACTCTTCAGCATGATTCCTTATGAGATTTATAAAAATTATTGCAAGCCCGCAATATAGGAATTACTCTTGTTCTGATTATAACTTTATTTATTGCTCCAAGTATTAAAGGAGCCGGCAGATGGATCAACCTTGGATTCATTTCATTTCAACCTGCTGATATTGCAAGATTGCTGCTGCTTATACATTTAGCTTTTATGTTGGATGATAAGCAGGACAGACTTGATGATTTACATCATGCTTTTATTCCTATGTTCATTTGGGTAATAGTTATTTCATCTCTAATAATTCTTCAACCAAATATCAGTACCGGATTGCTTCTTGTTTTAATATCATTAACGGTTTTATATGTAGGCGGTGCAAGATTAAAACATATTCTTTCTTCTTTAGTATTGTTTTTTACTGCCGGCGGAATTGCAGCAATGATCTATCCTCATTCAAGAGGAAGAATATTGTCTTTTATTAATTCTTTGCAAAATGGAAGTGATATAAATCTTCAGGTAAAACAGGCAATTTATGGTTTGGGCAGCGGCGGGTTATTCGGTGTTGGTGTAGGCAACAGCATGCAGAGTAATCTGTTTCTGCCCGAAGCTTATGGTGATTTTATATTTGCAATACTTGGCGAGGAGTTGGGTTTTATCGGTGTGGTGTTTGTCTTGCTGAGTTACCTGATTCTTTTCATTGTTGGTATTCTAATCGCAAAGAAAACGAAAGACAGATTCGGGCAGTTGTTAGCCTTCGGAATAACTATTTCAATCATCACTTATGCTTTTGTAAACGTTGCTGTTACTACAGGTATGCTGCCGACAACAGGTTTACCTTTACCGTTCATTAGTTACGGTGGTACGTCTTTAGTGTTCCTGTGTGCTTGGTATTGGCATTTTAATAAATATTGCTCTTTCAAATCAGAAAAGGGAAGATGTGGAAGATGAAGATGGATTCGATGAAACTCTTGCAGAGGCAAATGTATGAGCGGTAAATCTACACAATACAAAGTGTTGTTTGCCGGCGGCGGAACTGGCGGGCATTTATTCCCGGCAATTGCAGTTGCAGAACAAATAAAAGAATTGAAACCTGATACTGAAATATTATTTGTTGGAACGAAATCCAAAATTGAAGGAAAGAAAGTTCCTAAGCTTGGTTATAAATTTAAATCGATTTGGATTAAAGGATTTTCGAGAAAATTCAACTTTGAAAATTTATTATTTCCGTTAAAACTTTTTGTGTCTAGCAAATAAAAGAATTGAAACCTGATACTGAAATATTATTTGTCGGAACAAAATCCAGGATTGAAGGAAAGATAGTTCCAAAGCTTGGTTATAAATTTAAATCGATTTGGATAAAAGGATTTTCGAGAAAATTCAACTTTGAAAATCTATTATTTCCGTTAAAACTTTTTGTGTCGTTAATACAATCACTAATTATAAATATGAAATTTCAACCAAAGGTTGCAATTGGTTCAGGGAGGGATATGTTTCCGGGTCCGGCAATTTTCGGTTCATCTGTTATGGGTGCTAAAATAATTTTACTTGAGCAAAATAGTTATCCGGGTATTACGACCAGGTTGTTAGAACGTTATGCAGATGAAGTTCATATCAGCTTTCGAGGACTCAAAAAAATATTTAAGAAAAAAAGAGAAGACAATCTTAACCGGCAATCCGGTAAGAAAAAATTTAGGAACTGAAAACAAAATCACGGCAATAGAGAAATTCGGATTAACATCAGAATCAAAAACACTTTTAGTGCTTGGCGGAAGTCTCGGTGCTGCATCAATCAATAATGCAGTGGCAAATAACATTTCAAAACTAGAGCAGGCGGGAATTCAGATAATCTGGCAGACAGGCGCAAATTATTTTGATGAACATAAAATGTATTCTTCGAAGAGTGTTAAAGTATATGAATTTATTGATGATATGAATGCTGCTTATTCTGCTTGTGATTTACTTTTGGCTCGTGCAGGCGCAACAACAATTGCAGAAATATTAGTATTAGGGTATCCCATCTATTTTGGTACCTTCACCTAATGTAGCTGAGAATCATCAATATTATAATGCAAAATCGTTATCGGATAAAAATGCCGCTGTTCTTTTAAAAGATGATGAATTGAACTCTGGTTTATCAGATAATATTATCTCAATAATTGATTCGGAAGATAAAATCAATGAGTTAAAAAATAATGCATTAAAACTGGCTAAACCTGATGCAGCAAAAAACATAGCAATTAACGCTTTAAAATATATGGAGACAGAATGAGTGCTGAAACTTCAAATAATAAAAGCGTATTTAAATACAATATGTCGTTCTATTATAAATCAACCATAATATACTTTATTGTATTTGTGCTTTACCTGGTTATAAGAGGCGAGTTTGTAGAAGATTCTTTCACCCTGGTTATAAGCGACCCGGTGCTTTACTTCCTGGGGCTTATTGTGATCGTTTCAATAGCTGCTTTACTGTATAATCAGATGCTTAACAAGAATATTGAAATAGCTGGCAATGGTATTGCGTTCATCAATCGATTTAAAGAAAGAAGATTTAACAAAGACCAGATTGTTTTTATCAAATTCTTCAGGCAGAGACGTTCTACAAGATCAAAAAGATTGAGAATTGTAAGAATAAAAATTGAGAACAGGTTAAGACCAATTATGTTTAGAATTTCTGATTATGAAAATGAAGATGATTTATATAACAAAATTTTAGAAATGAAAACCGCAATTGAAAACAAATAATGTTTAAGAATATACATAAAATACATTTTGTTGGAATAGGTGGAATAGGAATGAGCGGTATTGCCGAAATACTTTTGGATCAGGGTTTTGAGGTTTCCGGTTCCGATAACTCACTAACTGAAATTACTGACCGGCTTACAAAACTTGGAGCAAAGGTTTATAAAGGTCATTCACCTGAAAATCTGAAAGACGCTGATGTGCTTGTTTATTCATCTGCCGTTACGACCGATAACCCTGAAGTAGTTGCAGCCATTGAGAAAAACATTCCGGTAATTAAACGATCGGAAATGCTTGCTGAAACAATGAGAATGAAATACGGAATCGGTATTGCGGGTACACATGGTAAAACAACCACTACAAGTATGGTTGGTTTATGCTTAACAGAAGGTGGAATTGATCCGACAATAATAGTAGGCGGAAAGTTAAGCGGACTGGGCGGTACTAATGCGCGGTTAGGAAACGGAGAATTTATTGTTGTTGAAGCTGATGAATTCGACAGGACATTTTTAAAACTAACTCCGGTAATTGCAGCATTAACTACTTTGGAAAGTGAACACCTTGATACGTACAAGGACCTTAATGATATAAAATCGGCATTTATTGAATTTGCAAACAAAGTTCCTTTTTATGGTTTTGTTGTTCTCTGTCTTGACGAACCGGCACTATTGGAAATTATACCGGAAATAAATAAAAAAATTATTACATACGGAACAACACCGCATGCAGATATAAGAGCAATTGATATAACACATAATGAATTTTCAAGTACATATACGGTTAAACATAACGGAGAAGATTTAGGTAAAATTAAATTAAATGTTCCCGGTTTATATAACGTAAAAAATTCTCTGGTTGCTGTAACTATTGCTAAAGAATTGGGCATCGGGTTTTCTGTTATTAAAAAAGCATTGGAAAAGTTCTCCGGTGTTTACAGAAGATTTGAGATTAAATACAATAAAGAAATTTTAGTTGTGGATGACTATGCACATCATCCAACTGAAACTACAGCATCACTTGAAGGTGTAAGGGCAGGATGGAAAAGACGTTTAGTTGTTGTATTTCAACCGCATCTTTATTCGAGAACAAGAGATTTTTACCAGGAGTTTGGAAGATCATTTCTTAACTCGGATGTATTTATTTGTACGGACGTTTATCCGGCAAGAGAAGAACCGCTTGACGGAGTTGACGGGAAAATGATTACCGATATCACTCAAAAGTTCGGGCATAAAAGTGTTCACTACATTGCCGATAAAAATGATATACCGGAATATCTTTTAAACATAGTAGAGGATGATGATATTGTAATTACGATGGGTGCCGGTGATATCTGGAAATATGGTGAGAAGTTTGTTGAATTATTAAACAAAAGATCGAAATGAAAGAGAAGCTCGGTACAATATTAGGAGTTATACTGTTTGCAGTAATTATTGGCGGGATGATTTATGTAAACATTGTTACTGAAAAATCCGAAAGGGAAATCATTTCCGAAATAATATTAGAAGGAAATAAAACTCTTTCGGCAAACGATTTTTTGATTCATTCTGATTTGAACAAAGTAAGTGAATATCCGGAGTTAACATTACAGGAAATTAAATCAAGAATAACAGAACATCCTTATGTAGCTAAAGCTGAAGTTCAAGTGGATGGAGCTGGAAGAGTGGATATTACAATAGTTGAAAAGAATTTTATGGCAGTATTGCTGATGAAAAGTGATCCGTTTTTAATAACAGAAAATTTTCAACTAATTAAACTGAAAAGGAAGTCAGATATTTCAAAACTTCCTGTTATAAGTAATGTGAATTTTAATCTTAAAAGTAATGATCACGAAAGTTTCCATAGTGATGAGTTGGTTCGTGCATTTAAAATTATTGACGCAGCTAAAATGGTAAATGATGAAATGTACAAAGATTTAACAGAAATTAATTTAAGACATGGTGGCGATATTATTTTAAGGTTTTCCGGTATTTCCTATCCTGTGATATTCGGAAAAGGTTCGGAAGGCAAAAAGGTAGTTGTTCTATCATCTATATGGAAAGGATTAAATGAAAAAGATAAACTATTTAAAAACAGCAGCTATGTTGATTTAAGATTTAACAATGAAATTTTTATTGGTAAACCTGTAAATACGGAAACAAACGGATGAAGAAAGATATTATTGCAGGATTGGATTTAGGCACAACAAAAGTTTGTGCAGTTATTGCAGAAAGAAACATTGATACAGACGAGTTTGATATCCTTGGTTTTGGTGTTGCACCATCGGAAGGACTGCATAAAGGTCTTGTTGCCAACATAAGTAAAACTGCCGAAGCAATAAAAGGTGCAATGGCGATTGCAAGTAACAGGGCTGGCTTAACTGTTAATCTTGTAAACGTTGGTGTTGCCGGAGAGCACATTACAAGTATACGACACAGAAATTATGTTACAATAACAAGCGAGGAAAAAGAAATAACTAAAGAAGACCTTAACAGGTTAGAAGCAGATGTAAGAACAATTCGCATTCCTTCGGACAGGCAAATTCTTCATATAATACCCGAAGAATATTCTGTGGATTATCAGGGCGGAATTGAAAACCCGATTGGTATGTCCGGCTCAAGATTAGAAGCGAGCAACCATGTTGTTTTGGCTTCGGTTCCGGCAATTCAAAATATTAAAAAATCTGTTGAACGGGCAGGATTAAAAGTGCAGGATTACATACTTCAACCTGTTGCCTCAAGTACTTCTGTGCTCGAAGAAAGTGAAACCGACCTTGGTATTGCATTAATTGATATAGGCGGAGGTACAACTGACATCGCCATCTTTCATAAAAAAGCTATTAAGCATACAAAAGTAATTGGTATTGCAGGTAACCAGGTTACAAACGATATACGCGAATCGCTTGGTGTTGTAACTGAAGAAGCTGAACATTTGAAAATAGAATTTGGCTATGCTACAGATAGTGCAATTATTAGAGACGAAGACATTTTAATTAAAGGTGTTGGTGCACGAGGTAATACTAAAATTCCAATCAGTTTATTAACACAGATTATAGGTCTTCGTATGAAAGAACTTTTTACGCTGGTTGATAATGAACTGAGAAATGCAGGATTCAAAAGTAAAATTAAAGCAGGAATTGTTTTAACGGGTGGCGGTTCGCTGCTTAGGGGAACAACAGAATTAGCGGAAGAAGTTTTTGGTTTACCTGCACGAATTGGTGTCCCGCAGGGTCTAGGACTTGGGCTGGCGAACGAAATTGAGAGCCCTGAGTTTGCAACGGTTGCAGGATTGATAAAAGGAATTCCCGGTGGAAAATCGAGCGAGTATCAATCATTAGTGATAAAGAATAAAGGCAAAAAAAAGATAAAAGATATTGTAGAGAAAGTAAAAATATTTTTCGATGAACTATAAAAACCTTAACAAGGAGGGTACATGAATAAATTCGCCACTATCGATCGTGAGCATCCAATGTCTGCTGTGCTTAAAGTTGTAGGCGTTGGCGGTGGAGGTTGTAATGCCATAGAGAGTATGATACTGCGTGGTCTTGACGGAGTTGAATACGTTGGTATTAATACCGATGCTCAGGTGTTGGAAAACAATCAGGCAACACACAAAATTCAGGTGGGTACAACAATTACGCGCGGGCTTGGCGCAGGTGCTGATCCGAATATTGGGAGGAAGGCAGTTGAAGAAGACCGTGAAAAAATTGCCGAAATATTAGCCGGCAGCGATATGGTTTTCGTAACTGCCGGAATGGGCGGAGGTACCGGCACCGGCGGTGCTCCTATCGTTGCTTCCATTGCACAAAGTATCGGAGCATTGGTTGTTGGTATTGTTACTAAACCATTTAAATGGGAAGGCAAAACAAGAATGCTGAATGCCGAGCAGGGTATTCAGGACTTAAGGCAGCATGTAGACAGCTTAATTGTTATTCCCAACGAAAGATTACTTGCAATATTAGATAGCAACACAAATGCGTTTGCTGCTTTCGATAAACCGAACGAAGTGCTGTACGAAGCGACAAGAGGTATTGCAGATATAATTACGGTGGAAGGTTTGATAAATGTTGATTTCGCTGATGTCCGCGCTGTTATGAATCAAAGTGGTGAGGCGTTGATGGGATGCGGAATTGCAAGCGGAGAGAATAGGGCAATTGAAGCTGCACAAAAAGCTATTTCAAGTCCGTTGCTTGAGGGCTTGAACATAAAAGGAGCAAAAAGTGTTCTGCTTAATGTTTCCGGTTCGAGCAATTTAACAATGGAAGAAATTAATGAAGGCAACAACGTTATATTCGAAGCTGCCGGAGAAGAAGCCAATGTTATTTTTGGATGCGTACGTAAAGAAGAAATGAATGATTATGTCACTTACACTGTAATAGCAACCGGTTTCGATTCTGCTCGTAAATCATTTCCTGTTGCTAAAAGTAAACCGGAAATAAAAGGCAAGCAGGAGCCACTGGAATTCAGAGGCGGCTTTAACTTTTTGGATACTGATAATATTGATAAAGAAGACCTTGAAGTTCCAACTATCCTTCGTGTAAATGTAAACAGCCCCTAACGCATCAATTGGCGATAGTGAAGAGGATAATGATGAGAAGGAATTAGAAGAAAGCACATTTTCTATAGATGCTTCACGTTACAGCTGGGCGAAAGCAGAAAATGGAAAAACGAAGAACATGATAATAAATCAAAAGATGATGATGACGATGAAAGTTCATCATTTCCTGAGAATGATAATGGATTAGAAATAAGATGGTAGTAATAGCACAGTAAAATTTATCAGTGCTAAGTTTGTTCTTTGAAAAAATAGCAAAACACAAATTGCAGATATCAAATAATAAACAGTAATCAATTCTTTCCAAACTGAAATAGATTACTTTGGGTTTTGTACTATGGTTATTATTTGGTTCTTGTGTTTTGTCTATTGTAATTTCAACTTTAGGATAAGCAGGAAATTCGGTAGAAGATCATTCATCTGTAAGCCGTGATTCAACAAAAGGAATGCCCTCCTCTTTTTGTTGTGAGATTATTAATCTATTTGGTCTGCAGCATGTTTCGCAATCTTCAATAAAGTCCTGCTTATCCTCTATTGTAAGATCGACCCACAACTCATTTTCCTCACCGCAATATTGGCAAATCCATGTTAGTACATCATCAGTAGTCATTTCTGCATCTTCTAAATTTATTTATTCCATTTATTAATAAAGCATAATTTTTATTAAAGGCAAGTATAAATTGCTATCAGCAAATTAGA
>PVMK01188245.1_pt1 | contig 14897 bp, 11 predicted proteins | sample 1853481 | NCBI WGS metagenome assembly PVMK01 (sample SAMN08533507, study PRJNA380276) | Marine sediment metagenome, whole genome shotgun sequencing project.
AATAGAGATTTTTGTGCCCTTGGCCGCACATAAATCTCTATTACACTGAATCGGAGAATTGGAAGTGGATTGGTTGGTGGTGAAGGATTTATTCTGCAGAAGCTGCTGGGGGATGGAATGGTATTTATGCATGCCGGGGGAACGGTCATCGAACGACGTTTGAACAATGAAAGCCTGAAGATCGATACAGGATGTATTGTTGGGTATACACCAGGAATCGATTTCGATATTGAGACTTCGGGTAGTTTACGTTCCATGATTTTTGGTGGTGAGGGCATTTTCCTGGCCAAGCTCAGCGGAACAGGTACCGTCTGGCTTCAATCCATGCCCATCAGGAAACTTATCCAGGCCATTTCTCCCTATGGGAAGAATGTCAGAAAAGAGAGCAGCTCCTTGCTGGGTAATTTCCTGGAACGGTAATATTATTCCCTGAAGTGATGGCTGAGCTCATAAATATCGAGTCTTTTATTTCTCTTTCAGCCCGGATTCCAGTCATCGATGTGCGTGCACCTTCGGAGTATAAACAGGGCCATATTCCAGGCGCACTTAACATTCCCCTATTTGATGACCAGGAAAGAAAGGTAGTTGGAACTGCCTACAAGCAGATCAATAAAGAGGCTGCCATGTATGCCGGACTGGATTTTGCCGGGAAAAAACTGGTCAGCCTGGCCAAGGAAGGTGTACGTACTGCAGGCAGGAATAAAACTTTGCTTGTGCACTGCTGGCGGGGAGGCATGAGAAGCAAGAGCATGGTCTGGCTCTTTGAGACCATGGGGCTTAGCTGTTATTTGCTTGACGGGGGGTATAAATCATATCGGTCTTATGTCAGGGAAGTTCTGGTAGCACCTTTGAACCTGCTGGTGATTGGTGGCCGCACAGGTAGTGGAAAAACAGCCATTCTTCATCATCTGAGCCTGGGGGGTGAGCAGGTCATTGACCTGGAAGGACTGGCACATCATAAGGGTTCGGCTTTTGGTGCACTTGGGGAAGAGGAACAACCCTCCACAGAGCAGTTTGAAAATGAGTTGTGCCGGGTAATGTTGCCGCTTGACTCAAAAAAAGTTACCTGGATTGAAGACGAGAGCAGGAATGTCGGGAAGTGCGTAATCCCCATAGAACTATTTACAAGGATGAGGGAAACAGAGATTATTTTCCTGGATATTTCAAGGGAACAGAGGGCGAGACATCTGGTTGGGGATTATTCACAATATGAACAGGAGGCATTGCGTACCTGTATACTGAAGATTGAAAAACGCCTGGGGGGTCATCGAACAAAGGAAGCCCTGGAGGCCATCGAGCAGGAGGATTACTACCAGACAGCCATGATCACACTCCACTACTACGATAAAGCCTATATGTACTCCCTGGAGAAAAATCATGAGCAATATCAGGTTCTTACATCATCGGATGTGGATCCTGTTGTGAATGCGAAACTTCTGATTAAGTATGAAAAAGAGAGAAGATTTTGAATTATTGGCTCCGGCTGGAGCTTATGAATCGCTGACTGCAGCCGGACAGGGAGGAGCAGATGCCATCTATTTTGGCATCGAACAATTAAATATGCGTGCACGCTCTTCAGCTAATTTTACTACGGAAGACCTTCCCCAGATTGTTTCCAGGACAAGGGAATTTGGGATGAAGGCCTATATCACTGTTAATACCGTAGTATATAACCATGAATTGCTCCAGATGCGAAAGATCGTTGATCTGGCTGTGAAGCATGAGGTTGATGCTGTTATTGCTTCGGACCAGTCGGTCTTGCAGTATTGTCAGAGTGCAGGAATGCGGGTACATCTTTCCACACAACTGAACATTAGCAATATTGAGACACTGAAGTTTTACTCGAATTTTGCCGATGTGGCTGTTCTGGCCCGGGAGCTAAAGCTTGAACAAGTCCGGGAAATGTCCGGAGCCATTGAACTGGAGGGAATTACAGGACCATCAGGGAAACCTGTCCAGCTGGAGATGTTTGTTCACGGGGCCCTTTGCATGGCTATTTCTGGCAAGTGTTACCTCAGCCTGCATGAGCACAACCAATCTGCAAACAGAGGAAACTGTTACCAGGTTTGCCGTAGGGGATACACCGTAACTGATAAGGAACAGGAGGTGGAGCTGGATATTGATAATGAATATATCATGTCGCCCAAAGACCTGAAAACCATTCATTTTTTAAATAAGGTGTTGGATGCGGGCGTAAGCATTTTAAAAATTGAAGGAAGGGCCCGATCGGCCGAGTATGTAAGGACGGTTGTATCCTGTTATAATGAAGCCATTCACGCTTACGTGGATGGTTCATTCACCCGGGAAAAGATAGAGGCCTGGGACAAGCGCCTGGCTACGGTATTTAACAGGGGATTCTGGGATGGTTATTATCTGGGGCAACGACTGGGAGAATGGAGTGAAGAATATGGTTCCAGAGCTACTTTGAAAAAAGTCTATACGGGTAAGGTCACCAACTATTTTAGTCGGATCGGAGTAGCTGAGGTGCTTATCGAAACAGGAAAGCTAGAGGTGGGAGATACCCTTGTCATTATTGGCCCCACTACCGGCGCCATTGAAACTGAGATTAAGGAGTTGAGGGTGGATGAAATAAATTGTGAAACTGCCAAAAAAGGAGAACGGTGTTCCCTGCCGCTTGAACAGGCCATAAGGCGTTCAGATAAAGTCTATAAGCTGGTATCCCGGTCCTGAGTCTCCGTTTTTTTCAGAATGATCCGGATAATGGTGGAATCATTCGGGATGGAGGAGAATACAGAGATCTTCCCGTGATGATAGCTTTCTATGATGCGTTTTGAAAGCGATAGTCCCAATCCCCAACCCCGTTTCTTGGTGGTGTAGCCGGGTTTGAAAACGGTCCGGAACCTTGATTTGGAAATCCCCTTCCCTGTATCTTCCACATCAACGATTACACTGTCATCAATATCCACTGCATGCAGGATAATTCTTCCGGCCCCCTGAATGGCATCTGTGGCATTTTTTAGAAGGTTTTCAATCACCCATTCGAACAGGGTATCATTGAGGCTGATTGTGATTGGTTTAGAGGGCAGGTCCAGAAGGTATTCCACATTATGCCCCCCCCTGTTTTTCATATATCCCAGACTCTCTTCCAGGATTGCACTGAGATTTGCATTTTTCATTAAGGGCCTGGAGCCGATCTTAGAGAAGCGATCTGTAATCTTTTCCAGCCTGGATGTGTCTTTTTGCATATCAATGATAATGGAAGGGTCCAGGTCAGAATCCTTGAGCAATTCCATCCAGCCTATCAGTGAGGAGATAGGTGTTCCAAGCTGGTGGGCCGTCTCTTTAGACATTCCGGTCCACACCTCGTTTTGTTCTGCTGTTCTTGACACACTGAATGCAATATAGGACACCAGGATAAACAGTATGATAACTCCCAATTGAACATATGGAAAAAATATCAGTTGACGGAGCAGGAATGAATCACGGTAAAAAAGAAGCTGGTATTCACCGGGACCCAGATCGATCACCAGGGAGTCATTCTCTTCACGTGCATTCTCCAGTTGCCGGTAGAGATACTTTTGTTTTTCTGTTTTTAACGAATCCAGATTCTTATGGCTTATGATATCACCGTCAGCATCGGTAAGAATCACCGGAATATGAGTGTTGTTTTCAATTACTGAGAATGGGAAGGCCAGTTCGGTATCAAGATCTGCACTGGTCACAATGCGGACTGCTTCGGCCCACATTTCCATTTTTTGTCTTTCGGTTATTTCAATATGCTTAACCAGCCTGCTGGTATACCAGAGCGATCCCACACCAATCAGAACAGCGGATAAAAGTAGAATTTGCTTCCAACGCTGCTTCTTGCTGTATATATCCAACTTATGGCTGTTTTTCACCTTTATTCATCAATAACGAATTCCACAGCGGGTTTATTCTCAGTGCTATCTTTTTTCAGTTTTTTCTTGCGCCAGCGGCCTTTTTCTTTCTTTGAATCCACCACCCTGGAACTGTCTGGCTCTTCTGAAAATTCAAAGGTAAAGGATTCTTCGCTCTCTTTTAGTGGATCTTCAACTATTACTAGAGTTTCATCATGTTTAAAAAGGCCAAGCTCTTCATTCAGGATCTTTTTCAGTTCAGTTTTTTCCAGGTTCAGATCATTGCGAATCTTTTCAGCAGTCTTTTCCCGGTCCATCTCCACCTGGGCCCCTGAACCATCATTGTAAACCTTCAGAAAGAGAACCCTGGTATCGGAGTCATCTTCAGCAATATCGAATTCTCTGTTCCTGGCCCCACGCGCTTTGCTGTAGAGTAACTCGGACAGTTTAAGCTTAAGGCGATAGTCGTAGTTATTGTTGAATTCATGAATTCCGGAGGCAGACATGTTCAGGGCATTGGTATGAATCTCCATGGAAGGGATGATCACCTGTCCTTCTTTGATCAGGATGTTGTTTTCCAATGTTTCGAATTGAATATTCTCCAGCTCTTCCACTTCTATAAACCGGGAAAGTGCAAGAATGGGGGCGAAACTATTTAACTCGCCATCTTGTATACTTACACTATTTTCGCTGAGAATAGACTCCTTTCTGATGGAGAAAGTGGAATCAAAATCTGCTGAAATCAGGCAGTTCCCAGAGATGGTACCTTTTAAGTGTTCATCAGTTATCTGATCCTGTCCGAAATTTTTAAATGAATAAAACAGCCTCTTGATATCCAGGTTATAGAGCGATGAGTTGACATTGACAAAGATATCTCCGGTATGACCCTGTGTCATTTTGTAATCTCCCGTCAGTGTCCCATCCATGGTCTGCATGGTCAGAGAGTCTACCAGCAATATGGGCGAATCGTAAGTGGCAACTCCCCTGACATGCTTGGCCTCAAAGCGCTGCATGGTAAATTCAGAGATCACAAAGTTCAGTTTTAGCTTAAGCCTGTCCGGAAAGAGTATGGACCCATCCCGTTTTTTGTCGGCCCGGGAAAAACCAGTAATAAGCTCTTGAAGATCCAGCTGGTTAGTATGTAGTGTTGCAGATGCCACCAGGGGCTCATCTTTTTTCATCAGGTAAGAAAGCAGGTTCAGACCCGAACCCGAAAATGTAAAATCACTGTTTCCATAGGAGCCGGAAAGGGAAGGCTCCCAGAAGTCATTTTCTATATGAATGGTGCCATTCAGATTGGTAAAAGGAGTATCGTCTTTGTGAATTCTGAACATCACTTCTTCCAGGGAGAGCCCCCCGGCAAAATCGAAAGCCAGAAATTTCTGTCCCTTCGGTTTAAGCCTGTCATAAGTACCCGATAAGATGATATCACTGTATATCGTCCCCCTGGCTTTATTCAGAGGTATTTGCTCATACCAGTGAAGCCACTGCTCAGGATGAATATCTCCTTTGAGTTTAAATGAAAAATCGGGGTCATAAAAGTTGTGGATTTGACCATTCAGGGAGAGGTGATCGCTACCCACGTCAGCAGATAAGGATTCAATGATCAGGGAGGTGGTCACTGGATTAAATTCACCCCCATTTGAATAGCTTCCATTCAGGTTTAGATTTTTGACAGAAAAAGGCAGTATATCCCAGGATAAATTCGCATTTGAAGTTTGAAAATCAGCTTCAATTTTTGGCTTCAGGGTTGAACTGACCATTCCTGTGATCCTGGAGTCAAGCTGAAGGATCCCATTTCCCCTGATTCCCTGCAGCATGTTGCTTATCTCACTAGGCAAAAGGTCAAGAACCTCGTGTATTTCAAGATTTCGTGCAGCAGCAACCAGATCCATTTCCACTCCTTCTCCGTGGTGAAGAATGAAATGGCCGTCCATATCAGCTACAATTCGATCCAATTGAAGCTGTCCCGATTTAATGGTATAGAGAGAGTCGCTAACATCCAGGTTTAATTCCGCTTCAAGCTCTCTGTTCGAGGCATAAAGGATCTCTTTAGTTGATAACTCACCAAGCCATCCGCTTAAGGAACCCTTGAGCTGTGTATTGCGTTTGGAAAACCTTCCATTGAGGTCGATACGTTTAATAGTCCCTGTTGCGACAAGTTGCTTAACCTGGTTGTTAAGTACCAGGGAAAAGTCGATAATTCTCAGACTTGACAGGTTTACCGGCGAGATCTCTTTTTGCTCCCGGCCATTGCCAGAAAAAATTTGATAGTTTACCTCACCGTCGAGGTCTGTGTATAAATGCAGAATCCCTTCCCGGATCTCCAGCTGCCTGATATTGTATTTTTTCCGGATCAATCCAAGAAGATTAAAACTGACATTGATACTAGCTGCACTGAGTAGCGTATCTGCACCGGGGCCATTAAAATCCCTGGTGTTGAAATTATGCGTGGACCAGATGGTTACGTTCTTCAGCTGGATAGAGGTATTGGGAAATTTCTGGAATACACTTACAGTGATTTCATCTACATCCACTTTGCTATCGAGGCGGTGGTTGATCTGTTCCATCACAAAGGTTTTGAGATCGTCGCCATAAAATTTGACCACGACTACCCCTGCAATGGCGAGCAGGAGCAGGACTATCAACACAAAAGCCGACAGGTATTCAAGTATGATCCTGAACCTCTTTTTCATTTTTATTCAAGAAATTCGCTGAAATCGTGTTTATGGTCAAGTTCGACAGGTGCCTGGTTAAACCTGAATAACCTTACAGGCCGTTCTCCAGTTAATTTCATCTGATTTTTTTCCACGGTAAACATACAGCCCTCTCTTAATCCAAGGACCGTATCTCCAGGATTGGCCGCCAGGTATTCCATGATGCGGTCCTCCCTGGTCTCACCGGCATGCCCCGGGGGATTCAGATCGGTGTAATGCGGATTGATCTGGAAAGGAATGAGCCTAAATGCATTGAAGCTCTCGGGTTCCAGGATAGGCATATCGTTGGTGGTCCTGATGGTGGGACAGCATACATTGCTTCCTGCGCTCCAGCCAACATAGGGTGTTCCCCCAAGCACCTTCTGCCTGACTGGTTCAATCAAACCAAACTCCTGGATTAGTTTAATCAGTTGAAAGGTATTTCCACCGCCCACAACGATGGCATCAGCTTTGTTGACAGCTGCTATGGGATCGGAAGCATGGTGAATGGAGATAATATCGTGTCCTATTTCCGCAAAACGTTCCCTGACACGCGTTTCATAATCATCAAAACTGATGGTTACTCCGGCATATGGGATGAAAAGGCACTGCTGGCGTTCCTTACCAAGAAAATCCCGGATTTTATGTTTTGGATAATCCAGGTATGCTTCACCTGCATTGGTCGAATTGCTGATTAGTAACAGTCTCATGGGTGAAATATTTGATTATATAGCAAAGTTAATATTTTAATAAAACCCCATGACTACAAAAAAAAACCGGCCAGCCAGGGTTAATCCCTGAACCGGCCGGTCGGACTATAGGGGGTAAATTCTTTAAAAGGAAAAGGCGAATCCGATATTAAATGGATATAGTTCCGGGCCAGTACCTGGCTTGAAAAGCGGAGTCATATAATAGGTGGCGTAGAACCCAAGAGCTCTGTAACCAACTCTTGCAGTGAGGCCCCAGCGCAGTGGACTCAGGTTATAGTCACCCTTGGCTTTTTCTTTTGATTTTTCACCACTGACAGTGTATTTTATTTTCGTATTTGACCAGAGTTTTAAACCCCCAACAACTCCTGCTGAAATGTAGATTCTTTTATGTGGTGCCGGGATTTGAAACTCCAGCAAAAGAGGAGCAGTCATATAGGTCATGTTGAATTTGGACTTGGTAATATTTCCTGCATAGGCGGGAACGTATTCAACAATTTCTCTGGTATTTGGATCTTTTCGTATGCTGTTTTGGCCATCAAAGTTGTAGTTGATAAATTCAAATCCAAGGCCGGTAACGATACCTACTTTATCGGTGCCCAGGCCAAATCCATAATCGATAATGTTAATGTTCCAGTTCCATGATTTACCAGTGTTCAGGTCCATATAGGCGTACTCCGGTGGTAGCACCATGGAGTTGTCGGAAGTTACATAGTTGTTAAGCCCAATTTCCAGTCCGGCATAATGTGGTCTGAATCTTTTCTTCTTGTTCCCGGTTGACTTCCTTGGATAATCATCCATATCTATCACTTTTATTTCTGTTCCATTATCTCCCTCCACAATGCTAATACCACGAGAGCCAAGGACCACCCAAATGCTATCACCATTTTCTTCAACGATAAGAACTTCGTTCTGTCCCAATGTGACCTTAGTTCTTTCTGGGGTCTCTATGACTTCAACTGCTCCCAAAATATTGACGGTGTCAGCATAGGCAGGAGCCACAGCATCTTCTTCTGCAACAGGGGCTTCTTCTACAGCCGGTACTTCATCCACAGCAGGAACCTCTACTACAGCAGGAACCTCTTCTACCTCGGGAGCTGCTGAGACTTCCGGAATGGTATCTACTTGCTGTGCAGTAAGAGGGAGCATCATAAGAGATGCTATCATTAGTAAAAATATTTTCTTCATCGTTCTGGTTTTATTGATTTGGTGGTAAGACGGAGTAAGCTGATGAAAAGTTACAACTCTGTGTCAGAACTTCAGACCAATGACCACTACATCATCTACCTGGTCTGTTTCTCCCTTCCACTGTTCAAACTCTCGGTCGAGCTGCAAGCCCTGCTCATGCATTTCTTTTTCAGAGATAGAGGTCAGCAGCTTTTTGAATGGCAGGTATTTGAACTTTTTGCCATGAGGCCCCCCCGAACTGGTCGGCATAACCATCTGAAAAGAGATAAACGCTATCCCCTGGTTTCAGATTGATTTCGTGGCCGGTGAAGGGATGCATAACCAGATGAATACTTACTGGCATTTTATCTGTTTTATATTCGCTCAGTTCCTTTTCTCTTACCAGATAGAGAGAGTTATTTGCACCTGCAAACAACATCCGGCTATTATTTCTGTCCACTTTACAAACAACCATATCCATTCCATCCTTTGCTGCACTGGGGTCGCCCTTCTGGTGTAGTGTTTCAATGATCTGGCTTCGTAATTCATTGAGCAGGCTATCGGGATCGATGTCGGGGTGTTTATTTATAATCTCGTTCATAAGGGCCATTCCCAGCATACTCATAAAGGCACCCGGTACTCCATGACCGGTACAGTCAGCTGCTGCAATATAGTAGTGCTTTTCCTGTTCGCTGAACCAGTAAAAGTCTCCACTCACAATATCACGTGGTTTGAACAGGATAAAATGTTCGGGGAGTTTCGTTTTCAGTATTTGGGAGGAGGGGAGCAGAGAGTTCTGTATGGTCTGTGCATATTGAATGCTGGCCATAATTGATTTCTGATGCAGGGCAATCTGATCGCGCTGGAATCTTGCAAAATCTCTTTGGGCTTCAATCTCAGTGTTGGCCACTTCCAGTTCATGGGTTCGCTCCCTGACCTGTTGTTCCAATTTGTCATTCTGGGTTTTGATGGTCCTGATTCTGATAATATAAAACAGGTAGGTGCCTGTAATAAAAAGGAATACAATCAGAATCCGGAATACCCATGTATTGTACCATGCCTTGCGAATGGTAAAACTATAATTTTCTGTATAACCCCATATATTGTTTTTGCCTTTGGCCTTGTAAATGAACTCGAATTTACCTGGGGGAAGGTTGTTGTAATACGCTTTATAATCATTTCCCCGGTGGTAGGCGGAATATTTATTGCCTTTTCCACGCAGGAAGTATTCATATTCAACAGATGTTTCATCTGAAAAAGAGAGGGCGCTGATTTCAAATATAAAATTGTTCTCATTGTGAGCAAAAGACCTTCCCGGAGTGGGTTGAATCCTTGAGTTATTGAGGAACATATTTTCGATGTAGCATACCGGGGCAAAGTTCTGGGTTGATTTGGCTCTGATATTAAAATTGGATACTCCGTGATAGGTCCCAACCCAGAGAATATCATTGCTATCCATGAAGAGCCCGCCGGGTGTAATTTCATCACCGCTGAGACCATCCTTGGTGTTGATGGTAAATTCAAAGGTCTTGGTATTGGTGTTGAAATAACTGAATCCTTTATTGGTTCCCAGCCAGAGGTAATTCCTGTTTTTAGCAGGGAGAATGGATTTGATCATCATATTGCGGTCAAAGGCAGATAACTCCATTTGTTCAAAACGGCTATCATTAACAAGACCAATACCACAATCCGTTCCTACCCAGATATGCTTCCCTTCAAGATAAAGTGACCAGATGCTGCATTCGGTTTTCTGTAACAACTCAAATTCGCTTCCATTGAAGGCTACAAATCCCGAGTTATTTCCCCCAATAACTAAGCCATCTTTCTCAATAAGCTGAAAGATATTAGCCGTGTATTTGTTCTTTAGCTCACTTGGTTGAGAATAGAAATCCGAAAAATAGTATATGACCCCATTGATCCCTGTTAGCAAAAAAATCTCCCCCTTGCCTGTCACAAAAATGTTTTCAACGCTATGCTTGATTTGCTTGAATGGTTTATGCTTGACAATCTCCAGGCTTGTGCCGCTTACTTCAAATAATCCTTCATTATTGGCCAGTAGAATATTGTTGTTGGACAGCAGGGTTCCAGCGAATTTGGTATTGTCAGATCCAATTTCGGAAGTAAAGTTGACCAGTTTATTTTGATGAAAATAAAAGGCCCCATTGTCCGAAGTGATCCACATTCGCTGTTGCTTATCCTGGAAAGCGGAATAAATATAACTATTGATAATAGCCGGATAGAAATTTCGCAAGCCTTTGCGATTGGTAAGCTTTTGTAATCCGCCCGAAAACCCGATCCATATATTGTCTTCGTTATCAATCAGAAAGGATAGGATTTTATTATTCTTAATTCCAATCTCCTGTTCGTAAATAATGGGTTTCTGATCCGTGGAGATGACTTGCATTATCTTGGAATCGGTCACCAGCCATACAGAACCGAATTTATTGGTGGTAATATCTGAAATGATATTGACCGGAAACTGGAGACTGGTATTCAGATTATGAAATGTGGTTCTCCGACGATTTTCAATCAGGGCGGGAAGATGCGTGATGGATAGACCATCCCGGGTGGATATCCAGATACTGTCATTTGGATCAATAAAGAGGGAATAGCAATCCATATCACTCAGGCGGGTGACCAGTTTCTTGTCAGGATCAAACATAAAGACCCCCTGGATGGTAGCCAATAACAGATTCTTGCTTCCCGGATCCTCTGTGAGGCTGTAAATAACCCCTGGAAGTAAAGGGTGCTCATCATTTAGATAAGCAGTGCTTCCATCTGCTCGTTCCAGGTATATTCCGTCGTCTCCCATGAACCAGCGATTATCCCGGGAGTCTATAAAAATGGAATGGAAAGAGATCCCGCCCCACAAAATATTCGTGGTAGAGTCACCGGAGAATTTTGCAATTCCACTGGTGGTGGCGAAATACATACACCCACTGCTGTCCTGCTTGATATCCCTTACAGAGTTATCCGGCAGGCCCTGTTCATGGTTAAAGACAAGCATCTCCCTGCCATTGTAGCGGACTGCTCCTGAGTTGGTTCCGAACCACATGTAACCTTTCCGGTCCTGAAAAATGGAGAGGATATCTTCCTGGGGAAGACCGTCGTCAGCTCCGTAATTCACATAGGGCAGCTGACCGGTTTGAAATCGTTCGTAATAGCTGTTGATAAAGGCCTCAGGTGTCTGAAGGGTATTTCCCTTGAGTGCTTTTAACAGGACACCTATCAATCCCTGTCGTTGAGAACGGCTTATAAATTTTTCAACTTCTTTTTGCAATTCCGGTTGATCTTTGCGGAGCGCCCAACAAACATCCACACTGCCCAGCTCCAGCTTTCCTTCCAGGTCGGGGTACGCGGAGAGTTCATTGAAAGCATTATATAGAATGGTATAATCTGCATTTCCCGAAAGCACTTCGGGGATGAAATTGTTTACATTTTCAAAGTAGTAATTGGTAACACCATTCTGGTTCAGGATATCTTCATAAACCGTTTTACTGCCGGTCACCCCCCGGAATTTATTTAAATCATCCAGCGTCTTTATATCCACCCCTTTCCTGGCCACAACCATATAAGCCGAGGTGTATACAGGAACCAAATTAACTTTCCTGGACCTCCAGTCCAGGTCGGCAATGGTCTCCGTTGCCAGGTCAAAATAGTTGAACCATTCCGGGGTGTAGGAAGAATCCCTGATCACATTTCCTTCCTTATCTTCCCAGTATTTTGTAAAGCTTGGAGTGACTACAAACTCAAGAGATACACCAAGGTAGTCGGCAAACTCTTCGGCTAGGGCATGCATGAATTGCTTCTGGCCGTTTTCGTGATATACAAAATCCCGGTCCCTGAGGGCCACGACAAGTTTACGGGAAGCCAGAATCTCATCCAGGTCACGCTGGTAGCGGTCCAGTTTCAGGTTCTTTTTGAGCCTGTCCACATAGGAGTTGTAAGTAATTCCAAAACGCCTGTAGAAGAGTTCATCCAGGAAGCCATTGCTGGCAATGGTTTCAAAGAAATTTTCAACTTCCTGAATTAGGGGGTTGTTTTTTTCAACGGCCCATGCAGTCCGGCTGGTTTCACTAATGGGAAAGGCAATTTTATATTTTTGTCCACTGCTCGCATTGAAATTCAGAGCCTCATCTGCATCCAGAATGATCCCGTAAACCCGGCCTTCCTCAAGCAATTGTTTGGTTTCTGCAGTGGTCCTGGTTCTGACCAGCTCAATCTTCTCCGCAAGGGTACTATTGATTTCCTTAAGATGCTGCTCAAAAGTGGTGGCTTCCAAAAACGCCACCCGCTTGTTAGAGAGATCTGCGAGTCCACGTGGGAGTTCCTCATTTTTGTTGATCATTAATAGTTCGGCCGACTGCAGGGTTTCGGCAAAACCAAATAGTTTTTTTCGCCATTCAAGAATGGTAAAAGTGGAGCAGATTATATCGGAATCCTTTAGTGCATCGGGGGTGTACAGGAGATCAGGATTGGTTTCAATATCGGGGGGAATGCTCCCGTTTTTCTTAAAGACGTCCTTCCATTCGATTTTTACTTCGATCAGTTCAACATTGAGGTAGCGGGCAAACTCCAGTGCCAGATCGTAGTTGATGTTTTTCAGGTCAGCAGAGGTAAAGGCCACATAAATTTTTCCGGATCGCCTGATCTCATCCAGACTCCTGCCATAAAGAAGAGCCGGTATGAGGCATACCAATAGAAGGAGAATAATTCGCTTCAGAAACATGGTGTTTACTTTTCGAAAAAGTCCTTCAGACCGCCAAAATAGTGAGCATCCCAGCCTTCGGCCATATCATCAAAGGCAGCATCAGGGATGTGGGTGTGGTGAAGTTCTATTTTGGTATAGTACCGGTCAGGCCGGAGGGATATGGTAACGATCGATTTCTCTTCCTGATCCCCAAAAAACCACTCCTGAACAATCTTGAGGTTCTGTTCAAAAGCAATGTTTACTCCTTCTATATCACCATCGAAGAGAGAGAATCTGGTTCCTGGTTCTTCTTTCATTTCGGCTGCAGCGCCTGTCCACAGGGCGATGGAAAAAGGATTGATAAGTGCAGCATAAATTTCTTCCGGAGTCCCTTTGATGCGATAATATTTGCGAAGTTCTTTCATGATCAGCTCAGTTAACCAAAAATAAGGCTTTTTATGGAATAATCAGAGAACCGGTGAGCCACAGATCTTAATCCACAGACTTGTATACTTCGGAAATTTCGATCTTTACAATTCGGTAGCCTTTCCAGACTTCGATGGCAGCAAAGACGATCCCCACAAAAACAGCAAACATCCCAGCATAGAAAAATGCAACGATTAACCAGTCAAATGTGGGAGTCCTCATATTAATGGTTAAGCCGATCAATACTGAGCTGACAATAAAAAGGGCCACGGCCAGGGAGTAGCTGAATACGGCATTACGAACCAGTGAGATACGTTCAATCAGGTGGCTGATCTGCAGTTCAATATTGCTTAAGCGGCTGCTATCATTTTCATCAATCTTCTCCTGGTGGAATACTTTGCGTTTTTCTTCATTTAGCAGCCGAATGCGGTTTACCACCAGGCTGTATTTGTTATTCATACCGAGCAGAAGCAGTCCGCAGGCCGAGATCATCAGTCCGGGTGCCAGCATCCCCTGAATCAATTGAACAATGGGAGTTTCCATATCATTGATATAATGAGTACAAATGTTGTGAATTAATATGGATTTATCAAGATGTGCTTACCCGGGAACGCAGGCTATAATTCGTCCCTGAAAAACAGCTCCTCTTTCAAGGTGACTATTCGGTCTTCCACAATGGCCCGGATGGAAACACCCTGATTGCTCTCCTCTTTCTCAGGAAGCCGGTCCAGGGCATCAATAAAGCGCTGATAGTCGACGAGAGCTTCTTTGTGTTGATGCATGCTGTTATCCAGAATGGAAGCCATAAAATAGAGTGAAATAACATTTGTAGTGTCGGCTTCCCATGCCCCTTCATAAAGTGAATAAGCCTCTTCGTATTCCATTTCCAGACGTTTGATATTGCCCTGTTCGGAATAGATGCGTGAGACAATCGACGGATCGGGCTGCATCAGTTTTAAGGATCTGTTCAGGTGGGACATCGCCTCTTTTTTCATGGTAGTAGTGGCCAGGCTTGCCCCGAGGAAAAAATAGATCTCAGCATCGAGGGTATCTTTTTTCACAGCGTGAGTAAGCGATTCGATGGCTGCATTGAAATCTACTCGCAGATAGTGAGATATCCCTTTGAATTTGAAAGTAAAAACCGTAGAGTCACCAAGTTGATTGGCATACTCTAAATAGCGCACAGCAGACACAGGTTCTCCGGTCTTATAATAGGCATATCCCAATAGCTTACTGAATTTGATACTGGTGGTATCGATTACTAACATTTGCTCGCAGATGGGAATGGATTTCCATGCATTCTTTGATTGGATGTACCAGTTCACCAGGGCATAGGCCGCTTTCTGGTTTTCCGGGTAGTGGCGGTATGCAC
>PVMK01136606.1_pt1 | contig 14895 bp, 17 predicted proteins | sample 1853481 | NCBI WGS metagenome assembly PVMK01 (sample SAMN08533507, study PRJNA380276) | Marine sediment metagenome, whole genome shotgun sequencing project.
TTGATTCTAAAATTTGAATGAAATACCCAGCGAGTTGAGGAGGATTAAAAGTCGATTTAACAAGGCCAACAATCCGCCAATCTCTGCTTCTGGCCGAACTGAGAACTAAACACGCAAGAAATCAGGCAACAGATTGGTTCTGCTTTCCGCTCAGCACCGGAACAAGGGGTATCCAGAGTGATCACTTCCGAGATCGACCCAAAGGGAACTTCGTGAATGACAGTGATCCAGCTAGCGGGAGCTTGGAAAAACCATTAGTCACTCATTTGCGATTGAAGCCATTGCCTGTTTCCGATTGTGATGAGACACACGCATGCGACTACCAGAATGATAACTGTCTCTGGTGCTCCTTCAAATTGTTGTATGCCGTCTCGCGAGGTAATGCCAGCGTACATCACCCATGCTCTGGCCAGTGAGTTCCAGATCCAGTGACAACCAAATGCAGCCCAGAATCCGAAGCGAAGATATAAGATCGATAGCAAAAGCCCGGAAGCCGTTGTACCAATAACAAGGGAAATTCCAACGGGGTTGCCGAAGAGTCGGCCAAAGAGATGCAGCAATCCGAAAGGCAGGCTGCCGCCCGCTAAGCCTGCCCAGGGTCCATGCAAGCCATTTAGAAGGTGCACGACACCGGCCCGCATAGAAGCCTCTTCAATTAAGGCTGGGCCCAAATTCCGTAAGAAGCCTGTTGGTTGGATGGTCGCAAAAAACGTAGTTGCCGCCGACTCCCCATGGAGAAAGCGAAAAAATAGCCCGCATGTGATACTTAAAAGAAGCCCCACTGCCAAACCAATAGCCAGACTGCGCCAACCGGTGACCATGGGTGCGGAAACCTGCAGTCGGGAAGCAATCCACCGAACAGCCGTGAGAATGACAACAAGCCCCACAACACCAATCAAGCCAGCGACAATACCCTTGGCCCAGACGTTATTGGTCACGGAGACCAGAGACTCCATAGCTACAGTAAAGGCCAACATAAGGACTACGGGCACAAGTAACCAAAGATAGCGTCTTATTCCAACGAACATTGCCGGACGATCTCTCATATTACCCAGTGTACCGTTTACTGACTCTCACATCCTTGATGGCTACGGTGTCTATAGTTCACGTTCAGTAGTTCCAGTTCTGGCCGAGAGCACTGATTGTTGGCGCCGTAAACTAGGAAAGGCGAACGACTGCTCTCTGGTGAGAAGCGAAACAAGGGCGGAAGTGATTGCGAATCAGTGCTTACGACCCATAACGGCCAAACTGTGAACTCAGCGGCCGGGTAATCAGGTCCCAGCGGATTGCCGCTTCACCGAAGCATTATTGTTCCTCACATCTCAATCCTTTGATGACGTATACGATATACATTGCTTACCGATGTATATTGAAGTATGATACTGTCCATGAATAAGGCCGTTCCCGATATTGATCTCAAAAGCCAACTGAACAAATGGCAGTTGCAATTGCGCAAGGGCGTTTTGGTTTATATGGTTTTGAGCCTGCTGAACAAACAGGAAATGTACGGCTATTCGCTGATTTCATCCTTGTCGAAAAAAATGTCTGCGAGCATGGCCGAAGGCACTATTTATCCTTTACTCAATCGCATGGTGCGAAACGGCAATATCAGTTTTGAATGGCGAATCATGGAGTCCGGGCCGGCGCGCAAGTATTACCAGATCACCGATTCAGGGAAGGAGCTGCTCTGCGGCATGCATTCACACTGGCAGGGCATTAATGACAATTTGCAGGGCTTGAGAGATGGCTGAATACGACAATTCAATGTTTACTTCCCAGTCCGCTCAGGATCTTTGGGTAAACTATCTACACCGGGTAGATGCCCTGTGCGGTGTGCTGGATCAACGCCAAAGAGCCGATATACAGATGGAACTCAAGGCGCATTTACTGGAGAGCTATGTCCAGTTGAACGAGGGTGATGAAACCACTCGCATTACCTCTGCCATCAACAAGTTGGGGCAGCCAGAAGAATTTATTCCTCTGTGGGTCGAAGAACGTTTGCTGGATGGGGCTCAGGCAGGATCCAGCACGCGCAATCTGTTTCACCTGTTCCGGATCAATGCCTCCAAGAGTATTCGACAGTTTTTTGTCTCCATGTTGATGGGATTTGGTTACCTGCTATCGTTTTTCCTGTTTATTATCGCAGTCATGAAACTGGTATTTCCAGAGCATATCGGGCTGTACGTATCCGATTCCGGTTTTCCCATACTTGGCTACGTTGATTCGGATAATTTCACCGAATTACTGGGCTACTGGTTGACCCCCATCGGACTCATTGCGGCTATCGCACTGCAGTGGTTTCTGAACACACTGCTAAAGCGCAGAAGTGCGCAATTAAAAAACTGAACCCATATTAATCCGATGCCTTCTGGGTAACTCCACAGGGCATTATTTTTAAACCAATACATCGTTAAACGATGTATATTGAAAAGGAGATAATTCATGACATCGGTAAAATCAGTGACAAGCACCCTGGCGCGAATGACCAAAGCTGTTTTGAAATGGTCGCTCATTGGCCTGACGAGCGTGGCGGCCCTTGCATTCCTCACGGAAAGTTTTTTCAAAGCGCAAAATGTAAAACATTACCCTGCCCCCGGTGCACTCTTTCAGGTGGGTGAACATAAAATGCACATATGGTGCGAGGGAAGCGGAGAACCGGCGATCGTACTGGATTCCGGCGCCAGCATGTTTTCCAGCGGCTGGCGTTGGGTGATGCCGGAGCTCGCCTCATCCACTCGGGTCTGCGCCTTTGATCGTTCGGGTTTGGGCTGGAGCGAGGTTTCCCGCCCGCCTTATGATGGCATTAGCGCCGCCCATGAATTGAATGCACTGCTCGAACAGGCGGGCGTCGAGTCACCTTTCATTTATGTTGGTCATTCACTGGGCGGCAATCTGGGCGGGATTTATCACCAGCAATACCCTAATGATTTGAGCGCTCTCATCATGCTGGAACCAGGCAATCCCGAGATATTCCTGCAAGAAATCGGCGAGGACAGAGGGGCGGCTGTGGTGCGCGGTAAACTCATCTCTGACTGCGGCATGAGATGTGTCATGATGGCTTTTGTTTCTTCGCTGGGTGTCATCGATGTTGCCCTGGCACAGATCGACGCCGTCAATGATCCGCTCTACCACGCCCAGGCATTGGCTGAGTACAAAGCCAGGATCAACCGCACCGAAGCACTGCAGTTTCTTGCTCAAAGGGGAAAATACCTCACTGAAATCATGTTCCAGTCAGCAGACAGCAAGGAATATGGGGATTTACCGGTCGCTATCTTTCATTCGGAAAATGCTGGAGAATTATTGGGCGATTCCGACAACCCACAGGACCTGATTAAGGACCGTGAGAAAGGGGTTCGGGCCTATGCGAGCGCTCTGACTCATTCCACTCACTCACTGGGGCTCACCAAAATCACCCAGGCCAACCACTTGACCATGGTCATGTATGAAGAACCCGCCAAGCAGGTATCCTCGCGTGTTCTGGAGATATTGCAGCAAGTGCGTGAATGAAATCTGTTATTTGTGTAGGAATTTCCCGCGCCTATCCTGACTTAACTTCGCCGGGGCTGAAGCGACCTTTCTGCTGGACATCAAGAACTCAGGCGCAATTGTCGGTAGTTATAATGACCCAACCAACACGCATGGCTTTATTGCGACGCCGCAGTAAGATGTCGTGAAATCATAAGCAAACGACACAGTTGACCGATCTGATGACCCCGGCCATGCGCCGGGGTTTCTTTATCTGGCGAATGACCGCTGATGGCCGAAAGTGAACTAAACCACGCTGAAATTCATGGCTATTTGTGTTCCGCTTTCTGGCGGTAAGCAGACATGATTTACCTGAGTCGAACATTTCGGCTATCGACCCGAAACGGAACTTGTCTCAAAGAATACGGAATCTCCGTTACAGTCGCTGAATAAAATCCGACGGTCTCATTAGACGCCTCGGTTCAGCCTGGGATGGGGCTGTCGGTTTCTTTTATCCCCCAAACTTTTAGGCCATAATCAGAGCATGAGATTCTGGCAAGAACTGCGAAGACGGCGCGTTTACCGGATGGCCGGCTTCTACGTTGTGGGTGCCTGGCTCATCATTCAGGTTGCCGACGTGTTTTTCCCCGCCTGGGGTCTCCCGGAAACCGCCCTGCGCTTTCTTATCGTCGCCACGATATTGTGCTTTCCGGTTGCGCTGATTTTTTCCTGGACCTTCGACATAACCACATCGGGCATCGTCAAAACAGAACCAGCCGAGGCTGGCGAAATTTTTGATAACTCACTCAAGCGCACCGATTACTTCGTCCTGGTCGCCTTACTCTCGATCGGTGCTGCCATTGTGTTCAGCAGTTTGCAAAGAATTGTCGAGGAAGTGGACGATGCTGTGGCGGTGCGCCGAAAAAATTGATAATTCGGTCGCTGTTCTGCCGTTCGCTAACCTGGACACCAATCCGGAAACCGGCTATTTCTCCGATGGCGTCACCGAAGAAATTCTTCACAGGTTATCCTCGCTAAAAGCGCTGCACATACTGAGTCGAACCTCGTCTTTTCGCATTTCGCAATAGCAACGAGGGCCCGGCGCGTATCAGCGAACTGCTGGGCGTGCAGGTACTTTGCTGCATGGCAGCGTTCGTCGTGACAACAACTTTGTACGCGTCACCGCGCGCCTGATTGACGACACGGGCTACCAGGTCTGGAGTGAAACCTTTCGATCGCAAACTCGAGGGTATTTTTGCCATTCAATCCGAGATCGCGAATACGGTCGCCAGCCGTATCGAGCGCCAGATTATTCCTCTTGCTGAACTTCCAGCCGGCCGCACGACCACGAACATGGAGGCTTATGATGCCTACCTGGTGGGCCGCGCTTTCGAGAACGCAAGAGCGCCCGGTTGGCAACAAAAAGCTATTGCGGCTCATGAAGAAGCTATTCGTCTGGATGAGAACTACGCTCCTCCGTATGCGGGACTGGCCGTGGCGCTAGTAATTAACAAAGACTGGGTTGCTGTTCGCGAGTCCGCCATCCGAGCGGCGGAAACAGCTGTCGAATTGGACCCCGAACTGGCCCAAGGGCACGCTGCGCTCGGCTTGATGCTGCTTGAAGATACGGAACTCGAAGGCGCCGAACGGTCGTTGCGGCGGGCTCTGGATCTCGACCCATCGCTCTCGATTGCCTACAGCTGGCTGGCGTCTACTCTGCTGGAACAGGGTCGTGTCGAAGAATCGCGAGCCGTGGAGGAGCAGGGCCTGCTCGTCGATCCGCTAAACCCCGTATTGTCTTACAATATGGCTGACTGGTTAAAGAGACTCGACGAACACGAACGCGCTGAGAGACTCCTCTTGCGGCTGACCTATCTGCCCGACCCCCCCTGGATGGCCTACTCTGGGCTGCGGAGGTTGTACTCCGAGACGGGCGAATTCGACAAATCACTGCATTGGGCCAAGGAAGCTGTACTGGCTTCTCCAAGTTACAGGGCCCGTTTTTCAAAGCCCACCTGGCGGGGCTCTATAATCGTCTCGGCCTGACCGGGGATGCCGACTACTGGGAAGCCGCTGCTTTGGCGAATACGCCGCAGCCGGAACGAAGATTTATCTACAAGTCCATTGGGTTTCAAATACGTGGCGACCTGGCAGGAATATCAGCAGAGATCGACAAGCTTCGTACAGCACTCGGCTCCGATATAGACGGCTTGCAGGGTTTTGCCGCAGCCCAGTATGCATCCGCGAATATTTTTGTCGCAAACTTTGATGTGGGCATTGATGTATTTGAGAAGGCGTTTGACTTCGAGTCACTACCCATAGTTGACCTTATCGAAACCTTTGGGCATTGGAGTTTTCACACGCACTCGCCTATGCCTATCAACAAGTTGGACGAGACGATGAAGCGAATGTGCTTTTGACTCGACTCCATGAACGGCTCAACGCATATGTCATTGAGGACAATTATGACTTTGGGCCGGTTCATCACCTGCTTGCGCAGAACTTCGGCCTGCGCGGTGACTTTGATGCTGCCGCAGACGCTTTGGAAGCAGCTATCAAGGTCGGTTGGTTGCGGTACATCTGGGTTATGAATGACCCTACGTGGGCTCAGACGATTGCTGACCCTCGTATCGCCCGCATGCTCGATGACGTCAAGGTCGAACTTGAACGTCAACGAGCTGTAGTGGAGCAAGCCGATGCCGAACACGATTTTCGCGCCGAAATTGAAGCGATGCGAAGCGCCCTCGGCGATTAGCCAAAGCGAGCAGAGATTGGCAAGTGAGGGCTACGATCTCTGCTTACGACTGTGGTTTCAACCGGTCGATGCAACACATTGGTTAAATCGTTCAGCTGGTGTTTCGAAGTTTAACGTTTCTCTTGGCCTCTCGTTAAGGCGTCTGGCGACTGCGTTCAACCTGTTCTGGTGAACGTTCGATAGATCCATTCCTTTCGGGAAGTACTGCCGGAGCAAGCCGTTGGTGTTCTCGTTGGAGCCACGCTGCCAGGGACTTTGTGGATCACAGAAGTAAATCTTGATGTCCGTGTCCAAGGTGAAGCGTTTGTGATCGGCCATTTCTTTACCGCGATCCCAGGTGAGTGACTTGTAGAGTTCCCTGGGTAGCTTGTGGGCCTGCTTGATGAGCGCGTTGATCACCGTCTCAGTGTCTTTGCTTTTTACTCTGGCGATCAGCACATAGCGAGTATTGCGTTCGACCAGGGTTGCGATCTGACTGTTCTTGCTGCCAAACAGGAGATCGCCCTCCCAGTGACCCGGTACGGAACGATCCTCAGCCTCGGCCGGCCGCTCGCGGATCGAGACGGTGTCGCTTATTCGGCCATGATCTGCTGTCTTCTGTGTGTAATGTCGTGAACGACGCATCCTGCGGGTGCGCCTCAAGTGCTGCAACAACTCTTTCTTCAAGGCTCCGCGGGCCTGGATAAAGAGCGTGCGATAAATGGTCTCGTGTGACACCTGGTAGGTCTCGTCGTCCGGGTAGGTGCGCTTCAGCCATCCCGCGATCTGCCGCGGTGACCACTGGAGCTGCAGCTTGTTCGCCACAATACGCGCCAGCGCAGGGTTCTGTGCCAGTTTACAGCTCTTTGGGCGATGGGCCCGATCCCAGGCTGCTTCATCTGCCACATTGGCTCGATAATGCTGTCGGCCGCCGTTGCGGTTGATCTCTCGGCTGACTGTAGACGGGGCACGATTTAATGATGCCGCGATCGAACGAAGCGATCGGCCGGTGACGACACCACGCGAGATCTCTTCACGCTCAGCAAGTGAAAACGTTCGCCTGGACCGTGTTCTCTTCGGTGGCCGTATCCCACCCGTCCTGCGAAGAATGCAGCCTACCGAGCTATGTGTACGGTCAAAGAGCTGTGCAATCGTTTCTAGAGAATCGCCTTTCCGCCAGCGATCCCACATCAGTGCCTTGTCTGTTTCGGTGTAATGAATCCGTGGTTTGCGGGGCATGATGCAACACTCCTTCTTTTACTCAAAGATAGCAGTGTGTTGCGTTGACCGGTTGAATTCACAACCCAAAGCAGCCCTCGATCATCGAGCATGATGTCGTGGATTCAACGTCTCAAGCGGGTCTTTGCGATCGATATCGAGACGTGTCGGGATTGTGGAGGGAAAGGGCTTTTTCATTTCGGGTATGTCAAATCATTGTCCCTTTAGGACAAGCAGGCTCGAACCCATCCCCCTATGATTAAATCTGAATTTTCACCATCATCTGAGGAGAAATATCCATGCGGAAATCGTCTGCGCGGTTGAGAAAAAAGGTACACATGGCCGTCACCGCCATAAGTATTTTGGTGCTGGTCAATCCGGCGTTCTCAGACGAACTCAAATATGATCGGGAGATTCATTTGAAAGGCACCTCTAACACTCGTGATATTGGCGGCTACCTGACCAGCGATCTGCGCACCCTCCGCTGGCGACAGATTATTCGCTCTGAAAACCTGTCACGGCTCACAGCCAGCGATTTTCAGAAACTCGAAGAGATAGGCGTGAAAACGGTCATCGACTTGCGCACTGACAGGGAACACGAACAGTCGCCTACGGTCTGGCTGGGTGATAATCCACCCCGGTTTTTTCATTTTCCGGTCGGTGATGCTCAAAACGATTGGTTCAATGCACAACGTAAGATGATGAAAAGCAACAGGTTCACCGAAGAGCAGGCCCTGGAGCACATGGTCGAAGGCTATCGCATGATCGCAGAAGTGGGACCACCCAGTTACCAAAAACTGATGGACCTGGTGCTCGATCAATCCAACTGGCCTGTTCTGATCCACTGCAGCGCAGGCAAAGACCGCGCAGGTGTCGCGGTTACGCTAATCCTGGAAGCCCTGGGCGTGGACCGGGAAACCATCATGGAAGAATTTCTGCTGACAAACGAAATTGGCCGTTCAGAGGAAAAAGCAATTTTTCTTTCCAAAAAGCGCAAAAGCTCCCGCAGCGTAGGGGGACGCAACAAAGGTTCGTCGGCCAGTGCCTGGTTTCCGATTGTAGGCGTGCAAGCGGAGATGCTGGAGGCTTTTTACGTGAGTGTGGATGAAAAGTACGGTTCCATGGATGCCTTTCTGACCGAATTGGGCGTTGATCAAGACGCCCGCAGGACACTCGTAGCATCATTGACCACGGAACAACCGAAATTGGCGATGGGAGTCAATCAATAGCCGGTAAAAAAGAGGGGGCAAACGCCCCCTCCAAGGGGACCTGTGGTAACTCTGAGAAGGAGACCGCTCATGAGGAGAGCGAATTACCACAGTTAGTGCACAGTCAATCATTTATCCGATGTTCTGGGCGGGTATAATCGACTACTGGATATAGCTTGCCACGACAATGTTTCGGGCAAGTTTCAAAAAACAGCTAAATTGTTACAAATTGTTACCAATGGAACCTTCCCGACCAGAAAAGCCGGCCGACCAACCACAGTTGCTGGTTGTTGACGATGACAAGGGCATCCGCGATCTTCTGTCCCGCTACCTTACGGAGCAGGGTTTCAGGGTATCTGCGGTAGAAGATGGTCAGGCCATGGACGCATGGCTAAGGGATGGAACCCCGGACCTCGTGATCCTGGACCTGATGCTGCCGGGTGAGGACGGCTTGTCTCTGGCGCGTCGCTTGCGCAGCGACCACGGGTTCCCAATCATTATGATCTCGGCCCGGGGTGACGATATTGACCGGATCGTGGGCCTGGAAGTCGGGGCCGATGATTATCTTCCGAAGCCATTCAATCCGCGTGAACTTCTCGCTCGTATCCGGGCGGTGCTGCGCCGTAATTACGGGATCGGGGAGGCCGGGGAAACAAGTGACACTGATTACCGATTCGGCCCCTATCACTTCGATTCCAGGCAGCGCAGACTACATCGGCAGGATCAGGAAATCGACCTCTCCAGGGCAGAGTACGAGCTACTGTATGTCTTTATCAGGCACCCGAACCGGGTACTCAGCCGCGATTTCATCATGCAAAACCTGGGAGGTGAAGACCGCGACCCGTTTGACCGCAGCATTGATGTGCGGGTAACGCGTCTGCGCCAGAAATTACTGCAGGACCATGGTCTGACCGTAGCAGCGCAGGTACCTGCACTACCTGAAAAGAACCTCGGCCTTCCCTATCTGTTCTTTTTGCGAGATGCCCTGGCCAGGCGCACAGGTGAAGAAATTGCGATTTTGAAGAACCCGGGCGGGAAACGGCTGTGGGTGGATATCCCGGTACAGGGCAGCATTGTTCGACTGGGGTTTGATCGGAAGCGGACGAGTGCCCGCCCTCCAATGGTATTGATTCTCGTCATTGGAGGTGGCATCGTGTTAACCCTCCTCACCAGTTTTGCCATAGTACGCCGTGTCGTTGGGCCGCTGGACCTTCTCTACTCAGCCGTGCGGGAGGTTGGCCAGGGTAACTGGCCCCCGCCAATTGCGGAAAATGGTCCGGAGGAGTTGGCAACATTGGCGCGAGCCTTTAACAGTATGTCGTCCGAACTCCAGGCGTTAATGGAAAATCGTACCGTATTGGTCGCCGGGATTTCCCATGACCTGCGCACGCCGCTGACTCGTCTCGGCCTGGCTGTCGAAATGCTGGGCGAAGACTCCGACTCCCGGCTTGTGGCCGACATCCGGCATGATCTGGCTGTGATGGAAACCCTGATCAGGCAATTCTTGCAATTGGCGCAAGGGCTGAGCGACGAGCACGTGGAAGAGCTGGATTTAGGGGAGATACTCAAGGCCCATGTAATGGATTTGCAACGCCAGGGTTATGAAGTCCAACTGTCCGGGGAACATCACCGTCCATTCCTCGGTAACCCACTCGCGCTGGATCGCATTCTGACCAATCTACTCGACAATGCCGCTCAACATGGTGGCGGAAGGCCTATTGACGTCGACTTACAAAGTGATGAGCAGTCCATAAGCGTGCGGATTCGTGACCGGGGGCCGGGTATCCCCGATGCACAGAGAGAGGCTGTGTTTCGTCCTTTTTATCGCCTGGAAACTGCGCGGAGCGAACACACCGGTGGCAGCGGGCTGGGGCTTGCGATTGCGAGTCAACTCGCAATCAAGAACGGCTGGACGATCAAACTCGAGCCACGTCATGGCGGAGGCACCATAGCAAAACTCGAACTGCCAGTCGCGAGCCAACTATCCTGATCTGGTGACAGACATACCCTGACGTCCCCGGCCAATTACCACACCAAGTGGCGCCATTGCACGCGAAATGTAAGAGGTCCCTTGGGGCCGAAAAGTCCGGAAATTACTTGCCCAAACTCGTTTCATACCGCAACCAGATAATGTTTGTGTGTTTCTTTGGGGACACAAAACGAGCCGCTTCCCTTATGTACTGGCATCGCAACCGGCTCCGCTCTGTCATATTAAAGATAACACCTCCACCCAGCCGTATTTTGTCAATCCCGAAATTGTAAGCGTCGTTCCAGGTCGTCAACACGCCGGCCAGGAGAAACGGTCTCACCTTGTCAGTTCCAGGTTTTGACGCCACCAGAATCCATCGAACCGAATTGGACCCCATAGACCGTTCATCGAACCTGGCATTGAAATCATGCTGGTAGCCGATCTGCAGGACAACTTTGAGTCGATCTGGAAGATCCCACAGGCTTTCAGTACTGCGCGTCATGTCCCAGAAACCACCAAAATAGAGACGACTCTCAACGTGATCCGTGCGCTGTGTGAAGCGATAACCCCCATTGAGTATTAAGCTGGTAGTTCTTTTTGAATAGCCCATCAGTTCCACGAAGTGGTTGCTGAATGAACTCATGTGATCATCAAGCCGAAGCTGATACTCTGCCGAGTAATCCAGACCGTCATCATTTTCAACAAGAAACAGACCGCCTGACCAGAGAGCGCTATCCGTTGTAGTTTGCGCTGCCAGGGCATTGGAAAGGAGCATGAACACACATGCCAGGCCACCAAAAAATGGCTTGAGATTTATCCTCGGACTTGTACTCAATTGCACTTCCCAATGAAATCGATTCTGGGTTATTCAGATTTCGGCCCCAAGGGACCTCTTACAGTTCTTGTAAGAGCGTCCTTGGGCGCGAACTGAGCTTGTCCAGCCGGGCGCAAAGGCGTTATCCAAGCGGTCGGCCGCAAGCGACCTCTTACAGTTCGGTCCCACGGAGCCTCTCATATTTTCAAGCCACCTGAATCAAGCCATGAAGGAGAAAAGATAATTTTCCCAACTCATCACCCGCAGTATGACTTTGCGGATAATCGCCACGGGTTTCCAGGTGTCGGAATAGACGGCAACGTAGGCTTTGGCGCCGGTGGGTAACACGTAGCCTGAGAGATCATCCGTAATATCTATCCTCACCAGTACACGTCCCGCGGGCGTGACTCCAACAAGCTTTATCAATTTGCCATCGGGTAACAACTGGCCCTGCGCCATGATTTCAGAGACCCCGCCAACGGTAGCTGCAAAGACCTTGCCAGGAAGGGCAGTAAAGATCACCTCCGCCTCAAAATCGGGCTGAATGTTCTGCAAGGGGTTTTGCTGGAACCCACCCAGCAGAAAGCGGTCCTTGTTGTGCACAAAAGTCATCAGTGGACTAAACGGCATGGGCACAGCAAGGGCGCCTGGCCGCAAGCGCACCTGCGCCAGATAACCATCACTTTCAGCACGTACATCAGTCTCTGCCAACTCATAACGGGCATTGGCAAGCTGTGCAGTCAGGCTGTCTGCAGATGCCTGCGCCCGCTCAACATCTTTTGCCGACGCGAACTTCTTTTCGAATAATTCTGTCGCATCCGCCAGGTTGCTGACGGCCAATAACAGATCCGCCTCCAACTGATCCACGGCGTATTGGAAAGGCTCCGGATCGATACGGAACAGCAAATCTCCTTTCTGAACCCGGTCACCGGTTTTGACGTTAACCTCGACCACACGACCCTTGACCGTAGGCAGTACCGGTGTCGTCAGCGAATAAATACGAGCCTCTTTGGTAAAGGGGTGATACATGCCCATCATGAGCAACAGAAACCCGATACTGACCACTCCACCCAGTACCGCGGTGGTTCCGGTCCACTTGTTTACCGGCACTTTGAAAACCTTGAATACGATCCACATGATCATGGAGTAAACGATAATCAGTACTTCAACCATTTTGATTCTCCGTGGTCTGCTCGGGCGCCAAGGTTGCCATCAGTTCACCAAGCGTCGCTGAAAGGGCCTTAACTTGCCCTTCAAGCTGCTCTATCCGCTTGCCTTGTTCCTCAGAGCCGGCGCCAGTGACTTCCATTTGCAAAAATTTCTCACCGGGCTTGTACAGGTAAGCCCAAATCCATAACAAGGGCCAGATCGTGTGCAAGAGGAACAGGCTCACCCAGCCTGCAATATGGATGGCATCCTGGTGAGGATGATCACGCTTTTTCGCGATCTCATAGGGGATGTCATGGATATAAATGACCAGGTAGATGATAAATGTCACCATGACGATCAGTAATGCCAGGGCTGCATATTCAAGCATATAAACCTCCTTCTGTTTGGCAGATCAGGAGCATTGGGCAAACTCCTCAGTCACCATTATAGTTCCCCTGCAATTCTCCAGGTTTATGAATTCCATCATTCTGATTCCATGATCCGTTCCACGGCGACCTGCACCGGTGCGATCTTCAGCATTTCCTCAAAAGATTGATAAAAGAAACCAAAAACCAGCAACAGCATCAGAATAGAAAGCGCCCATGTAAATTTTAAATGCCAGGGTTTGTCTTTTTTCTTTCTCGCCATCTCCCTATCCTTTTTGGGTTTTGCTTTTAACGAACCAGGCTTTAACCCGGCGGCGCAAGCGCACCATTTCATTCAGATACAGCCCAACAGGGCAGAACAGGCGGCACCAGAAGCGCGGTACGAAAAACGCACCCAGTAATGATGCCGGCAGGATGTACCACTGGATACCGTGGCCCTCTAGTGAAAACATCATGGCGAAGGGCTCGTATGATCCAAGCGCCGGATGCGCAGACAGAAAAATTAGCATCAGGGCGACCCAGCTCAGGGAAAAGATCAATGTCCTGGCCCGTTTCTGAAAACGGCTGTCGATCTTGAGTTTCACTCCACTGATTTTTTGCGCCAGATCCTGCACCACCATGAAGGGACAAATTTGCTGGCAGTAGATATTCCGGCCCAGGAAAATGATGCTTCCGAATACGCCGGTCATCATGATCCACCACATCGGGTGCTCGGCCGGGGCGGGAATATAGCCCATCAGTATTCCGGCGAGATTGGAGATGCTCAGGGAAGCGTTTGCGTAGAAACCAACGAACACCAGGGTTCCGATCATCACGATCAATTTTGCGGTTTTCGTGAACTTGTCTCTACGGTAGCCGGCATAAAATGCAAGCAGGAACCACAGCACCAATATGGCTTCGTTGATTCCCACGGCCCACCCCGGTTGCTGCCAGGAGGGCTTCAGGCCGAGATGGTTTACTGCACCAAGGTGAACCGCATCCCGAACCGCTGATGTGAATCCCCTTGCTGAAACAGTGGCGCCGCTGACCGCATCGATATCATCGTCCACGATAAAGTTATCTGAAATATCCTTGCCACCGAACTGCCGGAAAAAATGGCCACGCTGCAGACGTTCCATGAAGGCTGGCGTTTCTTTATTCGACAGCAGCAGCACTTCAGCCAGGCGGCCACTGTCTTCCGCGCGCCGTGCTCGAACACCCACCACCAGGGGCCCGCCATAGCCTTCACCTTCGGCCATTATGACAACGTCTTCACTGCCTTCGACCTGGTAGACAACCGGCAAACTCGTGTTGGCATCAGAGCGAACCAGAACTTCATCAGGCAAGGCCTGCTTCAGCAGGCCCTCGTAGTCAGGTTTGACTGCTATCTGCCCGATGACAAAAGCCGCGACAAGCGAAGCCCACGCGAAACCTTCAATGATCCCGCGCCAGGGAAAGCCCTTTGAATCCTGTGCCGGCAATTCGCCGGAAGGCGGGTCGATGATGATCGTATCTGTCACCCGGTTTTGTCCCTGTTCAGCAAGCTGACTTACCCGCCTGGCTGCTCTAACTCAGGCGCCACCAGATAACGCCAGGTGACCAACATCAGAATGAGTCCGCCGCCGCAGAAAAACATGAGAGCCATGGACCCGGATTGGGGAACGCCTTCGAGGAACGAGGCGCCTGCCCAGCCGATACCAAACAGTATCAACGCGATGCCCGTGACCAGGCTGGCCCAGGTGTACCATTTGAGCTTGACCAAAAGAGAAAGGTAGGCCATGCCAAAAACGCCAACGGTGAACAGGACACCCATAAAAAACCATTGTGCAAGTTCCATAACGCTACCTCCTTAACTCTTGTTCGATGTGCCCATATTGTTCTTGATATCGGTATTGGTTCTCATGCCTTCACCCGTCGTCCAGAATTTTTCAGCTTGCCTGGGGTCACCGGTATGGCCCTGACCAAATTTGGGA
>PVMK01120020.1_pt1 | contig 14893 bp, 14 predicted proteins | sample 1853481 | NCBI WGS metagenome assembly PVMK01 (sample SAMN08533507, study PRJNA380276) | Marine sediment metagenome, whole genome shotgun sequencing project.
CGAGACACTCTTTCATCCGGACCGCTACCTTGCGTCGATGTTCCCGATCCCGTCACGACAACAGCTCATCGCACGGATTCCACGTCTCGTGTTCGGCCTCATCCTCTTCGGGTTCGGCGCCGCGATGATGGTCCTCGCGGGTCTCGGCCTCTCACCGTGGGAGGTGATGGCGCAGGGGATCTCCTTCAAGACCGGCATTCCGATCGGCACCGTCGGGATCCTCATCGGAATCGTCGTCTTGTTCATGTGGATCCCCCTCAAGGAGAAACTCGGGATAGGCACGATCCTCAACGTGTTCATCATCGGGATCGTCATCGACCTGACGCTCTGGCTTGCCCCCGAATCGGTCGAGGGCCTTGCCGTGCGGTGGCTACTGCTGATCAGCGGCATCTTGCTGGTCGGCATCGGTTCGGGCTTCTACATCGGGGCTGGCCTCGGCCCTGGCCCCAGAGACGGGCTCATGACCGGAATCGCCAGACGGGGTGTCAATATCGGCCTCGCCCGCTTCGGCATCGAGATCACCGTGCTTGTCGCAGGCTGGCTGCTTGGCGGAACCGTCGGCATCGGAACCGTGCTGTTCGCCTTCGGGATGGGACCGCTGATCGCCATCCTGTTACCAAGGCTGTCCGTCGGAGACCTTGACGGCGCGGCCAAGGCAAGTTCCACGGAGATGTAACCCCGACCAGACCGCATCCGTTCCGGCGTCCACCACAACGAGATATCGGTCTGTGGGACGCTAGAACGAGGTGGTCGACTCAGGAACGTCTTCATCACCTCGTAGGCGATGGTGAGGTTCTCGATGTGCATCGACTCTCCCACCTGATGGGCCTGGGCAACTTCTCCTGGCCCGTAGTTGACCGCGACGGCGCCACGTGACGTGAGCCTCGCGACATCGGTCCACCCCTGCTTCGCCACGCGATCGCGGCCGACCAGCGCCTCGAACCGGTGCACCTCAGGGTCGTCAACGTCCACAGATCCCGCTGGAGCAGTGTCCTTGATCACGATCTCGTCTGCCGCTGCCGCCACCTCGCGCAGGCGGGCTTCTGCATCGTCGATCGAGTAGATCGGTGGAAAGCGGTAGCTGAGGTTGATCGTGAACGTCGGAGGGATGATGTTGTTGGCGAACCCACCGTGGGCCTGCGTCACCGAGAACACCTCCGTGAAGACGAGCCCGGAGATGTCGACCGTGGCGTGTTCACGGCCATGCAATTCTGTGAGCCACGCTCCGCCCTTGGTCACTGCGTTCTCCCCGAGCCATGGCCTCGCGGCGTGTGCGCTCGATCCAACGAAGATGACATCCGCGTTCATCACCCCGTTACAGCCGATCTCCACATTGAGGTCGGTTGGCTCCATCACCACGGACAAGGCGGCATCGGTTAACCATGGCAATTCGTCGAGGACGGCTTCGAGGCCGTTCTCAGCCGCGGGGCCTTCCTCTCGGTCGTAGAACACACACACGACGTTTGCATCTGTCAGGTCAGGATCCTCGAGTAGGTCGATCATCACCGCGACGCCGGATTTCATGTCACTGACGCCAAGCCCTATGAGCCTGTCACCCTCGACACTGGCCTTCCACTCCCCCTGCACGGGCACCGTGTCGAGGTGCCCGTACAGCGCGTAGAACGGAGTCGTACCGGACGGTGCTCCGACGACCACAGAGTTGCCGATCCTGGTGACGTCCCGTGGGCTTGAGGCGAGCCGGTCCTCGATCCACGTGCAGAGTTCGTCTTCGTTGCCGGTGACAGAAGGGATGTTGACGATCTCGATGAGCGTGTCCAGCACGGTCACACTTGCACCTCGAACGTGCGGAGCGCATCGTTGAGCGACGTCTTGCGATCTGTCGATGGCGTGCGCTTCCCGATGATGAGGGCGCATTGCAGTTGGTACGTCCCAGCTGCGAACTTCTTCGGCCTGGTGCCGGGGATGACGACGGAGTTCGCTGGCACGATCCCCCGCATCTCGATCGGTTCAGGCCCGGACACATCGATGATCGGTGTGGACGACGTGATGGTCGTGTTCGCTCCCAGCACCGCACCCTCCTCGATGATGGTGCCTTCAACGACGATGCTGCGGCTGCCGATGAACGCACCATCCTCGATGATCACGGGCCTCGCTCCCGGAGGTTCGAGCACACCACCGATGCCAACGCCACCAGAGAGATGAACGTCGCGGCCGATCTGCGCACACGATCCGACCGTCGCCCATGTGTCGACCATGGTTCCCGCACCGACATAGGCGCCGATGTTCACGTACCCCGGCATCACGACGACCCCCGGCTCGCAGAACGCCCCATAACGAACCGCTCCCGGTGGCACGACACGGATACCTGCGTCTGAGAGGTGTGTCTTGGTGGGAATCTTGTCGTGGTATTCGAGCGGCCCGGCGTTGAACGTCGTGACCTCGCTGATCCTGAAGTAGAGCGAGATCGCACGCTGGAGCCACTCGTTTACGATCCACTCCCCGTCGACCTTCTCGGCAACGCGAAGCTCTCCGGCATCGAGTTTCGCGATGGTGGCTCGCACAGCCTTGACGGCGTCGGCGAGCGGGATGTCGCCGTCATACGCGGCGTCGATCTTGGATTGATTCGACATTCTTCCCCTCACGTTCAGCCAAGCGCTTCCCTGAGCGCCGCGGCTGCTTGTTCGCATTCTCCCAGAGCGGGAACCAAAGCCAAGCGAATGAAGCCTTCGCCACCCGGACCGAAGAACCTTCCGGGCGATACCACGACGCCGTGCTTGAGAAGCGTATCGGATGTGTCGATGTCGTCGGCGACCTTGACCCATAGGTACAAACCGGCTCTCGAAGCGACGACCTCCATTCCGAGGTCGGTAAACGCCCGCTCGAGGATGCGGCGCTTCTCGGTGAATATCGCTCTCCGTTCGGCTGCGTGGGCGTCATCGCTCCACGCAGCGGCCGCTGCGTCCTGTACGAAGTTCGGTGAGGCGGTTCCGGTGGTCTCGCGAAGTTGCTTGAGGGCCGCTATCGCCTCGGCATCGCCGACGATCGCACCTGAACGGTAACCCGTCATGCCTGACCGCTTGGACAGAGAAAGGAAGACAAGCGCTCCGGCGATGCCGTCATCGGCTATCTGTAGGACGGAGGCGGGGCCACCGGGGAACACATCGTCTTCGTACGTGTCTGCGTAACACTCGTCGGAGGCAAGGAGCACGCCGTGGCGACGGGCCGTCTGATAGAGATCTGAGAGTTCCTCTCGGGAAGAGACCGAGCCCGTCGGGTTGTGCGGAGTACATGTCCACACGATCCGGGATCGGCGCCAAACGTCCTCGGGAACATCGGTCGCTCGCATCACGAAGTCGCCGCTGAGAACGACACGATGGAGTTCGGCACCGGCGAAACGGGCGCCTCGCTCGTACACCGGATAGCCAGGACTGGGAAAGGCGACGACATCGCCAGCACCTTGCTCGATGAACGCAAGGTGCATCGAGAAGATCGACTCCTTGGACCCGCTCGTCGGCACGACCTGAGTCTCGGGGTCGATAACAACACCATGTCTTCGTCCAACGTAGGCCGCTACCGCTTCTCGCAGGTGGGCCCGGCCGGCCGACGTCGGATACTGGGAGACCTCGGGCACTGCGGCACGTAGAGCCTCAGGAATGAAGCTCGGTGTCGGCTCCCTCGGGTCGCCGATGGAGAAATCGATCACCGGTAGGCCTGCCCGACGCCGTTCGGCGGCTCGTTCCCTGACGGCAGCGATCGGATATGCGCCGAGTTCCTCCAGCGCCGGGTTCAATTTCATGACCAGCACGGTAGCGGTAGCAAGCTGATCTCGGTTCCCGCGGGCGGCACCTACCATCCCGCCATGAACACCACGGGATACAGGGTCACCTACACGCTTCTTGGCCTCGCCTTGATCGCCGTGATCGGCGTCTCGATCATGTTCATCCCGTCGGGCGACCCCGAAACACTCCCGGCTGCCGTCGAGACCTACGCACCGCGACAAGGCGATCTCGTCACCAACCCGATCAAGGTACTCATCGACCTCAAGGCGAACTACGTCGCGACGTTCGTCATCGACGGCACACCGATACCGGAGGACGACGTGGACTCGATCCTCGAAACAGGGCGATACCAGTTCATCCCGGGGCCGAACAAGGCGATCGAACGATGGACGCCAGGTGCGCACACGGTCGTCGTGACATGGATCGGTGGTCAAGGATCTGTCGACACGGGGACACTCGTGTGGACGTTCACCGTGCAATAGGGTTCACGAAACCAAAAGGGGCACCGATGGCAAACTCATACACCTACGACCCGGACGCGTGGCATCCCGTCATCGCGGGCTTGGTCGCGGGCGCGATCGCCGCGATAGTCGCCGCGCTCGTGTCGCTGCCTTTGCGAAGCCCGGACGAGATCGTTGCGAACAGCCTCTCGGTCGTCGTCGGGTCACTGGTGCTCGGCGCCATCTCTGGGATGCTGTGGCGCAGGCTCCGCGTCAGTGACAACGCTCCCAAGGTGTACGGCTGGACGATGGCTGGTGGATTCGTCGCCACGATGACGGCTGCCTCTTTGGTCGACGTCTTCTTCCTCGACAACCTGGCTCCTTACGCTGCGCCATTGACGGCGATCATCTTCCTCACGCTCGGATTTCTCGTCCCGCTCCTCGCCGGAGTGACGGCACCGGTATGGGTGGCAGCGGTCCCCGTGCTGATCGCTCTCGGGCTCGGCATCGGGTTGTTCGGCCGCGGAAACGTCGCTTCGGGCGAACTTTCGCTCGACGACCTCGATCCGGTCACCACAACGACGGTCGCCGCGAGCGCTGACACTGATGTTCCACAGATCGAGGAACCTCCTGCACCGGAAGTGGCGAGCGAACTGAGCGGAGACATCGCGCTGCCAGGCGACCTCGCTGCGTCCTACACGTCAACGTCAGGAATCGCGACGTACACCGTCAAGGAGATCCTCCAGGGTTTGAGTTCAGAAGCCGTCGGAGCCTCAGAATCCGTCGTGGGCACCTTCGTCCCCAACGGCGAGTTCTCGTTCGTGCTCGACCTCCAGAGTTTCACGTCAGATCAATCCCGCAGAGATGGCAGGGTTCGGGGATGGTTCGATGACTTTCCGCTTGGAACCTTCGAGGGAGATTCGTTCGAACTGCCCGCCTCAGCGGTGGTGGGTGGAGTCGAAACGTTCCAACTCACGGGTGACATGACCGTGAACGCGATCACACTTCCGGCCACCTGGGTCATCGAAGCGAGGCTCGAATCGAACGGAACGCTCTCGATCAAGGGCGAGACGGATATCGTTCTGTCCGACTTCGACGTGCCTGTCGTCACGAGTGGGTTCGTCACCATGACCGACGCCGCACACATCGAGATACTGCTGTCCGCCGAACCATCGAGTTGACCGAGTACCGCGCTAGCCGATCGCAGACGGTCCAGTTTCGAGCAGCGCACGGAACGCTGCTTCGTCCAGCACCCTGACACCGAGCGACTCAGCCTTCGTCAGTTTCGAGCCAGCGCTCTCGCCAGCGATCAGTGCATCCGTCTTCGACGACACGGATCCGGTCACCTTGCCGCCCCTGTCAACGACGGCTGCCTTCGCTGAGTCTCGCGAGAAGTCTTCGAGCGTCCCCGTGATCACGAACGTCATACCAGTGAGGGTCTGGGGCAACGTGGGCTCTTCACTCTCAGGGAGTTCGAGAAGCACGCCTGCATCACCGAGCCGGCCGATCATCTCGATGTTGTCATCGTCGGCGAACCAGGCCTGCACCGATGCGGCTATCTCCGGACCGATACCTCCGATCTCTTCGATCTCTTCGGAGGACGCAGCTGCGATCTTGCTGATGGAGCGGAAGTGGTCCGCGACCATCGCGGCGACCGTTGCACCGACATGGTCGATACCCAGGCCGAACACAAGCTTCCCGAGTGGGCGGCTCTTCGAGCGGTCGATCGCTGCCACGAGGTTGCCCGCAGATACTTCACGCCATCCTTCCAGACCAAGGAGATCGTCAACGCTCAGGGCGTAGATGTCCGCAGGATCTGAGATGAGATCCTCTGTCAGCAGCACGTCCACGGTCTTGTACCCGAGCCCCTCGATGTCCATCGCACCCCGGGAACCGAAGTGAAACAGGTACTCCCGCAATCTGCTCCCACACGTGAACCCACCCGTGCACTTGGCCTTGGCCTGACCTTCGGGCAGAACGATGGCGTTGCCACAGAACGGGCAGTTCTTTGGCATGTGCCACTTTCTGAGGCCCTTCGGGCGGAGACTCATCACCGGACCCACGACTTCAGGGATCACATCGCCTGCCCTCCGGACGATCACGGTGTCGCCTGGCCGCACATCCTTCCGGTGCACCTCACCCTCGTTGTGGAGTGTGGCGTTCGTCACGGTGACGCCGCCTACGAATACCGGCTCCATCACCGCGTAGGGGGTGACGGCACCGGTGCGGCCAACGTTGATCTCGATGGACAGGAGCTTCGTGTTCTTCTCCTCAGGGGGCAGCTTGAACGCGATGGCCCACCGCGGTGAGCGTGCCGTGAACCCGACCTCCACCTGCTCCGCGAGGGAATCCGCCTTGATGACGATGCCATCCGTCTCGTAGTCGCGGTCGTGACGATGGCTCGTTGCGTCGACGATATAGGCCTTCACGTCTTCGATCGTGGCGACGGTCGCGTTGGCCGGGTTCACCCTGAGGCCGAGGTCCGTAAGCCACTGCATCTGCTCGGTGTGGGTCGTCAGCCCGGGACCGCCCTCGAGGTAGCCGAGCTGATAGATCCACACCGCAAGGTTGCGTGAAGCCGTCGCTGCGGGGTCCTTCTGCCTCACGGAACCCGCTGCGGTGTTGCGAGGGTTGATATAGGGGGCCGCACCTGCCTCCGCCTGGCGGGCGTTGAGGGCGTCGAACTCCGAGACAGGCAGATAGATCTCGCCACGAACCTCCATCACCGCCGGGGCGTCACCCAGAAGCTGCAAAGGGATGGACTTGATCGTGCGGGCGTTCGCCGTGACGTCCTCGCCGGTAGTGCCGTCTCCTCGGGTCGAAGCCCTGACGAGCATCCCGCCTTCATACGTCAAAGAGACGGCGAGACCGTCGATCTTCAACTCACACGAGAAGCCTGACGGTGGCCGTCCGAGCACAGACACGAGCCTGTCGTGCCAGGCATCGACCTCGCCGAGATCCATCGCATTGTCCAGAGAGAACATCCGCTCCCTGTGCGTCACGGGAGCGAACGCATCATCGAGCACCTCGCCGACACGCTGCGTCAGCGAATGCGAGTCGATCAGTTCGGGGTGAGCACGCTCGATCTCGATGAGCTCGCGGTAGAGCGTGTCGTACTCGTTGTCGTCGATGGTCGCGGCGCTGAGAACGTGATATCGATGGTTGTGTTCACGCAGGTCAGCGAGCAGTTCGCTGTAACGATCGGCAGGTTGCACGCTTCCTCCTGTTGGGTGTTCACGCTAACCGGCGCGTGTGACAGTCCTTGCCTCATCGATGATCGTCCCGCCGCCGAGCACGTACTCGCCGTCGTACATGACAAGGGCCTGGCCGGGAGCGGGTCGTGGCTGCGGCTGATCGAACTCGAACCGCCACGTGTCGCCTGCGGCGGTGATCGTGGCAGGCGCAGGTGACGATCGGTATCTCACCTTCACCGACACACGATCGCCCGTCGAGGGCTGGCCATCGGTCAGCCGCATGTCGACAACGGTGCAACCGTCGACGAGAAGGTCCTCGTACGTGCCGATGGTCACCGTCCGTTCGGCAGGTGAAACATCCAGCACGAACCGTGGCTCTCCGACGGCGACTCCAAGTCCCTTCCGCTGGCCGATCGTGAAGCCCGCCGTCCCGCCATGCTCCCCAACGACGTTGCCTTCGACGTCGATCACATCACCCGGGGCATCGACCTCAGGGAGTACACCGCGCAGGAAATCGCGGTAATCGCCCGATGTCACGAAGCAGATGTCTTGAGAGTCAGGCTTCTGTGCCGTGCGCAACCCCCGCTCCCCCGCGTACTCCCGCACCGCTGCCTTCGTCATCTCGCCGACAGGGAGCTTCACCATGGAAAGGGCACCCTGGTCGAGCATGTGGAGGACGTACGACTGATCCTTCGTGCCGTCGACGGCCGTGCGCAGCTTGAACGATCCGTTGCTCTCCTCGACCCTGGCGTGGTGACCGGTCACGAGCACGTCGCAGCCGAGTTCGGTCGTGCGATCAAGAAGCGCATCGAAACGCACGTTGCGATTGCACTCGATGCATGGATTCGGCGTCAGGCCTTCGAGGTACCCACGGGCGAACGGCTCAACGACCGCCGCCGTGAACTCCTCGACGTAGTCGAGCACGTAGTACGGGATGTCGAGTTGTGCTGCGACCCTGCGTGCGTCCTCGGCGTCAGATAGCGTGCAACATCCGGCGACCGGCATCTCGCCGTTCTCGCCTTCCCACTGCTTCAACGTCACGCCGACAACGTCGTAACCCTGGTCGAGCATCAGTGCCGCGGCCACAGAGCTGTCAACCCCTCCGGACATCGCAACGAGTGCTCTCATGGGAGCCCTCCGATCACGTCGAGCACGCGACGGGCCGCGAGCACGCCTTCCCCGTTCTGTGTCGGCCAACCGAACGTGAACCTGATGCACTCCCCCGCAGCTACATCGTCGAACCCCATTGCAGACAGGACATGGCTCGGCTCCACGGCACCGGATTGGCATGCGGAACCGGCAGCCGTCGCGATGCCTGCCTGATCGAGCCGAATCAGCAGCGTCTCGGCCAAGATGCCTGGAAAGTGGATGTGGGAGTGATGGACGGTTCGTGGAGTCGACGAGCCGCTGACGACTGCATCGGGGCGCTCCGCGAGCAGGATCGATTCGAAGGCGTCACGTTCGGTGCCGATGCGATCGCGGAACGCCTCCCGATCCTGAGCCGTTACTCGCATCGCGGCAACCATCCCAACGATGCCAGCGACATTGCTGGTGCCCGCTCGTCGTCCCTGCTTCCTGCCCACCGCCTCTGATGATCGGGTCGAGTCGCACGCCAGGGTCTCACATACAGGAGCCCCGACGCCGTTCGGGCCACCGAACTTGTGCGATGACAAGCTCATGAGATCGACGCCGGTCGCCCTCACCGTGATCTCCTCGGACACGAACGCCTGGACCGCGTCCGTATGGACTCGGGATGAGGGGATCAACGTCTTTGACGGCAGCGACGATCTCTGTGATCGGTTCGAGCGTTCCAATCTCGTTGTTCGCCGCCATGACCGACACGATCGCCGTATCGCTTGAGACGGAAGCAGCCACGGAGGCTGGTGACACGACGGCATCGGAATCGACACCCACCGTCGTCACTCGATAGCCGAACCGCTCGAGGCTCGCAGCGGCCTCAAGCACCGCCTTGTGTTCGACGGCGGACACGACGACCTCTCTGCGATCAGATGCGAGAGCGACTCCTGCGACGGCGAGATTGTCTGCCTCTGTTCCCCCTGCGGTGAACACGATGTCATGTGGCCGATCGGAGCCGATGATCTCTGCCGCTTGTTCCCGAGCCTCCTCGAGGGCGTTCTTCGCTGCCCGCGCCGGACCGTGCTGCGACGACGCGTTCCCGTGCCCCGCCTCGCTGATAGCTGCCATGGCCGCCGACGCTTCGGGTCGCAAGGTCGAGGTCGCGGCGTGGTCGAGGTAGAGGGGCGCGTCGTTGATCATTCCGTGCCCACTGTCTGGAGCAGGAACTCGGCGACCGCAGATTCGTACCTGCTCGAATCGATGTTCCACAGGTCGGTATGTCTCGCTTGCTCGAACCGTTCGGGAACGACGAGGTGCGGTATCGCATCTGAGAAGCTCTCGAACTCGGAGACGGTCGTCACCGGATCGTTCGCTCCGTACATCAAAAGGATCGGAACATCGAATTCATCTGTACGGGCGTGCTGGTTGAGGTCTCCCCAGTCCATCCCGAAGCGGACCGACACGAATCGGCGGCCGAGCCACGAGACGAACGACGGAGTGCCTTCGTCCGATGCGTACTGGCGGGCAACCGATTCAAGGTCGAGCACCGGCGAGTCGAAGATGACACTTCTCACCACGTCGACGCGGTCGGACTCGTGGAGGAACATCGAGACAACTTCGGCGCCGAATCCGGAGCCGATGATCACGAAATCCTTCGCTCCCTTGCGAAGCCCCAACTCGACTGCGGCATCCAGATCACGCCACTCTTCGAGGCCCCAGTACCTCAGACCCGAATCGCTCGGCGTCGCTCCCTCGTCATTGCGGTACGTGACGGCGAGGATCGGATAGCCCTGCTCCACGAGTGTCGGGATGACCCGCAGTGACTCCTCCAGGCGGTCGGTTCCCTTCCCATGGGCGAAGATGACCCACGTCGAGCGCCTGCCATCGATGAACCATGCTGGGTGGGGACCGATCTCCGACGGTGTCCGCGCAGGTTCCCATCCGATGCCATGTGCGGCCTCGGGATCGCCCGTGAAGGCGTCCGGGTCGATCCGGGCTTCATCCCTGGGCTCGAGTTCGCCGTCGAGCGCTCGCACACCGCGCTCCACGGTCGTTTCTGTGACCCGCACGATCGTCGCCACCTGGGCATAGTCGCTCTCACCCTCGAGGCCCCACACCCCAACACGATCGGATTCAGACGTTCGATTCATGACGACTCTTCCTGCCTCGTTCGACACGATGACAAGATCGAACGGAGAGCGGTGATCGGAAGGGATCAGCAACTCTGCACGGATCGCGTTCGCATGCATCCACCCTGCGCCGATCCACACGGCGATCAGCACACCCCCTGCTGCGAGCAGGGCGCGTCCTGTCCACGGTGGTATGCGGATCGCCATCGTGGAATGGTAGAACCAACGGGCCGCTTCAGCCCCGTGTTGGCTCTACTTACCGGTGAATTCCGGCTTCTCTTTGGCGAGGAAAGCCGCGACACCGATCCGGGCATCGTCTGACCTGAACGCGTTGGCGAACTGCTCCGCCTCGATTGCGATACCGCCAGCGAGCGACAGGTCGTATCCGACGTGTACGGCGGTCTTGATCGCCGCATAGGCACGGGTTGGTCCGTTGGCGTATCGATGTGCGTCGGTCATGGCGATCTCGAGGATCTCGTCGGCCGGCGCAACCTTGTCGGCGAGACCGATGGCAAGGGCTTCTCTGGCGTCGACCTGCCGCCCTGTCATGCAGATCTCCTTGCATCGGTGGGGGCCGACGATCCGTGCGAGCCGTTGAGTCCCACCAGCTCCGGGGATGAGCCCGAGCTTGACTTCCGGCTGCCCGACCAATGCGCCGTCGCCGAGGTAGCGAAAGTCGGCACCCATGGAGAGCTCGAGCCCGCCACCGAGGGCGTACCCGGTGATGACTGCGATCGTCGGCTTCTCCAGCCCTTCGAGAACCGCAATAGCCTCAAGAAGGCCCGAGGCTTGCCGGTCCCGATCACCAGCGTCGAACGAGGCCTGGAAGCCGGTGATGTCCGCGCCCGCCGCGAAGTGGGTCGTGCCCTTCAGCACGACAGCCCTAACGTCTTCGTCTGTTGCCTCGTCGAACGCTTCGCCCAGTTCGGCGATCACCGAACCGTTCAGTGCGTTCATGGGCGGCCGGTCGAGTGTGATGATCGCTACCGCGTCATCAAGGGTGTAGTCAACGAATTCCACAAGAGTCCTTCGGTCGTTCGTGTGAAAGGCTACTCGCCCGCGAGCAGCGCCTCCGCCGCGGACCACGGATCCGTCGTCCTCGCGGCGATGGCCGCGATCACCGAGCTATCCACAGCCTCGACACTTGCGTCGACACGTTGGCGCAGCGCACCGACAAGCGCGTGCGTCGCACGACGATCGGCACGGTCAGCACCTTCGCCTGACGATGCGAGGTGCTCCCGGTGATCGATGACCGCCCGCCACAGGTCGTCGATCCCCTCACCCTCGTTTGCGATCGTTGTGATAATCGGCGGCCTCCACGGCATGGTTGGCCCCACATCGAGCATTCCCGCGAGATCGGCGACGGCCCGATCGGCGTCCGGTCGATCCGCCTTGTTGACTACGAAGATGTCAGCGATCTCCAGCAGACCCGCCTTGGACGCTTGGATCCCGTCGCCCCAGCCGGGCGAGACAGCGACGACCGTCGTATCCGATGCGGACGCGATCTCGACCTCCGCCTGCCCGACGCCGACGGTCTCGACGATGATCTCAGCGAACCCGAGCCCGTCAAGCGCGGTCACGACTGCAGGCGTTGCACTCGATATGCCCCCGAGATGCCCCCGGTTCGCAAGCGAGCGGATGAACACGGACGGGTCGCCGGAGTGCTCGCTCATCCGGATACGGTCGCCAAGGATCGCACCACCGGAAAACGGACTCGAAGGGTCAACGGCCACAACGGCGATCGGACGCCCGACAGGGCCTGTATGGGCAAGGATCGAAGAAACGATCGTCGATTTCCCGACGCCAGGAGCACCAGTGATGCCGACGATCCCCGCATTGCCACCAAGCCGGTGCAGCCTGCCAAGCGCGTCGATAAACCCATCGCCAGCTTCGGCAACAAGCGTGACCACACGAGCAAGCGCCCGCCGGTCACCAGCCAGAGCATCATCGATCAGAGCGTCTGTATCCACAGCCCGACCTTAGAGGGGGCGAAAGAGAACGGGTGCCAGCCCGGGTCCTACTCGGCGGCATGACACCACCTCTGTCCGTCGAGGACTACACCGCCAACTGCTTCGCGTAGAGCCGGGCGTAGACGCCATTCTCTCTCACCAACTCATCGTGGTCACCTTGCTCAACGATCCGACCACCGGCGATGACGATCAATCTGTCCGCATCCCTGACCGTTGAGAGCCGATGTGCGATCACGAGCGTTGTCCGCCCCTCCATGAGACGGTCCAACGCCTCTTGCACGAGAGCTTCGGATTCTGCATCGAGGGAGCTGGTTGCCTCGTCGAGGATGAGGATTCGTGGATCTGCAAGTAGCGCGCGGGCAATAGCAACCCGCTGCCGCTGGCCTCCCGAGAGTTGTACGCCTCGTTCACCAACGACGGTGTCATAGCCGTCGGGAAACTCGACGATGAACCTGTCGGCGTTGGCTGACCTACATGCGCTTACCAGCTCGTCGTCGGTCGCGTCGGGCCGTGCAATCCGTAGGTTCTCAGCGATCGAACCCGAGAACAGCTGCACCTCTTGGGGCACGGCAGCCATCGAACTACGGAGTGAGGCGACGTCCTGGTCTCGGACATCGACGCCATCTACGAGTACCCGCCCGGATGAGACATCGTAGAACCTTGGAATCAGCTGCACGAGCGTGGACTTGCCCGCTCCGGAGGGCCCGACGAGCGCGACGACCTGACCCGCAGGAATGTCGAGGTCAACGTCGTGCAGTACACCTCCTTCTCGGCTTTGGTAGCTGAAATCGACCGATTCGAATCGGATCGCGCCGTGCATTGGTCCGTATTCGCCAGGAGGGGCCGCATCCCCATCTTCGACGTCCTCGCCGAGGAGTTCGAAGATGCGATGCGATGCCCCGATGGTTTGCTGAAGTTGCGTATACAGACCAGTGAAGGCGGCAATCGCTCCCGCGACCGTCAACGTGTAAAGGAGGAATGAGACGAGCTGACCAGGAGTGAGACTGCCGGCTGCAACCAGGCGACCGCCAACCCACAACACGAGAGCAACCGTCGAGAACCCGACAAACGTCACCGCCGGAACGAAGATCGCCTGGAGCTTGGCCCGACGAACGGCCGTGTTGTACGACGCGACGATGTCCCTGTCGTAACTATTCGTCATCGGCTCCTCGGCCGAGAACCACTTCACGACACGAATCGATGATATGGATTCATGGGCTAGCGAGTTCGCTTCGGCGATCTTGTCCTGGAAGTCCATGGACAACCGCCGCAGCCTCCGGCCAAAGACAGCGGCCGTGATGATCACCACGGGAAGGAAGGTCAACACGGTCAACGAGAGCACAGGGCTCAAGGCGATCAGCAGCACGACACCACCAATGAGTGTGATCCCCTGAGAAAGCGCCTGTGCGAACGTCGTCGACACCGTGTGCTGCACCGCCGCCGCGTCCGATGTGAGACGAGACGTGACGTCACCGGTCAGATTCCTGTCGAAGAACGGGACGGGAAGGCGAACGACGCGGTCGAAGACCGCTTTCCGAAGATCAGCGACGACTCCCTCGCCAACGACCCCGAGCTGATAGACGCGCACATAGTTGAACAGCGCCTGCACGATCAGAACTGCGAACAGCATCGCGCCGAATCGATCCAGTCTGGTGACGTCGTTTGTCGCACCTGGAGCAACTGAGTCGACGAGGCTGCCCATGATGGCAGGGAAGACGAGCCCGAGACCAGCCGATACGACGACAGCAACAGTACCCACGGCCAGTCTCACCCGGTACGGCCGTGTGAACGTGAACATGTGAGCGAGCTGTCCGAGCTGCGATCGCATGGTGGCATCGCCTGACCCATCGAAGCCTGACGTGGCCTCGCGCACCGTCGGTCGACGAATCATCGGCATACCGCGATGGTAGAAGCCCAAGTCGCTCCATCTCACAATCGCTCCAACGGGCGCGGGGAAGAAGTGGACCTGACATGCGGGACCTATGTCCCCAACGTGGCCGCACAGCGCGTTCAGGAGGCGGAGGCGAGGGTACCGGACCGCTCTGAGGCGACCTTGATCCCCTTGAAATGGGGACGAAGAACTGGAATCAGCCGCCGGTGGCGATCACGTCGACGACGCCCGGCACACGGTCTCTGAGGATGCGCTCGATGCCCGCGGTCACGGTTGTTTCGGAGATGGGGCAACCGCCGCAGGCGCCGACGAGTTCAAGCGTCACGGTTCCTCCGTTGACTCCCGTCAAGATGACATCCCCACCGTCGGCTTGGAGAGCAGGACGCAGATAATCCAACGTGGCCTCGAGTTCGGACCGGTCGATCGTCGTCTCGCCGTTGAGCGGACGTTCA
>PVMK01125905.1_pt1 | contig 14893 bp, 18 predicted proteins | sample 1853481 | NCBI WGS metagenome assembly PVMK01 (sample SAMN08533507, study PRJNA380276) | Marine sediment metagenome, whole genome shotgun sequencing project.
TTCCCCTCTTATCAATAATGTTTCAATTCAGATAATAGTGAAGATTACAAACGTAAATGATTATTTGCATTAATGCACTAACAGACTTATATAAAATAGTCATAACGTCTATAAGTTGCTTCCTATTGATAATCAGTTAACTATATAATCAAGATATTTCGTAGCCAAACTGGGATAGTAAAAAAGAGGGTATATCATGATATTATTCTTAGCAGGCATAGCAATAGGATCACTTGCGGGTATGATATTAATGGCACTAATAATTGCTTCAAAAAAAGAGGATAATATAAGAAGTAAAATAACTGAGTAAAAAATAATTCTCCCATCTAACAATCTAATGTGTATACTTAATGAAATTAATTTTAAGGAGGAGTTGTAATGACAAAGCAAGATCTCATTGACAAGATGGCCAAGGATGCAGGTATTTCAAAGGTAGCAGCAGGAAAAGCACTTAAGTCTTTCACTGATGGTGTTACTAAATCTTTAAAGAAAAATAATAGTGTTACTCTTGTTGGTTTCGGCACTTTCTCATTGGCAAAAAGGAAAGCACGGAAAGGACGTAATCCTCAGACAGGCGAGACAATTAAAATCAAAGCTTCAAAGACAGCAAAATTCAAAGCTGGAAAGACATTAAAAGACGCACTTTAATCTGTATTGTAATTAAGCAATGAGTGCAATCAATACTGAAGATTGTCTGCTATCCCATAATAGAATGCCTAAATGAAACCTGAGGATCATAAAACTTGGATTACAGGACTTCTCATGGGATGTCCAATGGGAAGCATTAGATTCTTGCCCAATGAATGAACTGAGAATATTACCTATAAATGAACGTATGGGCATCCTTGATGAAATGAAGAGAGAGGAATTAGAATCGATTATCGAGCATCACAGATCTTGTCTCAGTAAAAGAGAAAATAAATAATTATATTATCGAGTTAATAAGTATTGTAATATCATTTAATTTAAACCTATTATCTGTAGTGACTCTTCAATCCTATGCCTGAGGACAATCCCCTCCTATCAATAATCTTGAAACTGGCTGAATATTATTGACTTCTTGCAGTTATCAATGAAATTGAGTATGTCCACATTTATTTTCACCTTATCTATTCAGTATTTGTATTTAAGTGTCGATAAAAAAGTAACAATTAGGAGTAAACATGATAAAGCGAGTTAAAATTGAGCAATTAATACCTGGAATGTATGTTCACGATTTTAATTGTGGCTGGTCGGAAAACCCATTTCTCAATAATAGTTTTAAAGTCAAAGACGAAAAAACATTAAATAAAATAGTAACCCATGGGATTCGAGAGGTTTACATTGATACAGAAAAAGGACTTGATGTAGCTGATGCGCCAACAGAGGATGAAGTAAATCAGGAAATACAAGAAGAGCTTAATAAAGTTCTAAAACAAGACAAAGGTAGTTATGATGTCGTTCCTGTTGAAGTGGAACTTATTAAAGCAAGGGGTGTAAAGATAGAGGCAACAGAATTAATGCATAACTTAATAGAAGATGTAAAGATGGATAGACCTTTGAAAGTAGAAAAAATCGAACATGTTGTTAATAAAGTAGTTGATTCAATATTACGCAATCAGGATGCTCTAATGAGCCTATCACGAATTAGATCAGCAGATATCTATACATATGCTCACTCTATTAGTGTATGTGTACAAATGGTATCGTTTGGTAAGTATCTGGGATACGACTCTAAGATTTTGAAAGAAGTAGGTATCGGTGCATTACTCCATGACATTGGTAAGACAAAAATTCCTTCTGACACATTAAATAAAAAAGGGAAGCTATCTAACTTAGAGTATGAAATGATAAAAAAGCATGTTGAGTTCAGTAAAAGAATACTTGAGCAATCCGGCTCTATAAGTGATACGTCCATCACAACAGCTTATCAACATCATGAAAGAATAGATGGCACAGGTTATCCTAATGGTTTAAAAGGTAGTGAGATATCTGAGTATGGACAAGCTATCTCTATTATAGATGTTTATGATGCAATAACATCTGACAGGTGTTATAAAAAACGGATTGAACCTACTCAAGCATTAAAAAAGCTGTTTGAGTGGAGCAAATATCATTTTAATGGTGATTTAGTGCAGAAATTTATTCGTTGTGTAGGTATATATCCTGTTGGTACTTTGGTACTAATGGAAAGCGGATGGATTGGGGTAGTTATTAAACAAGGAGAAAAAAACCTGCTTCGCCCTGTTATTAGGCTAATCTACAATAAAAAAACTGAAAACTATCTCAGGACGCCCCGTGATGTAGACCTCTCAGAAACATTAGATAGTCATGGTGAAGATAATATTATTGATTATGAATCTGCAGATAAGTGGAACTTACAGCCTGAAATGTATTTATAAAAGCAATTTTCTATTACCTTTCGTTTAATGAATTATAGGTGTTATCGGTAACCTCCGAACTGTTTCCATACTGAAGATAAGATGATGCAATCGTTGAGCTGCAACCTACCTAACCCTTGAAGATAAATATGTAATATCCTCATTTCTGAACTTAATCTGTTTTGAAGATAATAGAGATAAAGACGCATTTCTGACCTCACTCATACCTAACGATAACCGATTGAAATCATCATTCTGAATGGATTTCATTTATAACCATATAATTATCAATGATCTTGAAATTGGCAGATTTCATTGACTTATTGAAGTTATAAATAAAGTTGATGCAATCCACATTCTGTGGATAATCTCTTATCAACGCCGTTATTATTGCAAGTTATTATTGATCTATAAAAAAATAAATTTGACTAGTGAATATTTTCGTAGTAAGTAATAATTATAAATTACATAAAATAAGAAAAGTCTAAGTTTTGAGGATTGTACTTATGAGTTTCAAAGTTGATGACTCAACAATAAAAGAAGCTACCAAGTGTGAGAAGGATTTTTCATGTTTGTATGAAAAAGGAAAGGAACTTTGCAAAGTTATTCATAAAGTAGAGGATAAAGTGTATTTTGTTGAATGTCAGGATACTGAATCATGCTTCTATAGAGTGCCATTTGGCGATACATTTTTTTGCATGTGTCCAGTAAGGAAAGCAATTTATAATAAATATAAAAATTAAAAAATGATCAGACTACTTACTATAGGAGATAAACATATTGCAGGATAGTAATAGTCATATACTTAGAGATAGGTTTATCTCTCAGCTTGGAAGGTTCATTTATGATTCCATGCTCTCTTTTTTATTAATACTAGGGTTATTGTATGTTTCCAAATTTATAGGGATTAAGTATTGCTGGGATTGCTTAGTGAAATTAGTTATGGAAAACCTTATTTAATAATAATTATGTTTGTACCTGCTTTAATAAATGATTATGGAACTTAAATATAAAAAAGTACTGGTAAAAGGGCTGCTCTATGGGTGCCCAATGGGAATAGTATTAAATGAATGTGTCATCACTGATATTAGAAGATTGCCGCTAAAGGAGCGTGCAAATCATATTGAAGTAATGAAAGAAAGAAAAATAGACTTTCTTCTTATGAGCCACCGAAAGTGTCGCACCAATAGAGATGAAAAGAGAAATGAATTAAAACTGCAACGATTAACCCAAACAGTTTACCAAAGGTTGTATCTAATGCCCCCCATGTTGAAGATAACATGAAGTTATCCTTGCTTCATCAGCTGATGGATTTTCATTGACTATAGAGATGAGTCAGTGATCTGATAACCTCTCCTATTTCATTGATATGTAGGTATTATCTTCTATAATGACAATCACAAGATGGACTGTATAGTTTTTGTATAGTAGACACAGGGAAACAGAAGGAAAGGGAGGGAAAAGCCCCCTCCCTTTTTTAGTGAAAAAAAGAACTATAAGGAACTAAACGGAACTATACGGAAAAGGGTGATAGGCTTTTGAAAAACAATGGCATTCAAGAGGTCGTCGGTTCGATCCTCTATGAGTCGTAGACCGATCAGCTCCACCAGTTCTTTCTTGCCTAGAACTTTCTTGTTAATTCGATAATTATACTTATATTATCATTAGTTACCCCTTAATATTCTGATTACGTGGCAAATGTGACTTCTTTCATATAACCGCACTATAAGCTGGAACAATTCCAAAGTAAGAAGTATAATAAAGAAAAGGAAGTATAGAGGTGGTTCTCATGAAAAAAGTACTTCATAATAAAGCTTCCACTGAACACAGATCCAATAAGAGGTTAAGTGCAAATATAAAGGTGGGTTTTTATTTGTGGAATCCCCTTTTCTGGAAAAAATATTACAAAGGCAATATCTGTAATATTTCAGAAAAAGGATTGCTTATTAGCACCAAAACACAATATTTCCCAAAAGACGCACTTTTTGAAATCTTTATTCCTCTTAATGGGAAGAAACTGTTTATACCTGCAAAGGTTAGTAACGTGGTTTGGAGAGATCTGTTGCCTGATAATTCATGCGACAAGATAGGCATTGAGTTTTCTAATCCACCTGAAGAGTACGTTGCATATGTAAAACAGCTCAAGTCTGTTGCGTAAGTCGCTATTTTTTATCTTGTAAGTTGAGGCGGACTGTAAAAATAATTGGAATGAATTTATTATTGGCTATAACTATGTTGAGAAACTACTAAGGCAGGCTTTCGAGGAAACTCTTGTATTGTGTTGACTGATTTAATATTTCCATACCAACGCTGTTAGTAATGCCATATGGCGGGGTATCATATGCCCATTTAAGCTTGCAGTTGAGATTTAGCGCTTCTCCGGAATCAGGTTGAAATTTTACCTGTAACTCCGTATCGAGAGGTAAGTTTTTTGCAGTAGTAGTACAGCAGATGTTGTGTTCAGAAATATTATCTATAAATCCATCACAGCAAAAACTGTCGCAGGAAAATTCGGCCTTGAGATTAACTATTTTTTTTGAAATAGGGCTCATTATTTATTTGCCTTACTCAAAGCATCAATAAGTTCTTATAGATAACCAATAATGTTCTGTCTTATATAGCAGTTGGCAGGGTATTCGTCAATATAAAAAAATTAATATGCAAATTTAATAAAACAATTATGCATTTAATTATTAAATGTGTATAATTAAGTCTTATCACTCCAGTACCGCTTATCTGCTTTTTTAATAATTCATTGAAGTGCATATCGATATGTTATAATCCTCCATAATTAAAACTGAGTAATCGTGAAACCTTATTCAAATATCATAAACCTTATCGGTAATACTCCGATTGTAAAACTCAATTATCTGCCCGGTCCTGATGCTGCTGAGGTCTGGGCCAAGCTTGAGGGATTTAATCCGGGGGGATCGGTTAAGGACAGAATCGCCCTGTCAATGATCGAGACAGCAGAACTTGATGGCAGATTGAAACCCGGAGGTACTATTCTTGAGCCTACAAGCGGAAACACCGGAATCGGTTTGGCCATAATTGCTGCGGTCAAGGGATATAAGCTGATACTGACTATGCCTGAAACCATGTCGATTGAAAGAAGGCAGATGTTACAGGCATATGGTGCAGAACTTGTCCTTTCAGATGGCTCAAGGGGTATGATGGGATCTGTGGAAGAGGCAGAACTAATTTTAAAGAAAAATCCTGATTACTTTATGCCAATGCAGTTTGAAAATCCTGCCAATCCTGAGATCCATAGAAAAACTACTGCTCTGGAAATCATCGAAGCTCTTGGTGAGGACATTGATGGCTTCCTGGCGGGTGTTGGTACGGGCGGTACTATTACGGGTGTTGGCGAAATGCTCAAAGAAAAAAATCCTGACATATTAATTACCGCTGTTGAGCCTGCTGCATCCCCTGTTTTGTCCGGTGGAGATCCTGGTCCTCATAAGATTGCGGGTATTGGAGCGGGTTTTTATCCGGGAGTTCTGAATACTGAAATTTTTGATGAAGTAATTCCAGTTTCTGATGACGATGCAGCTTCAACAGCAAGGCGAATTGCAAATGAGGAAGGGATTCTTGCCGGGATATCTTCAGGTGCTGCTGCATGGGCCGCTCTTAAAGTCGCTGCCAGGCTCGGGAAGGGTAAAAAAGTAGTAGTTATTTTTCCTGACAGGGGGGACAGGTATTTAAGTACAGGACTATTCAATCCTGAATAATTAAAAACAGGTCAGTCCTGATTCATAACTCCATCCCACCTTTTAAACAGACTGTTTTCGATCCCTGCACTGTCCATAAGTTTTCCAACAACAAACTCAATGATATTATCCATGTTTTCAGGCTTTTGGTAAAAAGCAGGAATGGGCGGAGCTATGGTTACTCCCATGCGGCTGAGCTTCAGCATATTCTCAAGGTGAATTGTATTAAAGGGCATTTCACGGGGGGACAGGATTAATTTTCTTCCTTCTTTCATTACTACATCAGCTGCTCTTACAATAAGGTTGCTTGCATATCCATTTGCAATACCCGCAAGCGTTTTCATCGAGCATGGGACAACGAACATGCCGTCAGTTTTAAACGAACCACTTGATATGGGAGCTGCCAGGTTGCCATTTCCGTAATAATTAATTGCTTTGGAATTGAAATATTTCCATACTCTTTCCTGTATCTCCTGCACAGTGATTCCAGACAGGTCTACACCGGTTTCGGTTTTAATAATGGAAAAAGACTGATTAGAAAGACATAGGTGAACTTCAGCTTCAGACTGAATCAGTTCCTTGACAAGTCTGATACCGTAGATTGAGCCGCTTGCTCCGGATATGGCAACGACAAAAGATTTCATGTGAATATTTTAACATTTGAGAGTTATTATATGTCTCTCAGCATCTGTATATGGAAGCTGCAGAAGAATGGTATTTTCAATATAACAGATGGAACTTTTATCTTCACGAATTTGTCTCAATTCATCTTCAGCTTTTGGCCCCTTGCTGATCACCAGTCTTCCTGAATCTTTTAAAAAAGGATATGCCAAATTAAGAAATTCCTTAATACTGAAAGTAGCGCGGGATACAATCAGATCAAAACAGTTATTGAACTTTTCATCCAACTGTTCAATTCTCTTTTGCAATACTGTGATTTCAGACAACCCGGTTTTCCGGACTATATTTCTCAGAAAAGAGGACTTTTTTCGAGAAGGTTCTATTAGAGTCAGCCTGGTTTGAGGCCGCATAATTTTTATTGGAATTCCGGGGAACCCTCCACCTGTGCCGATATCTGCAAGTTTTATATTTCCTTCTGGCATGGCTTGCAGATAAAGCAGGGAATCGATGAAGTGCTTGATTATAATATCCTCGTCTGTCTTTAATGCAGTAATATTATAGGTGTTGTTCCACTTTTTTAATTCCGAGAGGTAGATCATAAATGACTCTATTTGGGATTTAGAATAATCTATCGCAAGTTCGTTCAGACCATTCTTGAGGAGATCATCCGGGTTCACCTTACAGTACCGACATGTACGGCCACGATTCCGAAAGTCAGTTTGTAGTACCTCACATCCTGCAGACCTGTTTCCTCCATTGCTTTCTTAAACTCTTCAGGAACAGGGAAACTTAACATGGAATCAGGCAGATATTTGTATGCGCCCTTTTTACCTGAAATGACCTCGCCGATAAATGGCAAGACTTTTGTTATATAAAAAGTATAAAGGGGCTTGAAGAATTTATTCTGTACCGTTGTAAATTCAAGGATTACTACCCTGCAACCACTCTTAACAACCCTGCCCATTTCACTTATTCCCTTTTTATAGTCCTGAACATTTCTTATACCGAATGCTATGATTGAGCCTTCAAATGAATTGTCCTCAAAAGGCAGGTCTGTTACGTCACCAAACTGAACATGAATTCTATCATTCAGCCCTGCATTCATAACCTTTTCCTTGCCAAGTTTAAGCATTCCTTCACTAAAGTCTGCTCCTGTGACTTTTGAACCTTTCAAACTGTTTACTATTTCAAGGGCAACATCACAGGTTCCGGTTGCGATATCCAGGTAATGGGCGTTTTCTTTTTTAACAAGCTTATTAACGGCAAATTTTCGCCAGTGACGGTCTATTCCAAGGCTCAAAACTCTGTTAAGAAGGTCATAACGGTGAGCTATGGTTGAAAACATTGTCTGGATTTTTACAGGATCTTTTGCTGATTTATTCATATTACTCCGGTCTGCATGCTTTTTGGTGCATGAAGTTTAAAATATGCTTCCTGTCATGTCAATTTAACAGATCAGTCATCATCCGCTAAGAGCCTTATTTTTCTGTAAATATTTGAAAGTTGCAGGCATCATGGAGTATGATTAGTAGTTATGTTTCAGACATTTAACAGCACAGGAATAGGCAGTTTGCCCCATACCGACCCGGTGGAGGCATGCAAGGTCATTTTTGATTCGGTTGATATACCGTTTTGGCCTCAGCTTCCACACAGAAGCTTTAATGAGCTTATGGTTCCCCAGTATTCCGAAGGGTTCCCTTTTATCAAAATTGAAGGTGAAAACATATACATTAACTCGGCAGAGGAAGCTGCAGAAACTGCATTTTATGAAGCCATTGCCAATAAATCCGGATTCCCGATTTCAAAAGAGTATGCAGCAGGTTTTTATACATTTATTGATATGCTGAAAGAGCGTGACCAGAAGTACAATGTTATTAAAGGGCATATAACCGGACCGCTTACTTTTGCTCTGTCGCTTACAGACAGCGAGAAGAGGCCAATATTTTTTGATGATGAAAAGAAAGAGTTGTCCCTTGAACTATTGAAAGGCAAGGTGATCTGGCAGATAAACGAGCTTAAAAAATATGCTGATAAAGTCCTGATCTTTATAGATGAGCCCATACTTTCAGCGCTTGGCACATCAACATATGTAGGAGTCAGCAATGAAGAGGCATCGAGGATGCTGAAAGAAATCGTTAAATTTATTCAGGAATATGGCGGTATAGCCGGTATACATTGCTGTGGTAAGGCTGACTGGCCTCTTGTGCTGTCATCCGGGGTAGATGTATTTAATTATGATTCCTATTATTTCTGGGACACTTTAGGACTCTATCCAGAGGATATTATCAGCTTTATTGACAGAGGGGGGATTATTGCAAGCGGTATTGTACCGACTACAGATGCAATAAAGGGAGTAACTTTTCCGGATCTTAAGGAGCAATTTGAACGTGGACTTAACTCTCTTGAAAAGGCGGGTGTCCCTGCTGATAAACTTAGAAATCAGATACTCATCACACCTTCCTGCGGAACAGGTTCTCTAAATACGGAAGATGCTCTGAAGGCATTTTCCCTTCTGAAGGAACTGCGCAACAGTTATGTCGAGGGCTAAGGGATTTATATCGTTTGAAGGAATTGAGGGCTCTGGTAAAAGCACTCAGGCAAAACGTCTAGCCAGTTACTTCCGTTCCAAAGAACAAAGGGTTATTGATACTGTTGAGCCGGGCGGGACCAATATAGGCCAGAAAATAAGGGAGCTTCTTCTTGAGCCCGAGAATCATATGGAGCCCCTTACAGAGCTTCTGCTCTATTATGCATCAAGGGCGCAACATGTAAGGGAAGTGATCTATCCTGCAATACTGGATGATACGATAGTCATAACTGACCGATTCTCTGATTCAACTGTTGCCTATCAGGGATATGCAAGAGGAATAGACCTGAAGCTGTTAAGCAGATTAAACGAGATAGTTAATCCTGACCTGAAGCCCTTTCTGACATTTATGCTTGACCTTGATGTGGAAGAGGGACTAAAGAGAAACAGAAAGGCCAGCAAGGAAGACAGGTTTGAACTGGAAACAGTTGAGTTTCACAAGCGTGTGAGAAAGGGTTTTCTTCAGATTGCATCGGAAGAGCCTGAAAGGGTCAAGGTGATTGATGCATCACGAAATCCTGATGAGATCAGTGAAGAAATAATAAAAATAATTGAGGAACAGTGGTGTTAAAGGACATTATCGGACAGCAAAGGGCACTGGATATTCTGAGAGGATGCATAGCCAGGAACCGTGTGCCTCATGCACTGTGCTTTGCCGGTGATGAGGGGATCGGTAAAAGACTGACAGCAGTGAACTTTGCGAAGGCGCTAAATTGCAGGAAAGAGGATGGTGATGACCTCTTTGCCATAAATGAAGAGCCCTCTGCATCATTAGAGCTTAATGAGATTGATAACTGTGGTGTGTGTGCTTCATGCAGAAAAATAGACAAGGGGAATCATCCCGACGTGATAATGATAGCTCCCGAAGGTGACGGGGGACAGATTACGGTCTCTGTTATCAGGGAATTGCAAAGCTCATTATCATACAAACCCTTTGAGGGGAAATGGAAGATAGCTATTATTGATAATGCTGACAGACTTAACCAGTCTGCTGCAAATGCCTTTTTGCAGACCCTTGAGGAACCATCACCTGAAAGCATACTTATACTCATATCATCAAGGCCTGATATGCTGATTCCCACAATCCGTTCAAGATGTCAGAGAATTAACTTCTCTCCTCTCCCCGTGGACACAATGAGCGCTCTGATAGAAGAGAAAGCAGGGGAGTTTGATAAAGAGCAGTCATTATTGCTGAGCAGACTTTCCGGTGGCAAACTTGGGTATGCACTGAACGGGGACCTGATTGCACAGAGAGACCGTTCTTTTGATGTGCTGATTAAATTGCTCCAGACCCAGGATGAAGACCTCTGGGATAGCAGAGATGATATGGAGGCATGGTTTGACTGGTGTCAGATGTGGCTCAGGGACCTGGCTGTTTTCAAGGCCACCGGTCGGACAGATTTTCTGATCAATAGAGATAAGGAAAATGAAATAAAATCTATAATATCCGGGACAACCCTCAAAGATATACTGAAATTGGCCCGGGAGATTTATAATATCAGAGGAAAACTTAATTTTAACCTGAATAAACAGCTTACTCTTAATTACACAAGCCTTTTATTAAAGAAATCACTTCGCAAGAGCAAGGCTTACAATTAATGATGAAAGACTGTTGATTCCCTGCCAGTTACAGATGCAGGTAGAATCAGATAAAGAGATGACAGAAAACAACAATATAATAGATAAAGATAAAGAACCGGAAATTGACGGGTCTGAGAACATTGAGAGTTCCGGCGAAAATCAACCCCGGAATATTGATCAACCGGTAAAGGACGAGAAGAAATCTCCTCAAATTGACGGGTCTGAAAATAATGAGAGTTCTGGTGAAGATCAACCCGGGAATATTAATAAACCGGTAAAAGTCGAAAAGAAAGCTCCTCGGTCTGTATCAGTAGTAGGTGTTAGATTCAGATCTTGCGGTAAGGTATACACTTTTGAGGTCGGTAATCTTGAAGTATCCCCCGGCACAAAGGTTGTAGTTGATTCAAAAATGGGGCTCAGCATGGGTAATGTTGTTACTTCAAAGCACCTTATGGAACGAAAGGGAGAACCTTTGAAAAAAGTCCTGAGAATAGCCAATGAACAGGACTATGAAACAACAAAAAACAACCGCTCTTTTGAAGATGAAGCAAGGGCCTTTTGTGTTGAAAAAGTAAAGGGTCTTAACATGCCGATGAAGATCGTTACTACAGAGACCACGCTGGACAAGAAAAGAATCGTCTTTTATTTCACTGCGGACGGCAGGATAGATTTCAGGGAGCTTGTGAGGGACCTGGCAGGCCAGTTCAAGACCCGGATAGAAATGAGACAGATAGGGGTGAGGGATGAGGTCAAACTGCTTGGAGGAATCGGCTGTTGCGGCAGGCAGGCATGCTGCAGTCTTTTTTTGACATCCTTTGAGCCTGTAACGATCAGGATGGCCAAGCAGCAGGATTTGTCAATAAATCAGAGCAAGCTGTCAGGTATCTGCGGACGACTAATGTGCTGTCTTGGTTATGAGTATAAAAATGGAGAGAGTTATGCCCCTGCCAGGAGAAAAAAGGCAGGGAAGTTTGCTAAAGAGGCAAACGGTCTTTGTGATGAGGCTAAAAGTAAAATTGAGGTTGGGCCTGATGTTGCCAATGGACCAGTGATATCTGATAAGCCCTCTGCTGATCAGGGTATAGCTGAAAATAAAAATAATAAGGCAGGAGAGACTAAGCCTGAAGGGCCTGCAAGGAAGAAAAGGTATTTTAAGCGTAATAAACGCGGGGCAAAGAAACATGGTGCTGAGAAACAAACGCAAAAGCCTGTGACTGATAAGGACAAGAAAAGTGAAGATACAAGCGGCAAGAGCAGACCAATGAATAAACGGAAAAAATTCTGGAGAAAGAAAAAGAAAGAGTCATGAGCGAGGAAAAGTTTTACATAACAACTCCGATTTATTATGTTAATGATGTTCCCCATATAGGGCATGCCTATACAACCATTGCTGCTGATATCCTGGCCCGTTATAACAGGTTAAAAGGTAAAAAAGTTTTTTTTCTGACCGGTACAGATGAGCATGGCCAGAAAGTTGAGAAAGCAGCGGAGGAAAAAGGACGCACTCCTAAAGAACATGCGGATTTGCTGGTTGATAATTTTAAGAACTTATGGCAAAAGCTGAATATATCCAATGACGCATTTATTCGGACAACAGATCAGGAACATGTGAAAACCGTCCAGGGGATAATTCAGCTGCTCTGGGATAATGGTGAAATAGAAAAGAGGCAGTATTCAGGCTGGTACTGCACTCCTGATGAGAGGTTCTGGACAGAGAAGGAGATTGAGGACGGTAACTGTCCTGACTGCGGTCGGCCCGTTGAGGAGATAGAAGAAGAAAACTATTTTTTCCTCATGTCCAAATATCAGGACAGACTTATAAAACATATAGAAGATAATCCAGATTTTATTCTCCCTCATACAAGGAGAAATGAGGTGATGGGATTTCTGAAGAACAATGATCTTGGTGATCTTTGTATTTCCCGTCCCAAGTCCAGGCTTGCCTGGGGAGTCCCCATTCCCTTTGATGATGAATTTGTAACATATGTCTGGTTTGATGCGCTTCTTAACTATTTTTCAGCCACGAGATATCTTGTTCCCCATCCGGAGCAGGCAAAAGAAGGAGATTTCTGGTGGCCTGCAGACCATCATTTGATAGGTAAGGATATTCTTACTACCCACTCGGTTTACTGGATAACCATGCTGATGGCACTTAAGTTTCCCTTACCAAAAAACATCTTTGCTCATGGTTGGTGGACTGTAGATGGAAAGAAGATGTCCAAGTCTATAGGTAATGTAGTTGATCCGGCAAAGATGGCAGAGAAATTCGGGATTGATGCGTTCAGATACTTTCTGTTCCGGGAGGTGACCTTCGGACTTGATGGAGATTTTTCAGAACAGGCAATGATCAGACGGATTAATACTGAGCTTGCCAATGATCTTGGCAATCTTTTAAGCAGGTTTTTGACGATGGTTGGCAAATATCTGGACGAACAGATTGCAGTCCCGGAGGATGACACAACTGTTGCAAACTCATTTGCTGAAGAATGTATTAAAGCCCTGCTTCCTGTAAATAATGATACTCACTCCCATGACTGGGCTAATCTCAGGTTTAATATTATTCTTGATAATATTTGGTCTGTGATCAGGGCTGCAAATAACTATATTGCTCAGACAGAACCATGGAAGCTTGCCAAAAATGATCCGGATATGGTGAAGACGGTCATGTTTAATATATGGAATGCATTGAGATTAACAACAATCTCTATTTACCCATTTATGCCTGATACGTCTGAGAAGATGTGGAAACAGCTTGGACTTAAGTCATTGCTGGGAGAAGCAGAAAAAAGCCAATCCATATATGAATGGAACTGGACTCCCGGATATGAGATTAGAGTTTCAAAAGGTGATCCTCTCTTTCCACGAATTGATACAAAGAAGAAAGATAATAAAGAAAAAAATAATGAGGTGAAATCTGTTAAGAAAGATGATAAAGCAACAGAGGCAGGTGACAACTTAATATCAATAACTGACTTTGCTAAGGTTCAGCTCAAAGTTGGAAGGGTTATTGAAGCTGAACGTGTTGAAGGCTCTAACAAGCTTGTTAAGCTTCAGGTGGACACAGGAGAGAAAAGGCAGATCGTTGCTGGAATTGGGAAATCATATTCACCTGAAGACCTGAAAGGTAAAAGCATTGTTGTAGTTACTAACCTTAAGCCGGCAAAGCTTATGGGAGTAGAGTCACAGGGAATGCTCCTGGCTGCTACGGACAGTGAAGGAGTGCTTTCTATTCTGACGCCTGAAAAGGAAGTCAAACAGGGAGCTTTAATACGATAAAAATTAATCCACAGATTTCGCAGATTAAAGAGATTTTTTTTTACTATCTGCGATAATCTGTGTAATCTGCGGAGATATTATGGCTAAAATTATTTCAATTAACATCAGTCCCAAAAAAGGCATGAGGAAAAAGGCTGTTGACTCTGCTTTGCTGAAGGATAATTACGGCATTGAAAATGATGCACATGCTTCTGGAAAATGGCACAGGCAGGTAAGCCTCCTTGCCACCGAAAGCATCAAAAAAATGACGGACAAGGGGCTTGATGTCGGACCTGGTGACTTTGCAGAAAACATAACGACCGAGGGAGTTAATCTTCCTGTCCTTCCTTTGGGTACGAAAATGACTGTTGGCGATGATATTGAACTGGAAGTAACCCAGATAGGAAAGCTCTGTCATAACCGCTGCGCTATCTATGAGCAAGCCGGAGACTGTGTAATGCCGAGAGAAGGCATATTTGTTAAAGTCATCAAGGGCGGCACTATAAAAGTTGGAGATGAAATAAAAGTAGGGGCGGGGTAACCCCGCCCTTACATTCACAGGCAGTGGTATTATGTCTGTCCATATCCATATATTTTATAATGATAAAAGTTGCAATCCTCACATTAAGCGATAAAGGTTCAAAAGGCGAGAGGGATGATGCAAGCGGGCCTGCCATCGAAAAAATAATACAAAAGATTGATGCTTCAGTTGTCAGTTATGAGGTCATCCCTGATGATAAGGGCAGAATTAAAAGAAAATTAATTTCTCTGAGTAAAAA
>PVMK01135180.1_pt1 | contig 14892 bp, 14 predicted proteins | sample 1853481 | NCBI WGS metagenome assembly PVMK01 (sample SAMN08533507, study PRJNA380276) | Marine sediment metagenome, whole genome shotgun sequencing project.
TTTATCGTCTTGCGAAAATACACGGGCTGACCGGTCAGGTTCAGAACCGGCTCGGTGAGGTGGAGATAATTGCTTGCGGCGGTACAGCTGCGATGCAGAGATTTCAGCGTGATCTGATCAGTCGCGCCCCGCCATTATCAAGTCCGAAAATCGAAAACGTTGAGCGAGTCAATTCACGGCAGTTTGATAGTTTTGACATCATCGCCAGCTCGGCGCAGGCGAATGTGCGAATTTTTGTACCGCCGGATTACTTTATGTGCGACGACTGTCGGCGCGAGTTGCACGATCCGCGTGATCGCCGATACCGATACCCATTCATTAACTGCACGCAATGCGGGCCACGCTACACACTGATTCAAACGCTGCCTTACGATCGCCCGAATACCAGCATGGCATGTTTTCCGCTGTGTGAAGACTGCACCGCAGAGTACCTGGACCCAGCCGATCGCCGATTTCATGCCGAGCCGATCGCGTGCCCGGCCTGCGGTCCTCATCTGAGTTTCGGCAGTGCTGGTCAGGAGCGCATCGTCGAAAAAGGCGACGCGCTGAACGCCGCTCTGTCGAGCTTGCGTCACGGCCGGATTATCGCCGTCAAAGGCATCGGTGGCTATCATCTAATGTGCGACGCGCGCAATTCCGATTCGATAGAAATCCTGCGGCAACGCAAACACAGGCCGAGTAAACCGTTGGCCGTTATGTTCCCGATGGCCGGGCAGGACGGGCTTGATGTTGTGCGCCAATACACGGACCTTGCCGGCCCCGAAGCTGAATTGCTCGGCAGCCCGGTGCGGCCAATAGTGCTTACGAACAAGAGTAGTGATTGTGACCTGGCAGAAAATGTCGCGCCGGGTTTGCGCGAACTGGGCGTGTTCCTCCCATACAGCCCGTTACATCAACTCTTACTGAAGAAATTCGCTGCGCCACTCGTTACCACGTCGGGCAATATCAGCGGGGAACCGGTTATAATTGACAATGAGGAAGCGTCAAGTCGTCTCGGCAATGTCGCGGACGCGTTTCTTCATCACGATCGCCCGATCGTACGGCCGGCAGATGATCCCGTATTTCGGAGAATTTCCGGTGCGATGCGGCCACTGCGCATAGGCCGCGGCTGTGCGCCCTGTGAATTCGAACTATCGTGGCGACAGCGACAGCCGGTACTGGCCGTCGGTGGTCACATGAAGAGCACTGTAGCTTTGAGCTGGGGAAACCGTGTCGTGGTGTCGCCGCATATCGGTGAGATGGACAGTCCGCACAGCCTTGCCGTGTTTGAACAGGTGGCGACCGACCTGCAATCGCTGTACGGCGTGCAGGCCGAAAGAATCGTCTGCGATGCGCATCCGGGCTATACGACTCACCGCTGGGCGAAAGCACAGAAGTCGCTTCCCGTGGAAACTGTCTGGCATCACCGTGCACATGCCAGCGCACTGGCAGCGGAGCTGCCTGTAGCTGGTCGCTGGCTCGTATTTACCTGGGACGGTGTCGGCTTGGGCGAGGACGGCACCTTATGGGGGGGCGAGGCGCTCCTCGGCGAGCCCGGCGCGTGGCGCCGCGTCAGCAGCATGCGTCCATTCCACCTGCCCGGTGGCGAGCGCGCTGGGCGTGAGCCATGGCGCAGTGCGGCTGCGCTTCACTGGGAGTGTGGCCGAACATGGCCGGATTGTCCGGACCCGGACGGTATTGCCGCGATGGCCTGGCAGCGACAGTTGAATTGCCCTGTGACAAGTGCTGTAGGTCGCTTGTTCGACGCCGCAGCGGCACTGATATGCAAGCTGTCGCACGTCACTTACGAAGCACAGGGACCGATGTATCTCGAGTCGCTATGTCGGGGAGACGGCGAGCGGCGGAAACTACCTCTCAACAAAGGCGCAGACGGTATCTATCGGACGGACTGGGAACCGTTGCTAACATTAATGACAGATATTCGGCACAGCGCTGTATGGCGGGCTGAGGCATTTCACTCCAGTATGGCTTTGGCACTGCTTGAGCAGGCGCGCAGGATTCGCGAGGAAGCGCGGATTGATCAGGTCGGTCTCTGCGGTGGTGTCTTCCAGAATCGGATTTTGACCGAGCAGGTTGTTGCGCTGCTGGAAGCCGACAATTTTCAGGTTTATCTGAGCAATGAACTGCCGTGTAACGATGCGGCGCTCAGTTTCGGACAAGCGGCAGAGCTCGCAGCGCGCGAGCAAGACGGGCGGAAATAATGGAAGACGACAGAATATCTCTTGCACACGGAAATGGCGGTCGTTTCATGCGCGAGCTGATCGAAGACGTGTTTGCCCGTAATCTGGTTGACTCCGACCTCGATATCCAGGCCGATGCAGTGCCGATAGCGCTGAACGGCGGCGAGGCGATGATCACGACGGACGGCTTTACTGTGCAGCCGCTCGAGTTTCCAGGCGGCGACATCGGTTCGCTCGCGGTGCACGGTACAACCAACGATCTGGCCGTTGCTGGCGCGCGTCCTCTATATCTGACGCTCAATGCTTTCATCGAAGAAGGTCTGGAGGTTACGCTGCTCGATCGCATCGTGGCCAGTCTCGCAAAAGCGGCAAAAGATGCTGGTGTAAAGGTAAGCGCCGGTGACACCAAGGTGTTGCGCCGAGGAGAGGCTGGTGGTCTATACCTTGCAACGACGGGAATCGGTGTACGGCTCCCCGGGGTACGACCTTCAATGCGCCTGATCCGGGACGGCGACATCATCATAATCAGCGGAACGGTCGGCGATCACGGCACGGCCGTAATGTTGGCGCGGGAGGACTTCGGCCTGCGGGGAGATTTGCAATCCGATGCCGGATGCGTTTTCGAGCTGACACAAGCGCTAATGAATTTCGACGGACTGCGGTTCATGCGCGATCCTACACGTGGCGGTATTGCCACGGTTGCCCATGAAATTCTTCGGGCAACAGGATTAAGCGTAAGATTCGAGGCGACGATTCCGGTACGCGACCAGGTGCAGTCGGTTTGCGAAATGTTGGGTTACGATCCGTATTACCTTGCCTGCGAAGGCCGGGTTTTGGCCATAATTGCCGAAGATCAGGCCGATGCTGCGCTTGCCGCGTGGCGTACCATTCCGTCGGGCCAGGATGCGGCGAGAATCGGCCGCATCGTCGCCAGTGAAAAGCGCGTGATACTCGAGACGGCGCTTGGTGGTGAGCGTTTCCTCGAAGAACTGGAGGACGATCCTCTGCCCCGCATATGCTAGGTACGATGATCTTTATTTGGGGATGTCGCCAGCCAACGCAGGAAAATCGGCGTTACGAGGGTAGTGACTAACGCCATTATCACGATCGCTGAATAGAGACTTTCTACGATCGCCGGAGTTGGATGCGGTTGTAAGAATAAGCCCGCCTCCAGGGCGACGCCGGCTACGATCAATTCAACGGCGCCTCGACCGCTCATACCGATACCGACCATCATTGACTCTCGCTTTGAAAGCCCTACCCAATAAGCCGGTAATCCGGAACCGACGAGTTTGCTTACAAACGCAATCAATATGAGCACTACCACGAATCCCGGAACATGACTGATCGCACTGAGATCCAAATGCAGGCCCACCGAGACGAAGAAGATCGGAGCCAGGAAGCCACGCGTGATGCCGGACATCTGCTGCTCGACGCGTTCGTACACATCCGCGTCGACGACATTCGGATGAAAAAACATGCCAGCAAGAAAAGCGCCGATGATGAAGTGCAGCCCCATTATTTCGGCGAAGACCGCATACGCGAGCGCGGCAATGAGTAGCATGCTGAAATCCACTTCCGGGAAGTGTAAGTGCCTGAGATATCTCCCGACCAGCGGGAACACGAAGAGACCGAGCGGAATCGCCACGGCAAAAAACAACACTGCTTTGCCAACCAGCAAGATCACGGTTCCGGTTTGAAAAGAGCCAGAAAAGTCTTCACCGAGAGCGGCCAGCAGCAGCGCCAGCAGAAACAGACTCAGCAAATCGTCCCACAGAGCTGCGGCGATGACCGTCTTGCCGACAGCAGAGTCGAGTAGACCGAGGTCCATAAAAATACGTACGGCCACCGGCACCGCGGTGATGGCCAGCGCCGTGCCGAGAAACAGGCTTTGCACCAGCTTGAACGGGGACTCCGGGAGCACTGCAAGACCGAGCGCGAAGCCGGCGCCGACAGGGATAATCATTCCGCCGAGTGCGACCAGGACAGCCGACTTCGAGGTTCGGGCAAATTCCAGTGGTTCCATGCGAATCCCCGCTAGCAACATCAGGAAAAACATGCCCAGGCTGACGAGTGATGTGAACGTTTCGCTCCGGCAGGCTGACGACAGAAGGGTCAGCGCATCGTAGGAGCCACGCAAAACAAAACCCAAAGCCACACCTGCAACCAGCTCTCCGACTATGGCCGGGAGCCCGGCCCGCTCGGCAAGTTCCGCGAAGACACGGGTAATGACGAGCAGGACGAGAATAAGATACAGAATATCCACGTTAATGGGTTTTGTTTAATAGCAGGTTTAGCTGCAATTTCTCCAATTCTGGAATTATGTACGTTGATTGATCCTGCATTTTGTCGTTTGCTGGCAGCACCCTAGGGCAATATGCCTGATCAGTGTCATATGATATTGAACGAAGTCCATCAGCAGATCTCGCGTGTCGTTAGTATGGTAGTTTAGGCATCGGCAAATGCAAGGATTAAGAACGGCGAGGATTGTAGATCTTGAATAATTATTCGCCATGGGCAGGCTGGACCAGTGTTCGCAGCGATCAGCCGACAGATGAAGCAGGAAGACGGCCGCCTGAGCTAGTGCCGATGCATAGAGCCAGTACACAGGTTACTCCTCTCGATACGAGCCTCGTCGACTCGTTAATGAGCCCGGCTGCATTCAGCCATCCTGCCAGCGCTGTCGAGCTCATCGAAACACACATCTCGTGGGTCATCCTCACAGATGACTATGCGTACAAGATCAAGAAGCCAATCGCGCTCGATTTCCTGGATTTCCGCGACCTTGAACGCCGCAAGTTCTATTGCGAGGAGGAAATCAGGCTCAACCAGCCTTGGGCGCCGGACGTCTACCTCGATGTCGCGCCGATTACTATAGACAATGGTCAGCGCGTTTTGATGGGCAGCGGCACACCGATCGAATATGCCGTTAGGATGCGCCGCTTCGATCAGACGTCACGGCTTGATGCGCAACTTGAGCGTGGCCAACTGTCAGTTGCGGATATGAAGGAGCTGGGGCGCAATATTGCCGAACGCCACACAGCAGCGCCAGTCGTTGATGTAAGCCAGCGGGACAGGGTTGTTACACTGACGAAAAAATTCATATGGGACAACTTCTCCGAGCTGGGTGGTGCCATCGATGAAACCGAGCTCAACTCTCTACGCGAATGGACGGAGCGAGAGCTGCTGAGGCTCGAGTGCATTTTTGTGGCAACGCTTTGACGAGGGATACGTTCGCGATTGCCACGGCGACCTGCATCTCGCAAATCTCGTCCGTCTATCCGACGGTATCACGACTTTTGATTGCATCGAATTCAACAGTGATCTTCGTCATATTGACGTTGCCTGCGATATCGCGTTCCTGATTATGGATCTGGTGGAAAGACGGCGACACGATCTCGCAGCGCATTTCTTGAATCGATATTTGGAGTCCACCGGCGATTACGGCAGCATGAAGTTGCTCAGTCTGTACTTCGTCTATCGTTGCCTCGTGCGGGCCAAAGTGGCTGTCATTCTTGAGCAAGGAACGCGAAGCAACGATGAAACAGAGTCCGATCTCGCTGTGGCAAATCGGTACTGCGATATGGCAAAGAGACAGGCTGCTCTTCGCACTTCTTATCTGGTAATCATGTCCGGACTATCAGGATCGGGCAAGACCTGGGTGTCCGGGCAGCTTATGGCAGCGATGCCCGCGATTCGTATTCGGTCGGACCTCGAGCGAAAGCGAATGTTCGGTCTGGAAGAAACGGAGGGCAGTGCATCGGGCCTTGAATCACGCATATACACACACGATGCAAGTAAATTGGTCTACCAGCGCTTGTACGACAGTCGCTCGGATGATTCTCGAAGCTGGCCATAACGTCATATTGGACGCTGCCTTTTTGAAGGTTACTGATCGGGCAATGGCAATTTCCATAGCGACGGACTTAGCGCTTACCATGCATATTGCTCGAGGTCACTGCGCCGACAGAATATTGCGAGACCGGATTCGCCAGCGTTCATTGCGGCGGGACGATGCTTCCGAAGCCAGCCTCGAGGTACTCGAACTTCAGCTTGCAACGGCAGAACCATTGACGAATGAGGAAAAAACGATTGCGATCTCCTGCGAAAATGGCGGCGAGATCGATATTGATACGCTTGCCGCACAGGTATTGAGACAGGGATGATGGCTCGGCGCCGCCGCCCAATCTGGCGAAGCTACATAGAAATACGGACGTTTATGGAGCGTTGATCATCTGCATCATCGGGTCGCAATATGGGCGGTGTAAGTAGATACTCTGATTTCTCCGTAACGTTGGTGCGCGATACTCGCGAATGTCATGAGTAAATGTCATGAGACAACGTGTTTCTGAGATCCTCAAGGAATTGGATGAACCGCTGTGCGCGCGGCTGATTGAGTTGCGGCGGTGGTTTCACCAGCATCCTGAACTGTCATTCCAGGAAGCCGACACCGCTGAGCGAATTATCGCGGAGCTGAAGCGGCTTGATATTAGCTACGACTATGCAGGTGTGGGCCATTCCGTAATAGGGAGTATCGACGGACAAGATGGCTCGAGACCGGCGATCGCGCTGCGAGCGGAAATGGATGCACTGCCCGGAGAGGACACCACGAATGCGCCCTATGCATCCATCTATCCTGGAAGAATGCATGCTTGCGGTCATGACGCCCACATGGCCATGCTGATTGGTGCTGCACACCTGCTCAAGATTGATCCGCCGGCAGGACCGGTGCGTCTGGTATTTCAGCCTGCCGAAGAGCGCGGCGGCGGGGCACGCATTGCGATTGAAGATGGCGCATTGGACCATGTAGCGGCAATTTTTGCCGGGCACGTAACGCATGATATTGAAACCGGAAAGATTATGATTCGCGATGGGGTTGTTACGGCGCAATCCGATAGCTTCTCGATCAAGGTTCGCGGCAAGGGAGGTCATGGGGCGAGGCCACACGAAGCCGTCGACGCAGTGGTGGTCAGTGGATTTCTCATTACAGCCTTGCAAACGCTGGTATCACGCGAAATAAACCCGCTTCATCCGTCGGTCGTAACGATTGGCAAAGTTCGTGCTGGATCAGCGCGGAATGTAATTGCTGAGCATGCGGAACTCACTGGCTCTATCCGAACCTCTCGGGCAGAAGTTCGACAGCATATTCACAACGGTATGAAACGTATGGTAAGTGCCGCAGCGGAATTGCATAACGCAACCATTGATATCGACATCAGTGAAGGCTATCCGCCGGTTGTCAACGAGCCAGTATCTACCGATATTGCGCGCGAGGCTGGCGCAGCTATTGTCGGATCGAATTGTGTGGTCACATCCGAATATCCCAGCATGGGCTCGGAAGATTATTCATACTACCTTGACAAAGTTCCTGGTTGCTTTGTACGCCTAGGTGCTCGCCATCCGGACTGGGAGCCAGTGCCACTACATAGTCCTGGATTCGATGTTGACGAGCGCGTCCTCGGTATTGGTACACGCTTCTTCGATCACGTTGCACGACTCGGGCATTCAAGGATGGAGGAACTTGCCAATGGAGTTTAATCCTTCACCAAATCACACCGTCGGAGTCGAGTGGGAGCTGCAGCTAATCGACCCTGTCTCACTCGATCTGGTTGACGGAATCATTCCACTAATGGAGTTTTTTCCAGATACCGACTTTGTCAAACCGGAATACATCCAATCCTGTGTCGAACTGACGAGTTGTATAGCTGAGAACAGTGGTGAGGCTGTCAAACACCTCAGTGGATCGCTGATGAAATTATTAGAACGTTGTACACAATTGGACATGAGCGTTTGCGGCGCTGGCACCCACCCATTCTGTCGCAGGCTGGCGCTAATAACACCGTTACCACGCTATCAACAACTCGAGGCTAGCGCAGGCTACTTGGCGCACACACAAATTACATTCAGCACCCATGTTCATGTCGGCATGAGTTCGGGTGACGAGGCCATGCGGGCTAATGACGTTTTTAGTCCCGGCGTTGTCGGCATTCATAGCACTATCGGCTAACTCGCCCTTCTGGCGTAACCATGAAACCGGGCACGTTGCATATCGGCGGCGAATTTTGGCCGCTGCTCGCAACTATGGATTGCCACCACGCTTCGGTGACTGGCAGACGTTCGACGAATTTCTGCACGCCGCGCTGCGTTCTGACACGATCAGGAGTTTCAAGGACATTCACTGGGATATCCGGCCGCATCCGGACTTTGGGACCCTCGAAATTCGGGCGATGGATGCGGCATCCAACCTTCGCACCGTGCATGGTCTGGTGGCGTTCGCGCGTTCATTGATACTTTGCCTGGCCCACGCACCTATCGAGGCCGTGAGCAGGATTTTGCCGCTAAATTTGCCTGACTGGATCGAGAAGGAAAACTGCTTTCGCGCCGCACTTCTCGGCCTAAGCGCCGAATACATCGTTGATGTACAAGGTCATCATCGTCCACTGCGGGATCTGGTTGTTGACCTGATAGAATTCTGCCAATCGACGGCGGTCGAATTCAATGAAACAGAAGGATTGGGGATCGCAAGCAGTTTGGTGAATGGCATGCCCGGCTATGCACGTCAGTTACGCGCATACGAGAAAAAGAAATCCGCGCGGTCGGTAGTCAAAGCGCTACAGGGTGCGCTGTTCGAAGGGCGCGTAACTTAGAGGCCAAGTTCATTTCGTAATGGCATTTGGCCCGTTTACTCCCAGGGAACAAAATAACATGAGTACTTTAGCGACTGGGCCGGGTGAAATGGTGACTGCAGGTATATGGGAATCAGTGGTCATCAGTTGTGTAGCGGCAATGGTCGCGTATTGGCGAAATTTTCTGACTCCCTCGGCCGCAATTGCTGCTGCTTTGATAGGTAGCATCGTTTTGGTTTTTAGCGGCTGGGATTGGGGAGTAGCAGTTGCAGGATCATTTCTTGTAACTAGCTTGCTTTCACAACGTCGCGACCGCATCGAGCAGAACGACCCATTTCATGCGAATGCTCGGCGGAATTTACCACAAGTACTTGCAAACGGAATTATTCTTGCTTTGCTCGCGGTATTGTACGGCACAGACAATCGGGAGAGTGTTGGCATTACCGCGGCATTTCTCGGTTGTGTTGGAGCCGTTGCTGGCGATACATGGGCGACGGCGGTCGCGCGATTTTCTTCGAAGGAGCCTCGATTGATAACATCGGGAACCCGGGTTCCGGCTGGTACTCCTGGCGCAGTGTCGGGTATTGGCATTGCATTGAGCGGGGCAGCCGGGGTTGTCGCGAGTGTGCTGTATTTTGCTGTGTCGATGATCGTCTACCGCGAAACCGCGCCCGACACAATCATTATCACACTGAGTTTCGCAGCAATTGTAGGTGCCGTCGTCGGCTCACTCTTTGATAGCTATCTCGGTGCAGCTTGCCAGGCGCAATATATCGGTCCGGACGGTCAGTTGACCGACCATCCAATTGCCAGTAACGGTAGGCCCAATACGTATGTTCGAGGTTGGCGATGGCTTAGTAATGATTTTGTGAACTTTAGCAATTCAGTTGCCGGCGCGACTTCCGCATACGTCGTGTGGCTAGCTTTCGGCTTGGCGAAGATTGTTTAGATTATCACGCCGACACCCATACCAAGTGACAGCAAGAGAAAAGAGACGAGCGCACCGGCACTAACCGGCGCATGGCGGTAGCATTGCTCCGGATCCCGCCAGGCTTTCAATGGTTACCCACGCGGCCGGGATCATCGCCAACCCGCCGAGCCAGATACTACGTGGTAAACCGGCAAGCGGGAGCAACGCAACGATTAAGAATGCTGCGCCGTAAATTAACGGTAACAATCGACTGGCTCGATGCCGGCCTAGACGTACGATCAAGTTTCGTTTTTGACTTTTGCGATCGGCTTCGTAATCGGGAAATTCGTTTACCCACAAAAACGCTGCGATTAAGATACCAAGTGGTATGGAGACTAATACGACGTCTCTTGTTACTTCACCTAGTTGAATCAAGTAGGTGCTGATGCAAATGAGGGGGCCGTAACAAACCGCGACATCCAACTCACCGAGACCGCGATACGCGAACCTAGCCGGCGGACCGTTATACGACCATGCCAGGATCAGGCCAATAACGCCGGGCCAAATCGCCAGCGGCTCTCGAAATATGACAATCATGACCCCCAGTCCAATGCCAAGCACGTAGAATATTATTGCGATAGTCCAGGTCTGGAATCGACTCAACAGGCCATCGACCAGGACGCGCTTGCCGCCAGAGAAATCAGTATGGTCTTCCTGTGCGACGGCCATGTCGGTTTCGTAGTCATAGATGTCGCCGGATGCGTTTTTCGCAACCTCTATCGCAAAAAAACCGAAAATAGTTACGACGAGCCAACCCACATGAATATCTCCATCCGCCGCCGCTAAAGAAGCGCCCAGAAAAATGGAAGCCATTGACGCAAGCGTTATTTTGGGATCGGCTAGCCGCCAAAATCCCGCCAAAAAGTCACGATTGCCACTACTTACTGTCGAATCCGCGCTCAAGGGAATCGGCTCCTCATTGGTCTGTGCACATGCTGGTTCATCGCCTCCTCAGCAATTTCTTGCCGTACAATTTGGTTTAGCTCGCACTCCAAATATTTCCCGCAACCAGCGCCAGGCCACAAAGAAAATGCAGCTGTATCGTCGCTTTGTTTGCTCGAATCAGCTGCCGGCCGAGATAGTGCTTGAACACTACCCGTATTGTGTAGACTGCCAGGGGCAAACCGATAAACATCGCGAGCGTCGCAACCGGAAATGTGCCAGTCCACACCAGCATTGAGGTGCTGATGAATGCGCCAGAGACAAGCGCCACGTAGGCCCAGCGCCCAGCTTTCTTTCCTACAGTAACCATCAAGTGGTTCTTGCCCGTGGCGGCATCGGCCTCTGCATCGGGGAATTCATTTACCCATAGAATAGCACCGGCTAGAAAACCTGGCGGTAGTCCGATCAAGAATGCACCGGTCTCTATGTTTCCGGTCAGTGCGAAAAACGTGCCGGCGGTAAGGAGCGGCCCAAATGCGAGCATCACGCTCAACTCGCCAAGGCCCCGACGTGCGGAGAGGCGCAGAGGAGGTGCCGTATAGAAATAGGCGAGCGCAGCACCGACCATACCGAATACCAATAGGGCCCATCCCCGCGCAAGTAACACCGGAACTGCCACTAGTGCAGCAATCATAAGGGCCATAATCGCGACCCGCAGAAGCTGTTGCTCGCTAATTAGACCGAGCTCAATCGCGCGACTGCCTCCCGAGTAAGGAACGAAATAATCGTTGTTGGCTGGATCGGCACCGCTCCTCCAGTCGAAATAGTCGTTGAATGTATTGGCGGATACTTGCAACAAACACGCACCCACTAACGCCGATGCGAATAGGCCCCATGGAAATGCTCCGCTCTCGAAATACGATCCCGCCCATGCGGACGCGACCAGTACAGGTATTAACGTAGCCGTGAGGAAAGGTGCCCGCGTAATGACCATCCAGGCCAGAGCCTGAGTCAGCCCAACTAGTGCGCGGCATGACGTCATCGATCGCGACGTTCGGTAGTGTGGTCGTGACCCCACAGTAGCCGATATGTTGCTTATCGCCGTCGCGTCGTTGATAGGTAGGTGTTATCCGGATCTCGGCTGCGAATGGTGTTCCGGATTTTCGCAGGAATACAGTCTTCGTCTGAAACTGACCGTTGTTCCGCGCCATCGTGAGCCACTTATCAATGTGGCCCAAGACAATCTGTCCCTGGTGAGAATACCGAGACCCGTTTGCGTCCGATCACTTCCTCAGGCGCGTAACCAAACAACTGTTCAGCACCCCTTATTGTAGGTCAGGATCCGACCTTCCAGGTCACAGGTTATTATGCTGCGTACGTTTTGTTGCCCCATCCCTGATTCTTTGGCAGGTAAGTAATGAAATTGCGATCGTGGGTCGTCTTTGCTTCGGAACTAACCGTGTACACCAGCTGCTCTATGTAGACTGCATTACTCAGTGTTTTAATCCGTACACGGCGTCGTGTCACAGCGCATTATACCTAATAACCGCGTTGAGGGATTGACTGTAGGGCACGACAATTCTACTCAAACGTATCTGTGACCAATTACACTTCAAGCAGTAATGGGTAAGCGATATGGGCCAAAACGACACGGTGGTAATCGTCCCTTGGATCGCCTATCAATCGCCGCAGTCTCCTCGACCATATCGCCGATCCGCTTCCAGCTCGAAGCACCTGACAATTTGGCGTTGTTGGCGCGCTAGGGCCGGGGAAATAAGCGCCTCGAGGATTCGGTTACGCAGCGCGAGCCGGGTCTCGAAATGCACGTCACAACCGTTGTCTAGCACACGAATAGAACCGCCAGTACATTTCGAAGTGTTTGAAAATCCCGCTTTCAGCCGCGATCGTGATTTGAAATGGCTGCTGCAAGGTCGCACGGCTATCAAAAGCAAAGTCGATCCCGCCCACCCGAACGACTTGATGAGCCAAGATCGTAGTTTCCGTCTTTTCGCGAATATGGGCGCACCGCCAATCTGGCAAGAAATCCGGGTAGTGTTCGATGTCTGCCACAAGTGCAAACATCTGATCACACCTGTACGGAGTTGTTGTACGGATCTTCATGCCCACAAAACCTCAGCCACGAGAAGTCACACAGCCTTTTTCGACTTGCCATCGAATATATCGACACCCAGAGTTCCTTCCGTATAGCTGTGTTCGGTCGATTCTCGGACGTAGTAATAACTGGCGTGAACATGCCAGCCCCAGGTTTCGCGATAGCCAACAAGGTGGGAACTTACTCTGATCTTATCGCGGGTTGCAACTGTGTAAGAAAGGACAAAATCGGCGTTGTATTGATCTTCTTTATTACGAAGAAGAGGCTGCAGAAGCACGAAGCGGCACTAGCTGGCTGGCACGTCATTCGGTACTTATGTGACTTTCTTGTGCCCCCAATTTGATCATGGAATCAATTTGCTGTGCAAAAACAAGGATATCATTCCAATCCGTATAGACATAGTCGCGGTGTGTATCGGTGTCGCCGCCGGCTGTTCGTGTCATCCGTCTCATGAAATATCGAATCAGTGGCCCATAACGGGTGTCAAGTAGAGCGGCAGCCAAGCTAACTGAGAAAAATGCACTCGGTGTCAACTTCAGCACATTTCGGTACTGGTTAATGAATTTACTCAAGACACGGGGAAATCGGCCCATATAAAGGGGCCACCGACGATGACACAGCTGATGTCCCTTGCAAATGTGTCCGCTTCGGGAGGACTTTCACGGTCGGCCCGGATGACTACCGTCCTGTGACCTAGCAGGTTTACCGCATTCACTAACTGTTGGACAATCTTGGCAGAATGTCCGTATCTGGTCGCGAACACTATGAGAATCGATTTCTCTTCACACGATTGGCCTGTGTCAGATCGATTATTTTGTTGCGATGCCTCCTGCTTATGTTCGGCGATCTATTCTGCGTTGTCAGCTGTCATCTTCTGCATAAAATTTACACCGGTTCGGTTCGACAGATGTCTTCCGCACGCGAAGTTTTAATGCTCAAAAGTCTGTTCGTCGGTCGGTCGAAGGTAGCCGTATTCTCAAACGTGTGCTGACCTTGGCATAGGCCCAAGGATAGCAGCAGCCGTAATTCTACCTATTTGGATGAGCCGGCGCGACAATGTGCCTTGAGCGTATCTGCCGAAGCCAAATAGTGACAAGTACGGATTCTCAAACACAAGCCGACTGACGATCATAGTAGAGTCTGGCGATTGTGGATTACGCGAGGATAGTGATTTATTGCAACTATATGAGGAAGGAATCATGAACATTGTAAATTGGAGCCCATTTCGTGAAATGGACGATATATTCAACCGATATCGTAGATTCGGTTTAAGTGATGATGATGGAAAGACACAGGGGATCAATCTGGATTGGCGACCGGTTGCAGACATCTCTGAGACCAATAGCGAGTATCTGATCAAAGCGGAACTACCCGAGATCGATCGGAAAGATGTGCGTGTAGTGGTGGAAAACGGCCGTGTGACAATCAGCGGCGAGCGAAAAATGGACAAAGAGGAAGAGGACGCGACTCAACATCGCGTAGAGACATTTTACGGCACGTTTTCGAGGAGTTTTACCTTGCCGTCCGATGTCGATGAAGAAAAGATTTCAGCGAAGTCAAAGAACGGTATGCTGAAAGTTCACATACCAAAATCAAAGGTCACCAAGCCGAAGTCCATCGAGATCGCTGTAAATTGATTACACTATGACCGGGGTCCTAGCCCCGGTCACGTGCCAAAGAAAGCGGCGTATCTTGATATGCAAATTCGCGAATGTTTTCGGGAAGAAACAACTCCCGAGGACACTTGCACATGCCATCCAATACTTATTGTGAGCGTGCGCCGCGCGATTTGATCTGGTGATCTACCGTCTGTTGTCGTGATTGCGAGTAATCTGTCATTTCAATCGGCCTTTTGGTCAACGTGGCAACAATGCGACTCTTCACCAGTGCGCAGTACCTGACCCGGCCGCACACCCCGCCGATACTCGCACCTAGACTAAGTACATTCCGATACCGTCTAAGCAACAGACCTAATTAACACCGGGCCGGCAGGGTAATACGCTAACCACAATAACCACATGACAGCGTTAGTGCGCGACTTCCACAGGTGCAACCATGCATAAGATCTCCCGAATAATGTGCGTCATTGATCCTTTGAGCACCGAGCAACCCGCGATGCAT
>PVMK01123780.1_pt1 | contig 14890 bp, 10 predicted proteins | sample 1853481 | NCBI WGS metagenome assembly PVMK01 (sample SAMN08533507, study PRJNA380276) | Marine sediment metagenome, whole genome shotgun sequencing project.
TCCGCGCCTCTGCGTTGAGGGGGGCGGGCGGGCTTTGCGTTCTTGGCGTCTTCGCGGTTCAAAAATGGTCGGTTGGATGAGCTTGGTGCCCTTGGTGTCTTGGTGGTTCGTCCTTATGTTGCGGGACGGCTATACTCTCGGCCATGGCAAAGGGTTGGTTCATTACCTTTGAGGGCGGGGAGGGGACGGGTAAGAGCACCCAACTCCGACTCCTTGACGACTGGCTGCGCGCCCTGGGCCACCGCACGGTGCACTCGCGGGAGCCGGGCGGCACGCCGCTGGCGGAGGGTGTGAGGGCGCTCCTCCTCGATCCCGAACTCGAACCGGATGGCTTGAGCGAGATCTTCCTCCTCGAGGCCGCGCGCCACGACCACGTGGAGAGAGTGGTGCGGCCGGCCATGGCGGCCGGCGCGGTCGTCCTGTGCGATCGCTTTACGGACTCGTCCCTCGTTTACCAGGGCCTGGTGCGCGGCCTCGGTTGGGACGAGGTGGCGGGGCTCAACCGGCTCGCCACCGGCGGGCTCGCGCCGGATCTGACCTTCGTCCTCGACATGGACCCGGAGGTCGCGCTCGCCCGCGCCCATGCCCGGAACTCGGAAGGATCGGCGCGCGAGAGTCGGCTCGACGACGAACCGGCGGAGTTCCACCGGCGGGTCCGCGAGGGCTTTCTCGAGCTCGCCGATCGCGAACCGGATCGGGTTCGGGTGATCGCCGCGGACGGCCGGCCCGAAAAGGTCTTCGCCCGCATCCACCCGGTCCTTCCCGAGGATCTGCGATGAGCGACGATCCGATCAGGTGGTGGGATAGCGAAGTGCTCGACCGGGAGAGGTGGGGCGATTTGGTGGCGCCGGCGCTCGAGCGATTGATGAGCGCACGGGATCGCGACCGCCTTCCTCACGCGGTGCTGCTGGTGGGTCCTGCCGGTCTCGGCCGTGAGCTGGCGGCGGTGGAGGCGGCCGTTCTGTTGACGTGTGAAGGGATGAGCGCGCCGTGGGGGAGTGGCGGCTGCGCCGATCGAGTTCGCGAGGGCGTGCACCCGGATGTGATGGCTGTGCTTCCGAGGGGTGCAAAACAGATCATCACGATTAACCAGATTCGGGAGATCGTCGAGACGGCAGCGAGCCGGCCCTACGAGGGTGAACGCCGGGTGTGGATCGTCGACGGAATCGAGGCCGGGCATCTGGGCGCCGAGGCCGCCAACGCCTTCCTGAAGGTTCTCGAGGAACCGCCCGCACACGTGGTCTTCATTCTGCTGGCGGCCAACCCAATGGCGGTTCTGCCGACCATTCTCTCCCGCTGCCAACAGCTCGCTCTGCCGGGTATGGTGGCCATTACCCACTCCCTTGCCGATGACACGGCGCTGCCGGAGCTGGGGTGGACATTTTCCGCCGAGAGCGGGCCCGGAGAGACGGTGGAGATGGTCCGCAACGCCCTCGAGGCCGGTCTCGGGGGTAAAACCCGACAGCTCCTGCGCCTGCCCTATGCCTTGCCCGATGGCGCACCGCCGTTCGCAACGGTGGCGGCGGTGGCGGTGAACATGGCCGCCGAGGCAGAGAGCGAGACGGCGGGCGAGGAGCTGTCTCGCCTGGCGGCGGACCTGCTGGCGGTCGAACGACGCACACGCGCCCTCAACCTCAATGCAAAAGGGCAGATGGTGTCGAGTCTGCTGCGGTGGCACCGGGAGCTTGGCGGTTGAGCCTGCTCAACCGCCAAGATGCAGGATGCAAGATACAAGATGCAAGATGTAGGGCCGAATCTTGTATCTTGCATCTTGTATCTTGCATCATGATCACCCATGAATGAAACCTTCCTCCCCTGGACCCTCCTCATCGCCTACGCTGCGGTCATCGTCTTTCTTGCCTGGCGCAACAGGCGTCGGGCGACCGACATCGAGTCATTTTCGGTGGGCAGCCGCAAGGTGCCGCCCTTCTTCGTCGGTCTTTCCCTGGCGGCCAACATGACCTCGGTCGCCACCTTCGTCATCAACCCCGGGCTGATCCACGCCTATGGGTGGGCGGGTGTGGTCGGCTACGGCATGGCGGCGCCAATGGGGATCTTCATCGGCCTGGTAGTCACCAGCAAGCGCTTCCGCAGGGTCGGCGACCAGTTCACGGTGTTGACCGTTCCGCAGTGGCTCGGCGAGCGCTACTCTGATCGGCGGCTGACGGTCTTCTTCGCCCTCGCCAGTATGCTCCAGATCACGTTTCTGGTTCTCATCGTGACCGCCCTGGTGCTGGTGCTCATGACCGTTCTCCAGATCAGTATGTGGCCGGCGCTGCTCATGGTCGTCGTCTTCACCTTTGGCTACATCCTCTTCGGCGGCGCCAGCCTGCACGTGTGGTCGAACAGCCTCCAGGCCATCACCATGCTGGCGGTCGCGGTGATCCTGGTGGCCTCGGGCGCGGCGGTCTTTGGCGACGGGTTGGGCGGTTTCTTCTCACAGCTCGACTCGGTGGCCCCCTATTACGGCAACATGACCAACCCATCGAGTCTCCTTTTCCGAGATCTCTTCGAGGTCGTGATCGCCAACTTCGTCATCGGTCTCGCCATCATCATGCAGCCCCACATCATCTCCAAATCGCTCTACCTGCGGTCGGAGCGCGATGTCAACACTTACCTCGTGACCGCGATGGTGGCGGGTACAGTCTTCACCACGGTTTTGGTGGTGGGGCTCTATGCCCGCCTCAGCCTCGGCGGTGATCTGCCGCCCGACCGCGTGGTGGCCACCTATATCACTTCGACTTTTGCTCCCGGGCTCAGGGCCTTCATCATGCTCGGTGTGCTGGCAGCGGGGTTTTCAACCCTCGAGGGGGTGATCCTCGCCCTGTCGACGATCTTCGGCAACGACTTCTACGGCACTATCGCCCGGGCCCGGGGAGTGGCAGCGGAGCAACTGCAGCGGCAGGTCCTGCGGGTGGGAAGGATCTTCCTCGTCGCCCTGGCGCCGATCACGCTGCTGCTCGCGTGGCGCCAGATCACCGCGCCCTCGCTGTCGGTGGCGATCTTCGCCCAGAACGGGGTTTACGGGCTCTTCGCCGCGACCTTTGCGCCGGTCCTCTTCGGCATCTTCTCGAAGCGCGTTTCCGCGGCGCTTGCCTTTGCCGCCGCTGTCACCGCGCTGGCGGTTCACTTTGGCATGTACTATGGCGGCATCACCCACTATCACAACAACCCGGCGGTGCCGGCCACCTTCGCCATCGTGGCCAGCACTCTGGTCATGGGAATCGGGTCCATCGTGCTTCGCGGAACATCATCGGCCGCTGAGACGTTGCACTCGACGGGAGTGAACGAATGATTCAACAGACCAGGTCGCTCATTCTCGCAGCGATTCTGCTGACCGCCTCCAGCGCCGCCGCCGGAGAGCGGATCGTGGCGGTCGGCGACGTTCACGGCAGCTACGACGGGCTGGTGTCGATCCTCCAGCGGGCGGAGCTCATCGACGCCGAGACCCATTGGATCGGCGGTGAGGCGACCCTGGTGCAGACCGGCGACCTTTTCGACCGAGGGTTACAGGTACGTGAGGTGCTCGATCTCCTGATGCGGCTTCAGAAAGAGGCGGACTCGGCCGGCGGCCGGGTCATCGTGCTGATTGGCAACCATGAGGGCATGAATCTCACGGGTTTCTATCGCGATGTCAACCCGGAGATTTACGCCGCCTTCGCCGATGACAAGTCCAAAAAGAGGAGTAAGGAGGGCTACCGCTCGTTCAAGAAATACTGGCGGGCGCGAGCCGAGGCGGAGGGGGACGGAACACCCGATTTCACCCCCGAGGTCGAGGCCAAGTGGATGGCGGCCTATCCACCCGGTTTCCTCGAGTACATGGATGTCCTCGGTCCCGAAGGACGCTACGGATCCTGGCTGCGGAGCTGCCGGTGGCGGTGATCATCGACGATGTGCTCTTCATGCACGGGGGTCTCAGCCCGGCGCTCGACGGCATGACGGTGGACGAGATCAACAACAAGGCTGCCGCAGAGCTGGCGGCGTATGACACCACGCGTCGGTACATGATCAAGAAACGGATGGTCCCGGCCACGGCTGGACTGAACTCGATGCTGACCGTCTACCGCACGCAGGACCCGCCGGATCCCGCTCTCACCTCGCTCGCCGATGGCGACCGGTGGTTGATCCGCTCCGCCGACGGCCCGCTGTGGTTCCGCGGCAACGCCAGGTGGGACGAGGAGAGCCACGCCGCCGAGGTTGCCGAGCTCCTCGCCGGGATTGGCGCGCAGCGGATGGTCGGCGGTCACACGGTGCAGGATGAGGGCCGCATTGAGGTCCGGTTCGAAGGTCGGGTGTTTCTCATCGACACCGGCATGCTGTCGAGCGTGTACGAGGGCGGACGGCCCTCGGCCCTGGTCATCTCCAGCGGCGTCTTCAAGGCCGTTTACACCGACGGCAGCGAGGAGCTGTTGTTCGAGGAGGCGTTGCCCGAAGCTGCTTGACCCGCACTTCTCACCCAAACCTCATTGCGTTCTGTTCGTCCTGAATTTTCTGGCAGAGACAGCGGAAGCGATCAGGGCGGCGATGCAGACCCAGGCAAATGCGTCACCAATCCGCGAGTAGATCGTTGCGACGCCCTGAATCGGAACGTGCGAAATGAGAACACGGTCCGTCGTTGTGAAGTGATCCATGCTGTTCAGGACGCGGCCGTGATAGTCAGTCGCCAGGGACAGCCCGTTGCTCGTGTGACGCACCAGGTTGAACCCTTGCTCGACAGCACGAAAACGCGCCATCTGAGAATGCCAAGGATCGATTTCCTTCCAGTCGTTGGAGGGTACCAGCATGATATCCGTGCGCAACCGCCCGGCCTGTTTGAGAAATCCCGGGAAGTCCATGTCAAAACAGATCGCCGCCCCAATCCGCCCGTACGGGGTCTCGACGATCTTGATACGACCATCATCGCTTGCTGATATCGTCGCTTCGGGTCCGGGAACCGGTATGGCTTTAAAGGCCTCCCACACCACCTTTCCCCGCGGATCGATCAATATCAGTTTGTTTTCCAGTGGCTTTGGCCCCGCCCGATTCCATGTCGCCACAGCCAGGCCGAGGTAGATTCCCTGCGCGCGTGCCAGCTCCGTTCCACGTTCGATGAATGAGGGTTCGTCCTCTTTGAACACGAACGCGTTTGTCTCGCCCCAGAAGACGATCTTTGCCCCCGTCTGCGCTTCTGTCTCGGCACGCCTGAATAAATCGTCATTGATCGCGTTGCCTCGGCGGCGAATGTCTTCCATCTCGTTGTCTGTCAGTGTGTCGGTCATCGCGCGCTGTGCCGTCTCGGGACTGGGAAAGAGATCGATGTCCGCTTTGGTGAGCGAAGCCACCCTCACCGTCGGGCTGTCAACCGGAAACAACGCCAAGCGTGCCCCTCCAAACACCAGTACGGCCAGAAATACTGCCGAGAATCCGATCACTCCGCGTCTCACCTTCTCCCATGCGAAATGGCTCTCCCAGGCCCAGTTGAAGACAGCGGCGAACCAGGCAATCAGGAAGCTCACGCCATACATTCCCGTGATTGACACGATCTGTAAGAGAGCCAGATTCTCGTACTGGCTGTAGGCTGCCGATCCCCAACTGCCGTAGGGTGTGAATCGCGCAGTCAGGTACTCCGTCGTGACCCACGCACAGGGCAGGATGAACGTTGCAGCAAAGCCTCCAACTCTCGGTGTCAACAGCCTGTCCGCGATATACGGGAGAGTCTCCACCAGCCCGTAAACCGCCGCCAGCACGAAATACCAGACGCCGGGTATCGGAACCATGCCGCGAAACTGGAGGGCGAACGTGCCCGTCAGCACGAGCCACGCGAAAAGCAAGCCGCTCCGCGCATTTCGCGACCGCACGAACCGCAACAAAAAAACCGGCGCCAGCCAGGCAGCGACTGCGATGGTGTCCCTTCCGTTGGCAAACGGCAGCAGCACCGCCGCGGCAGCCAACCACAGTGAGCTCCTCATCGGGCTCGGGTTTATCTTTGATTCGGATCCGTCACCTTCATTCAGGACCATGGCGTTCTCCATTTCGTCCGTTCTTCTCAGACGGCTGTCGTAAACCGGCGATGGCGTTATCGATCACCGAATCGATGAGTTGCTCTTGGTCCACCCAGGGGAATTTCGGAAGCACAATCAAGAGCGATGTCACACCGTGGATAGCCGTCCACAAGACCTGACTGGTGGTCTCGATGTCCGGTCCTGGGAATCGCTTCTGATCGACGCAGCGGCGTACGGCATCGCGCAACACGTCGAAGGAAGGATGCGGGCGCCCCTCGGTTGTCACCGCTCTGCCGGTCGGGCGCATCACAAATGCCAAGTGATAGTGGTTGGGAAAGCGCAGCCCGAAATTGACATATGCTCGCAGCTTGTTCCTGAGCGATTGCACGGGTTTTTCGCTGTCGTGAGCCTCATCGAGAACGTTCAGGAGCTTGTCGAAGGCGTCCTCAACGAGACAGTTGACGAGGTGTTCCTTGGATCGGAAATAGAGATAGATGGTGCCCGGCGAACAGCCGACCTTTTCGGCCAGCTTGCGCATCGATAAGCTGCTGTAACCTCGCCGAATCAGAGCGCCGCGGGCCTCTCTGAGAATTGTCCCGCGGATCACCATTCGGTGCCGTTCTCGAAGTGCTTGAATATTCATGACTAAACGGTGTTCAGATTACTGAACATCGTTCAGAATGTCAAGGCCTCTTTGTGCCAGAGAGGGTCCTCGATCTGCCAGAGCGCGAGTTCAATGGCAAGACGTTCAACTCGTACGCGGTAGACTCCCGGTGGGAAGTGCGGGCTAGGCTGTTACGACGGATGACGGAGGAATCTGATGGCTGGAAGCTCGGGTCGAAAGGTTTGCCGGTTTGCAGCGATCTGGATGGTCGTGGTTTTTCTCGGTTGTGGCACAGAACCTCGGAACCAGCCTGCTGCGACGGCCCGCGACGTGACCCTCCTCTACACCAATGACTTTGAAAGCGCCTATGATCCGATCCCGGCCTTCTGGCGGGACGACCTCGGGCATGTGGGTGGAATCGCCCAACTGGCGACCCTGATCGACCGGGAACGTGAACGGGCCGAGCTGAGCTTTTTGCTCGACGCCGGCGACATCTTCACCGGCACCCTTGCCAAGCTGACCCGCGGCGAGCTGCCCTTCGAGCTCATGATCACCATGGGCTACGACGCCATGTGCATCGGCAACCACGAGTTCGAGTACGGCTGGTGGGTGCTGCGCGACGCGATGCAGCTGGCGCCCTTCCCGGTACTGGCCGCCAACCTCTTTTACGAGGGTACCGACATTCCTTTCACGCAGCAGATGGTGGTTTTGGAACGAGACGGATTCCGCATTGGTGTCGTCGGCATTTTCGGCCGCGACGCCGCCACCGCGCTCTATCCGCCGCACCTGGAAGGTCTCGAGGTGCGCGACGAGGTGGCGGCGGCGCGAGCGGCGGTGGCGCGACTCCGACCCCAGGTGGACCTGGTCGTCCTACTCACCCACCAGGGCAAGACCGCACCCATGCAGACCGACGACGAGGCCGACGCCAGCGTGTGGCGGGACATCGACGCCGATATCCGGCTTGCCGGTGCCGTGCAAGGGGTCGACGTTCTCATCGGCGGTCATGCCGATGCCGGTCAGGAAGAGCCCTTCATCCACCCCGAGACAGGAACCCTGATCTGCCAGACATACGGCCAGGGAACGCGGCTGGGGGTTTTGAAGCTGACCGTGGACACCGAGGCTGACGAGGTGTTGGCCCACGATGGCCGCCTGCTGGTCGTGGACTCTGATGTTCTCGAGCCCCACACCATGGTCGCCGCCAAGCTTGCCGCCTACCGAGCCCGCTTCCCCGAGGTTGACGAGGTTGTCGGTCGCACGGCGGCGCGCCTCACTCGGCGTTACAACGAGGAGTCCGACCTCGGCAGCTTGATGGCCGACATCCTGCGGTCCTACGGAGAGACCGACATGGCCTTCATCCACTCGGGTGGGATCCGCGCCGATTTGCCGACGGGCCCGGTGACCCGCGAAGACCTGCTCGACGCCTTTCCCTTTATCGATTTCGTTTTCATCCTCGAGATGACCGGAGCGCAGGTCCTCGACGTGCTCGAGCAGAGCTTCAGCCTCGAGCGCGGAGTGCTGCAGGTGTCGGGCCTGACAGTGGAGTACGATTTCTCACAGCCGATCGGTGAGCGGGTGATCGCAGTCCGGGTGGGGGAGGAGCCGCTCGAAGCCGGCCGAGCCTACTCGGTCACGACCGTCGACTTCCTCGCCTCGGGCGCTGACCTTTACAGCGGTTTCACCGGGGCGAAGGTGATCGAGGGAGAGGGCCCCGAGTTCGCCGAGCTTCTGGAGGCGCGGTTCGCGACCGGTGAGCAGGTTGCCGCGCCGCCCGGCGGTCGCCTCATTTCGGTGGAGTAGTTATCGCTCGATATATCCAGCAGATCATGCAGATGAGTTTCTTATGAATGTATCTGCGTCAATCTGCGTGATCTGTGGGCTTTTTTCCGATTTACACTCCTGCCTGGGAGGTCCCTCATGAGTGGTCACAAAGTTCTGAGGTTCTCGCTGACGATGGCCCTGTGCCTCGTCTCTGCCGCCGTTGCTTCTCAGGGGGCAGAGTCGGTTGAGGGTCGCCCGAACATTCTCATCATCCTGGTCGATGATCTCGGCTATGGCGATCTTGGCGGTTACGGCCATCCAACAATCCGCACCCCGAACATCGATCGGTTAGCGGCCGAGGGAATGCGCTTTACCGACTTCTACTCGGCGGCGCCGGTGTGCTCGCCGGCCCGGGCCGCTTTTCTCACCGGCCGCATCCCGGTTCGTACGGGAATCTATGACTGGATTCCTCCCGGTAGCGACATGCACCTGTCGGCCGACGAGACGACCGTCGCCGAGCTCCTGCGCGCGGCCGGCTATCAGACCTCGATGTTCGGCAAGTGGCACCTCAACGGGGCACTCGACGCCGACCAGCCGCAGCCCGACGACCACGGCTTCGACATTTGGTTCGCCACCGCCGGCTTCACCACGCCGACCCACCTGAATCCATTCAATTTCGTGCTCAACGGCGAAGAGGTCGGACCCCTCGAGGGTTACGCCTGCCAGCTGGTCACCGATGAGACGATCCGCTGGCTGCGCGAAGACCGCGATTCTGCAAAACCGTTTTTCGCGTACGTGGCGTACCACGAGCCGCACGAGGTCATCGCCTCGCCGTCGGAGCTGGTGGCCTCCTACCCTGCGACCCAGAACTCTCACGAGGCGGAGTACTTCGCCAACGTCACCAACCTCGATCTCGCCGTCGGCCGGCTGCTGGCTGCCCTCGACGAAATGGACCTGGCCGACGACACATTCGTCCTCTTCACCTCGGACAACGGCCCCGAGATGCTCAACCGCCACCCACAGGCGCAACGCTCCTACGGTTCGGCCGGCCCCCTCCGCGGCAAGAAACTGCAGCTGTGGGAGGGCGGCATCCGGGTGCCGGCCATCGTCCGCTGGCCCGGCCATGCACAGCCGGGGTCGGTGTCCAGGGTGGCGGTGAGCGGTGTGGACCTCCTGCCGACCCTATGTGCGGTCGCGGGAGTGCCGGTGCCGCCGGACCTCGAGCTCGACGGCGTCGACACCACTCCGGTCTTCGTAGGCGAGGACTTGCAGCGCGAGGCGCCCCTCTTCTGGTACCACTACAAGGCGTGGGGCGGGCCGAGGGTCGTCACGCGCGAGGGCAGATGGAAGCTGGCCGGTTTCTGGGACGGTCCCGAGCGGCTGCGTTCGGACAGCTCCACCATGCGTCCGGGCGACCTCGAGCTGATCCGTACCACCGAGCTCGTGCGCTTCGAGCTCTACGACATCGAGGCCGATCCAGGCGAGAGAAATGATGTCGCGGCAAAGAACCCGGTGGTCTTCGAGGCCATGCGCGCCGAGATGGTGCGACTGCTCGCCGAGGTCCAGGCCGACGCGCGGCTCGACTGGCGGGAGAGCTGGCTGCGGCGGTGGTAAACCGCATATCTCACTCGGATGGGTAGGCGTCTGCTGGTTGCAGGTGCCCGAACATCAAAGGCTTGGCACTTCTCTTCCGGCAGAACCGGTCAATTTTGATAAAAGAAAACCCCTCCGCGAAGGAGGGGTTTTGGTTGTGATTGAAAGGGAATTACCAGCCGCTGCCGCCGCCGTAACCGCCGCCGCCGCCACCACGATTGCGCTCTTTGGCCTGTGCAACATCCACTCGGATGGTGCGGCCGTCAAGCTCGGTGCCGTTCAGCGCTGCGACAGCCTTGTCGGCCGCCTCGTCATCGTTGAAGGTGACGAAGCCGAAACCACGGGAACGACCGCTGTCGCGATCACTGATCACGATGGCCTCGCTGATTTCGCCAAAGGGGCTGAACGCGGCGTTCAGGCCGTCGTCGTTCGTGTCCCAGCTCAAGCTTCCAACAAACAATTTCTTCGACATATCTCTTCTCATCTCCCTGAGCGTTGCCTCTCTCCGAGGCGCTCGATTCGCAAATCGTAGTGGACAATGCGTCCACCCAAACAGAAGCCAGCCCCGATGGCCGGCTACAGAACGCACACCATAGCAGGTATCTTCTTTGAGCACAACATTTGTTTGGGTCTCGCGGGATAGGAATACTCGAATACCTAACCGCTGGGGAAATCCCCAGAACTGCCACAGCGCCGCCATAAGGAATTCTTCAATTAAGGGTGTGAAACTGAAGACTATTGCAATTCTCGGAGTGTTGGTAGTTCCCGTGTCAGAGAACCGGGGTAAGGGGTAGAAGAAAAGTGTGAAGAAAAAAGCCTCAATCCTTGACTGACGCCTTAACCCTTTACTCTTACTCCTTTACCTGCCGGCCGCGGATGATCCCGCAGTCGGGGCCGAGTTCGGTGCGCTCCACCTCGTCGAGGCCGGCCGCTTCCATCCAGCCGCGGATCGTGGGCTCGGTCCAGGTGTCGCCGAACGAGCGCATGTTGACCGCGAAGAGGGTACCCAACAGGTGCTCGCGTTGGCGATCGTCGATGGCAAAATCGACGACGACAACGCGGCCGTCCGGCGCCAGAGCCTCGGCGCCGCGCCGCACCATCTTCGCAGCGCGGTCGGCGGTCTCCTGGTGGAGGACGTTGGCAAAGAGCACCAGGTCGTAGTCTGAGCCGTAGTCGGTCTCGAGGTAGTCCCCGGGCAGGAAATCGATACGGTCTCCGAGCTCGGAGCCGGCGAGATCGGCTGCGGCCAACTCGGCCACCTCCGGGATATCGAGCACGGTGGCCCGCAGCCCGGGACGTTTTTCACACAGTGCCTTGGAGAAGTGGCCCCAGCCGCCGCCCACGTCGAGCATCCGTCGTGCGCCTTCAAGGTCGAGGGCAGCAGCCACCCGGCGCGCCTGCTGTGAACCCATGGCGCGCATGGCGGCGCCAAAGCGGCGGATTTCCTCGGGGGTGCGCTCGGCGGTCCCCCACTCCTCTCCTCGCAACCACGGCTCGAGGTTGGCGCCCCAACGCTCGTACATCGCGTGCGAGTGTTCGAGGAAGGGCAGAAGATCGTCGTCACCGGGGATGAAGTGGGGGCGGAGGGCGCTCACGACGCGGTAGTTCTCGCCCTCTGACTCGACGATTCCAAGTGCGCACAGGGCCCGTACCATCTTGGCGGCGGCCACGGGATCGAGCCCGAGCTCTGAGGCCACGTCATCCGGTGTCACGGCGTTCTCTGCGAGCAGACGCAGGACCCCGGTGCGCCCCGCGACGGTGATGATGCGGTGGCCCGAGAAGGCCCACAGCAGACGCTGGAACTCGTCGAGGTCCATTCTCTCGTTTGACATGACAGCCTCCAGACCCGTTGATAGCATATTCCGTAACCTATGTGCCCTGATACCGTACAATGACCGAGCCTAGCCCGGTCTTCTCACCGGGTTTCATAGCGAGGACGGCGAAGGGTAGTCAGATGTTGGGATTTTCGCGAATTGGGCGACGCAGGCGTAGTACCGCTACGTTGAGGAGCACGATTTGTGAAAAGCACGACAGATGACTGCCATTCGCCGCCCGCAGTAGACACCCGGTAAGAAGACCGGGCTATGGGCCGGGAAGACCGGTGAGGCGCACTCAATGGAGGAAATTCAATGCACACATGCGTCCGTTCCGTCGTCGTCGTGGGGAGCATTCTGCTCGGGACCGTCGTCGCCGAGGCGCAAATTGACGCCCGGCTGCTGCGACAGCCCGACGTCTCGGCCACCGAGATTGCGTTTGTTTATGGCGGCGACATCTGGATTGTCGACAAGGCGGGCGGCGTCGCCAACCGTCTGAGCACGCCAAAGGGAGAGGAGAGCTTCCCGCGCTTTTCGCCCGACGGAGCGTCGATCGGCTTTACCGGCAACTACGACGGCAACTCCGACATCTACGTGATGCCGATTGGCGGCGGTCTGCCGACGCGCCTCACCCATCATCCGGATCCCGATCGTATGCTTGACTGGTACCCGGACGGAGAGTCGGTCCTCTTTGCCACCATGATGACCAGTGAAAAGCGGCGGTTCAACAAGCTCTACAGGGTCCCCATCACGGGCGGTTTGCCGGCGGTCCTGCCGGTCCCCTACGGCGAGTTCGGCGCTATTTCATCAGACGGCGCCACCCTCGCTTACATGCCCTTGTCGCGCGACTTCCGAACCTGGAAGAGGTACCGCGGCGGCACCGCGCCCGAAGTCTGGCTCTTTGGGCTTGATGACCACCAGGCCCGGAATCTCACCATGAACGACGCCAACGACGGCCAGCCCATGTGGCACGGTTCGACCCTCTACTTCCTCTCCGACCGTGACGCCAACATGCGAGCCAACATCTGGGCCTACGAGCTCGACACCGGAACGGTGCGCCAGGTGACCCACTTCACGGACTTCGACATCCACTTCCCGGCCATCGGACCCGACGACATGGTATTCGAGAATGGCGGCCGGCTCTATGTGATGGATCTCGGCACCGAGACCGCGCGTCCGGTAAAGGTCGAGGTTGTCACCGACCGCGCGTCGCTGCGGCCGCATGTTGCCAAGGTAGGTGAGAGGATTACGGGGGGCGACATCTCGCCGTCGGGCAAGCGGGTAGTGCTTGCGGCGCGCGGCGAGATCTTCAGCCTGCCGGCCGAGCACGGCGTGGTGCGAAACCTCACCCGGACCTCGGGGGTTGCCGAGCGCTCACCGGCATGGTCGCCGGACGGCAAGACCCTGGCCTACTTCTCCGATCGTAGCGGCGAGTACGAGCTCACCGTGCGTCCGGCCGACGGTTCCGGCGGCGAGACCACGCTGACCTCGATGGGCCCCGGCTTTCGCTACAGCCCGATGTGGTCTCCCGACAGCAAGAAGATGGTCTTTATCGACAGCGAGCAGGTCATCCGCCTCCTCGACGTCGCCACCAAGTCCCTGACCGAGATCGACAGCGGAATGTGGATGTCCCACGGCGCGCTGAGCGTCTTCGAGGTGAGCTGGTCGGCCGACAGCCGTTGGTTCGCCTACTCACGGGGGCTCGACAACCAGCAATCGGCGGTCTTCCTCTATGACACCGGGAACGGCGAACGTCATCAGGTGACCTCGGGCTTCGTAGAGAGCTACAACCCAATTTTCGATCCGGAAGGAGTGTTCCTCTACTTCCTCTCCGACCGTACGTTTGCGCCGATTTATGCCGAGATGGACCCGACCTGGATCTATGCCAATACCACCAACATTGTCGCGGTGCCGTTGCGTGCTGACGTGGCGTCGCCGCTGGCGCCGCGCAACGACGTCGAGGATAACGGCGAGGATGACGAGGCGAACGGCAACGACGAAGCCAAGCCCGACAAGGACGCGGAAAACGAAGAGGACGAGAAGAAGGTCGAGTCCGTGAAAATCGACCTCGGGGGCTTTGAGGCGCGTGCAGTGGTGCTGCCGCCCGCAGCCGGCCAGTATGCCGACCTCGGTGCGGTCGAGGGCAAGGTGATCTACCTGCGGCAGCCGCGAACCGGCGGTGACGAGGACTCGTCGCCTCTCCTGTTCTGGGATCTCGAGGACCGCGAGGAGAAGACGATCCTCGACGACGCCGATGGCTACGCGGTGTCGGCGGATGGTAAGAAGCTGTTGGTAATAGCGAATGGCAGCTTCGCGATCGTAGACGTCGGGCCCAAGCAGACGATGGACACACAGCTCGCGACCTCGTCGATGGAGATGACGGTGGTGCCGCCGGAGGAGTGGCGGCAGATATTCTCAGACGCCTGGCGTCTGGAGCGTGATTTCTTCTACGACCCGAACATGCACGGCGTCGACTGGCAGGCCATGCGCGAACGCTATGGTGCTTTGCTCGATGACGTGATCACGCGTTGGGATCTGATCTTCGTTATCGATAAGGCGATTGCCGAGATCTACACCTCGCACTCGTATCGCGGGGGTGGTGATGTCGAGCGAGCGGAGCGCAGAGGCGTTGGTCTGCTCGGAGTTGACTGGGAGCTCGCCGACGGCGCCTATCGCATCAAACACATCGTCACTGCGGCGCCGTGGGACACTGAAATTCGATCTCCGCTGGCCGAGCCGGGCGTGGACGTGAGCGAGGGTGATTGGGTGCTCGCCGTCAACGGCACCCCGATCGATGTCTCGAAGGACCCGTGGGCCGCCTTCGAGGGGCTGGCCGAGACGACGGTGATCCTCTCCGTCAACGACCGGCCGAGCCTCGAGGGTGCGCGCGAGGTGCTGATCGAGACTCTCGCCAGCGAGGCCCGATTGCGCAACCTGGCGTGGATCGAGGCCAACCGCCGCAAGGTCGATGAGGCGTCAGGCGGTCGTATCGGCTACATCTACGTGCCGAGCACCGGCCGCGGCGGCCAGACCGAGCTCTACCGGATGTTTCGGCCGCAGTTTGAAAAGGACGGGTTGATCGTCGACGAACGCTTCAACAACGGCGGCCAGATCCCCGACCGCTTCGTCGAGCTCCTCGA
>PVMK01169012.1_pt1 | contig 14889 bp, 23 predicted proteins | sample 1853481 | NCBI WGS metagenome assembly PVMK01 (sample SAMN08533507, study PRJNA380276) | Marine sediment metagenome, whole genome shotgun sequencing project.
AAAAGCTTGATGAATGAGCGGCGCTTCCGGGCAGCGTACGACTTCCTGTTGCTAAGAGCGGTGGAAGATGAATCTCTGAAAGCACTGTGTGATCACTGGACCGAGGCACAAATAGGGGTGGAGTTGAATACCGGCCAGGATGATCGCTACAAAAACAATTCCCGACGCCGTCCACGGCGGCGCGGACGGCGGCGTAATACGTCTGCCACAAAATCCTGACAGATCACCAATATGGAAGCGTGGCTCGGTCTTGGCAGTAATCTGCAACAACCTGTAGCGCAACTTCAACAAGCATTAAAGAGGCTGGGTGAAACAACCGGGCTGGAGATATTAAAAACATCTTCCTTTTACCGCACACCGCCATGGGGTGATGAACAACAGGACGATTTCATCAATGCCGTGGTACAAATAGAAACCAGCCTGGATCCCATCCCATTATTACGCGCATTGCAATCAATCGAAAACGTGATGGGCCGGCAGCGTAGTGGTGGACGCCGCTGGGGCCCGAGACTGATCGACATTGACCTGTTGTTATATGGAATGCAGCAGCTTCAATCGACTGAACTGGAGATTCCCCATCCGCGTATGTTTGAAAGAGCCTTTGTATTAAAACCACTCTCTGAGCTTGATACAAACCTGGAAATCCCCGGCCATGGCACAGTGGGCGAGTTGCTGCAGGATCTCGATTGTAGCGGCATAATTCAAGTGAAAGATGTGTAATAGAATTAGCATGGCGGTCGTTTAGAGACAGCTGACCATCATGGCAAGCAACCACAACTACAATGAACAAGAGATTTGTTGTTTTTTGTCCAGAAAAGGTTGCAATTAGTGCTATTAGTGGTATTATTACAACCAATCTTGGCAAGACTGCAACACATGCTGAGATTCGCAGGGCGCAAAAAGACGGATACATCACTCCAAAATATGCCTTTCTTCCTAACCGAAGAAGGGCATTTTTTTTGGTTTCGATAATTTGCAGTTAAAAGTAAATAAAAACCATAAATAACAACATGTTATACATGTTGTTATTTGCTAAAATATAGCTTGATTTACACTGTAATCAGGCAATAACAAAACCGTGTGCCATGCTCTGCAGGCAATGTTATTATTGCGTATACCCCCCCCCAGGACAGTTATGGAATAAAACCACAATATAGATCAGAAATTTCTTCAGTTGTTGCAAAAATACAACATGAATCCGGTGCAAAAAACTTTGGCTGAACGTATCAATGAGCCAGATCGCTTCAAGAATTTCAGTAAAAATGCAGGTGTTTTACTGTTGGATTTTTCACGTACAGAGATGGACACGCAGGCCCTTGCGCAATTGTTGGACCTGGCCGAACAAAGCGGTGTGGAAGAAGCCCGGCAGCGGCTTTTTAATGCCGAAAATATCAACTTCACCGAAAACCGGCCTGCATTGCATATGGCAATGCGCAGTGATGATGTACTCAGCAATCTCGATAAGGAAGTCGCTGCACGCGTGAGTGAAAACCGGCAGCGTATGTTTGAGTTTGCAGCGGCATTCGCAGCGGGTCATTTGCCGGCCAAACCCGATCAAGCTGTTCGTCACGTCATTCACATCGGTATAGGTGGTTCAGTACTTGGTCCGCGCCTGTTGATCGAGGCCCTGGGCAAAAGTAGCTCACCGCAGGTACATTTCCTGTCCTCGGTAGATGCGCACTTCCGTACAGAATTGCTTGCAAGTCTGGATCCGGCCGAAACTGCCGTCATCATCGCCACAAAAAGTTTTACGACCGGTGAAACACTGCTTCATGCACGCAGGGTCCTCGATTGGATGACGACTACACTGGGACGTGAGGCCGCGCTGCAACGCCTGTTCGCTATCAGTGGTAACCAGAAAGCGGTTGATGCATTCGGTGTCTCCCAGGCCAACACCCTGTATTTGCCCGACTGGGTGGGTGGGCGTTATTCGATCTGGTCGGCAGTCAGCCTGTCGGCAGCGGCGGTGATGGGCGAGGGTGGCTTCAGTGAGGTTTTGCGTGGGGCTGCTGATATGGACAAGCATTTTCAAACGGCTAAGCTTTCAGAAAACTTACCGGTTTTGATGGCAATGACTGGCATCTGGCACCGCAATATTTGTGCTTATCCGGCGCAGGCAGTCATACCCTATGATCATCGCTTGCGTTCTTTGCCCGCTTATTTACAACAACTGGTGATGGAATCGAATGGTAAATCGATTGATAGCCAGGGCAGGCACATAGACTACGGCACATCACCGGTCCTGTTCGGAGAAACGGGTACCGATGCCCAGCACTCCTTATTCCAGATGTTCCACCAGGGCACCGATATTGTGCCAATGAGTTTCATTGGCGTGATCTGCCCGGATCATGATGACAAGGAAGCACATACTGACCTGCTGGCAAATATGCTGGCCCAGGCAACCGCTCTTGCAACCGGCACAGCTGGATTAGGTAGTGAAGAAGTGCTGGATGTGCACCGGCAAATGCCGGGTGAACGGCCATCCGAAATCATCTTGCTGGACAAACTGAACCCATACAGCCTTGGCCAACTGCTGGCATTGTATGAGCACAAGGTATTTGTCGAGAGCGTAATCTGGGATATCAACCCCTTTGATCAGTTCGGTGTTGAGCTCGGTAAAGTGGTGGCAAAAACTATCCAACCGGCCTTAGAGGATGAATCGCGCGACGTTCCAGCAAACTATGGACTGGATGCACTGCTGGATTACATCCGCACCAAGAAATAGCCATCTTATGTAGAAGATGGGAACAGATAACCGGTTGAAGCTGCTACTTTCAATCTCGCACAATTCGCAGGGAGTTGGGTATTCCTCCTGAGACCGTGAGCCGACAGGAAGTCGGCGACCGAGCGAGCCATGGGATGGCCTTGAAGCGTGTCTCAGGAGGAATACCCAACTTCGTGCGAATCCCTGATCGAATCCTGAAAGACCAGTGCCAACCGAACGCCGGGCTACGGGTACCTACCCCTGGGACACGCTGCAAGCCCATCCCTGGGGCGCTCGGGCGCCGACATCCCTGTCGGCTCACGGTCCCAGGAGTAGGTACCCGTATCCCGGCTTGAGTTTCAGTGGATTCTGCAGAAAAAAATCGTTCTTCGAAGCCAGCATTCCACATAATTTCTAATACGCTCTTTTTTGTGCTGTTGGGGTCGGTTATGCTTCGCATTCTTAAATTATTGAACAGGCCATCAGGCCGGACAAAACATGCATCAAACACCTTACAACCCATTGGAAATAGAAGTGCGTATTCAGGCGCGCTGGGACAGCGACAAGACTTACGAGGTGACGGAAGATCCCGATGCCGAAAAGTTCTACTGCCTATCTATGTTGCCGTACCCATCGGGTGCTTTGCATATGGGTCACGTGCGTAATTACACCATCGGTGACGTGATCAGCCGTTACCAGCGTATGCAGGGCAAGAATGTGTTGCAGCCAATGGGCTGGGATGCGTTTGGTTTGCCGGCTGAAAATGCGGCGATCAAAAACAATACCGCGCCGGCCAAGTGGACCTACGAAAATATTGAGAATATGCGTGGGCAGTTGAAGCGAATGGGCTTTGCATACGACTGGTCGCGCGAATTAGCCACTTGTACACCGGAGTATTATCGCTGGGAACAGTTGATGTTTACCCGCCTGATGAAAAAGGGCATGGCCTACCGCAGGGATTCGGAGGTTAACTGGGATCCTGTTGACCAGACGGTGCTGGCCAATGAGCAGGTGGTTGATGGCCGTGGCTGGCGTTCCGGGTGCGGTGGTTGAACGTCGCTCCATCCCGCAGTGGTTTTTGCGTATTACCGATTATGCCGATGAGTTGCTCGATGGATTGGATGATCTTGAGCAATGGCCGGAAGCAGTCAAAACCATGCAGCGTAACTGGATCGGACGCTCGGAAGGCGCTGAATTTGAGATGTCTGTTTGCGACGCGCAAGGTGAGATCAATGCTGACGTAGCATCAGTCGGTGTTTTTACTACCCGTCCGGATACTGCATTTGGTATGACTTATGCGGTGCTTGCACCGGAACACCCGCTGGTGACTGAAGTAACCAGCGAGGCCCAGCGGCCACAGGTTGACGCATTCATTGAAGCGGCCCGTTTAACCTCTGAGGCTGACCGCACCTCGGCAGAGGGTTCCCTGGATAAGCGCGGTGTCGATACCGGGGCGTTTCTTTTCAACCCGTTCACCGGCAGACCCGTGCCATTGTATATTGCCGATTATGTGTTGATGGGTTATGGCACCGGCGCCATTATGGCGGTGCCCGGCCAGGACCAGCGGGATTGGGATTTTGCCAAGGCTCATAATTTGCCCATCGTGCGCACTGTGAAGGTACCTGATGACTGGGAAGGCGAGGCCTATGTTGAAGATGGTGTAGCCATCAATAGTGAATGGCTGGACGGTCTGGGTGTCGCCGAGGCCAAGGAAAAGGCCATGTTATGGCTGGAAGCCGAAGGCATTGGTGAGCGTAAGGTGAATTTCCGCCTGCGTGACTGGGGTGTTAGCCGGCAGCGTTACTGGGGTTGTCCGATTCCCGGTTATTTATTGCCCGGATTGTGGTGCATTGCCGGTGCCCGAGGATCAATTGCCGGTTGTGTTGCCCGAAAACGTTACGTTTATGGGTGTGCAATCGCCGATCAAGGCTGATCCGGAGTGGCGTAAAACCGAGTGCCCTCAGTGCGGTGGTGCGGCAGAGCGGGAGACCGATACCTTTGATACTTTCATGGAGTCTTCCTGGTATTTCGCGCGCTATTGCTCGCCGGGTGCCGAAGCGATGGTCGATGAGCGTGCCAATTACTGGCTGCCGGTAGATCAATACATCGGCGGTATTGAACATGCCATATTGCACCTGATGTATTTCCGTTTTTATAACAAGCTGATGCGTGATGCCGGCATGCTGGAGGTCGACGAACCGGTTACACGTCTTCTTTGCCAGGGCATGGTGATTGCGGAAACCTTTCGTCGCGAAGCCGAAGATGGTGCTATTACCTGGATCAATCCCGCAGATGTTGAAGTTGAACGGGATGACAAGGGTAAAATGACCAGCGCGTCTTTGATCGCGGATGGTTTGTCGGTGAAAATCGGTGCGATTGAGAAAATGTCCAAATCCAAGAACAATGGCGTGGATCCGAAACACCTTGTTAATCGTTATGGTGCAGATACGGTTCGCCTGTTTTCAATGTTTGCCTCACCACCTGACCAGTCGCTTGAATGGTCTGATTCAGGCGTGGAAGGTGCATTCCGCTTTTTGCGCCGCCTGTGGTTTATGTGTACCGGGCATATTGCCGGTGGTCCTGTGGAAGCTTTGAATGTCAGTGAACTGAATGCGGAACAAAAAACCATTCGGCGTTATGTACATGACACGATTGCCAAGGTCAGTGACGATATTGGACGTCGGCAGACATTTAATACTGCCATCGCAGCGGTGATGGAGCTGAGCAATCACCTGGGGACGCTTTGAAGACAGCAGTCCCCAGGGCCGTGCCGTGATGGATGAGGCATGGAAGGCCATCGTACGCCTGATGGCACCTATAACACCGCATGTCTGCGAAGTCCTTTGGGAAATGCTGGGTGAGAAAGATGCCGTGGTTAATACACCCTGGCCGGAAGCGGATGAGTCAGCGCGCGTACGAGATCAGATTACGCTGGTGGTACAGATAAACGGCAAGTTGCGGGCCCGCATTGAGTTGGCGCCCGGCAGTGATGAGGAAACCGCCATGGCTGCGGCGATGGCAGAGCAAAACGTTACGCGGCATACCGAGGGTAAAGTAACCCGTAAGGTTATTTATATTCCTGACCGGCTTTTGAATATTGTTGTAAGCTGATTGCCATGATGAAAATTCGCCGTCTGTTTTCCATATTGATTGCCATGTTGCTGGTCTCCGCTTGCGGTTTCCAGTTGCAGACACGGGCTGAATTACCACCCGAAATGCAACGCACACGACTGGAAGTTCAGGCACCCGACAGTGAGTTTGCACGTCGTCTGGAAGTCCATCTGGAGCAGAATGGCGTAAAGATTGTGACCGCTTTAGGTGACGCCGCAATCCTCGAAGTACCGCTTAACCGTACGCGTAAGGAAATCCAGTCCATCGGCGATAATGCCCGTGTCCGTGAGTTCCTGGTTCGTCATACTGTCCAGTTCCGTTTGCTGGATAGCGAGGGTAAGGAGATGATCCCCCTGCAGACTTTTGAGCAAAGTCGTGTCTACCAATTCAATGAACAGGATATCCTTGCTGCAGAGCGGGAAAACGAGTTTCTGAGAGATGATTTGGCTGATAGTCTGGCACGTATGGTCGTCAGGCGTCTGGGCACCTACGGAAAATAACAGCCATGCCAATCAAGCTGGAGCAACTGGCCGGTAGTTTGCAACGTGGACTGGCGCCTATTTACCTGATCGGCGGTGAAGAACCGCTATTGTTACAGGAATGCTGTGACCAGATCAGGGAAGCTGCAAAGGCACAGGGATTTGTCGAGCGCGAGATATTGCAGGCGGACGGTAATTCTGACTGGTCAGAGTTAGAACAGGCTGCTGCACCCGTCATTATTTGCCAGCCCAGAAAATTATCGACCTGCGCCTGCGCACCGGCAAACCCGGCCAGAAAGGCGCCAAGGTATTGACCGAGTGGGCGGAATCACCCGATCCCAACATCATATTGCTGATCAGTTGTGAACAATGGGATATGGGTTCGCGCAAATCAAAGTGGGCCAGCGCGCTGGATAAAGCCGGTGTGCGTGTGGATATCTGGCCGATCAATGCACGGGACCTGCCGGGATGGCTGGAACAGCGAATGTTGCAACAGGGTATGCAACCGGAACCGGAGGTTCTGCGTTTGCTGGCAGACCGGCTGGAAGGCAATCTGCTCGCTGCCAGGCAGGAAATAGATCGCCTGGCCCTGATCAAGGGTGCTGGAACGGTAACGGTTGATGATGTTTTGAAGGTCGTGGTTGATAGCAGCCGTTTTGATGCCTTTGCATTGGCGGAGCATATGCTAAGCGGCAATTTACGTGATGGCCTAAGGGTTGCAGCGGGTTTAAGACGCATGAATACCCCACTTCCGTTATTGTTGGGTGCCTTGCTTAGAGAGCTTAAAACCACCGAGGCATTCAGGCTGGCCATGCGTGGCGGTGAACAGGAAACCATGGTATTCAGGCGTTTGAACATTTGGTACAACCGCCAGAACACGGTGCGTGCAGCGGCCCGGCGCCTGGATACGCGCAAGCTGTTCGGGGCGTTTAAAACACTGGCCCTGATCGACCGGCAAAGCAAGGGGCGTGCTGCCGGTGATCCGTGGCAAAGTCTCGATACCCTGTTGCTTCAGTTATCTGCTTAGCAGCATCAGGTTCCCCCGCCAATGAGTAATAAAGATCAATCTTTTGATGAGCCACTGGCCCATATTTGGTGGCACCTTTGATCCGGTGCACTATGGTCATCTGCGATGTGCAGATGAGGCGCGTGAAAAGCTGGGTCTGAATAACCTGTACTTGCTACCCGCGGGCACCCCCCCGCATCGCAAACCACCGCAGGCAACAACAAGGCAACGGCTGGAGATGTTGCATCTGGCACAGGCGGAGTTTCCGCAACTGGAGATTGATGACCGTGAGACCCGGCGTAGCGGTCCTTCGTACATGGTTGATACCCTGCAGGAACTGCGGACCGAATTCCCGCAAACACCACTATTGTTATTAATCGGGCAGGATGCCGCCAATCACCTGCACAGCTGGTTTCACTGGGAACAGCTATTTGAACTCGCCCATATTGTTATTCTGACCAGGCCGGGAGCGAAAGCGGAATATCGTTCTGATCTGGCAAGACAGATGCAGCGGCGTTTGAGTGCGGATGTGCAGGCACTGTGTCGTTCAGACGCGGGCGGGGTACTGTATCTGGAGGTTGCATCCATTGATGTTTCCGCAACCAGCATCAAGAGCATCATGCGTCTGGGACGATCACCGCGCTCGATGTTGCCCGGGGTAGTTCTGGACTATATCAACGAAAACCAACTGTATTTGCCCGTGTGACTTATACTACAGGTATATGTTCGCTTTACGCGACCCACGCTGACAGCTAAAATTAGCATACTTCCTACAGGTAATGGCAAAATTTGAATACCCAGACAGCTCTTGACGAATTAACCACTGACCAGTTGCAACAACTCGTTGTCTCCTCATTAGACGATTTTAAAGCCACCGATATTACGGTGATAGATGTTTCAGGCAAAAGCCCTTTGACTGAACGCCTGGTCGTTGCATCGGGCAACTCAACCCGGCATGTGAAATCTATGGCGGACAACCTGGTTGTCAAGGCCAAGGCCGCAGGCAATACGCCGCTGGGCGTAGAGGGCGCGCGTGAAGGTGAGTGGGTACTGGTTGATTTGAATGATGTCATCGTACATTTAATGCTGCCCCAGACCCGCGCTTTTTATAATCTTGAAAAACTCTGGGAAGCCAGTGCCGATCACCGTAGTGGTGTCAGCAGTTCTTCTTAAAGGGTACCCCTTCTAATGCAATTACTGGTGGCTGCTGTCGGCCAGCGTATGCCACGCTGGGTCAATGAAGCATGGACCGAATACGCTCGCAGGATGCCTCCGGGGCTGGCTTTGTCCCTGCGTGAAATCAACCTGGCAAAACGTGGCAAGAATGCCGATACCAAACGTTTGACTGCGATTGAAAGCAAGGCGCTATATGATGCCATGCCGAAACGCGCCAGGATTATTGCGCTGGATGTTCAGGGCCAGGCATGGTCGACGGAAAAACTGGCCGCTAACCTGGAGTTATGGATGGGTGAGGGCCGTGATGTCGGTTTCATGATTGGCGGGCCGGATGGCATCGCAGCGGATATTATGCAAAAAGCGGATAACCGCTGGTCACTCGGACCACTGACATTGCCGCATCCCCTGGTCCGGGTGGTACTTGCCGAGCAGTTGTACCGGGCCTGGACCATCACTCAAAATCATCCCTATCACCGCGCATGAATAAAATACATTCAATACTATTGGCCTCAGGATCTCCCCGACGCAGGGAATTGCTCAAGCAATTGGCGGTCACATTCAAGGTGGCTGCAGCGGATATAGACGAATCCATTATCGATGGTGAGGCACCAGAGGATTACGTTGTGCGCCTGGCTCGCGAAAAGGCCCTGGCGGGGTTTGAGCAAAATGGCGGGCAGGTTCCGGCCCTGGGCTCTGACACCATTGTGTTGTTAGACGGTCAGATTCTGGGTAAACCGGAAACGCGGGCAGAGGCTGAAAGCATGTTGCAAAGCCTGTCAGGTCAGACACACCAGGTTTATTCAGCGGTGGCGCTGGCGCTTGAAGCTGATAATGTGCTGGATACACTCAATATTACCGCGGTGACATTCGGGAAAATGCCGGTTGAATGGATTAGGCAATATTGCCAGGGCGACGAACCCATGGACAAGGCTGGCGCCTATGCAGTGCAGGGCGGGTACAGGGACAGTACATTCGTCGTATCGAGGGTAGTTACTCTGGGTGTAATGGGCCTGCCATTGTTTGAGACGGCAGAATTGCTCCGCCGCGCCGGCTTGCTGGCATGATGAAGGATTGGTTTCGCCAGACATTGCCAATTGACCTCGGTCATCGCCGGGGCCTGTTCGGGTGTTATGCTTGCTCTCCTGAATTCAACGCCGGTTACGGAATAACATACGTATGAGCGAAGAAATCCTGATCAATGTAACACCCACTGAAACCCGTGTTGCGTTGGTTGAAAATGGTATGTTGCAAGAGGTTTCCCTCGAGCGGAACAGTCATGTCGGTTATCTGGGCAATATTTACAAGGGTACCGTGTCCCGTGTGCTGCCGGGTATGCAGGCGGCATTCATCGATATCGGTCTGGATCGCACGGCCTTTTTACATGCTTCGGATATCTACCGGGTAGAACGTGAGCAAATGCCGGACGATCCTCCGCCGGAACCCCCCATCGCTTCCCTGGTCCGTGAGGGTGAAGAGGTGGTGGTACAGGTTATCAAGGATCCGCTGGGCACCAAGGGCGCCCGTCTGACAACCAATCTGAGCATCCCGTCACGATTCCTGGTGTTGCTGCCCGAAAGTGAAACCCTGGCGGTATCGCTGCGTATCGAAGATGAAGTGGAACGTGAGCGTTTGAAAAGCCTGCTGGCCACCATGCGTGAACATAAAGGCATGCACGGTTATATCGTTCGGACCAATGCTGAAAACACCAATGAATTCGTCTTGTCGGCAGACATGTCTTACCTGGAAAAAATCTGGGAATGTATCGTTGAGCAAACCCGTATCAGCAAACCTGGTGAATGTATTTATGAAGACCTTGCCTTACCGTTGCGGGCATTGCGCGACCACATGCATGAAGAGGTCGAGAAAGTACGCATAGATTCAAGCGTAGAATTCGATCGCCTGAAGGATTTCACCGGCAAGTTTTTACCCGAGTGGAGCCAGCGGATCGAATTTTATTCTGCCGAGCGTCCGATATTTGATCTGTATGGTATTGAGGACGAAATTGACAACGCCCTGCACCGTACGGCACCCTCTTAAATCGGGTGGCCACCTGGTCATTGATCAAACCGAAGCAATGACTACGATTGATGTGAATACCGGTGCATACGTGGGTCATCGCACACTTGAAGAAACAATCTATAAAACCAACCTGGAGGCAGCGCAGGCCATTGCCCGGCAACTGCGCTTACGAAACCTGGGTGGCATTATTATCATCGATTTTATCGACATGCATGACGAGGAGCATAAACGCCAGGTCATGCTGGCGCTGGAGCGTGCACTCGATCGTGATCATGCTAAAACCAATATCTGTGAGATTTCCTCGCTGGGCCTGATTGAGATGACCCGCAAACGTACGACGGAAAGTCTGGGCCATCTCTTGTGCGAGCCTTGTCCCCGTCTGTTCCGGGCGCGGCGTGTTAAAAAGTGCGGAAACGGTTTGCCTCGAGGTATTCCGGGAAATCCTGCGCTCAAGCCGACAGTTTGAAGCCAGCCGACTGCTGGTAGTCGCATCAACCGGTGTAGTGGATAAAATCCTGGATGATCAATCCACCACCGTGGCTGAACTGGAGGAAGTAATAGGAAAATCCATCCGCTTCCAGCGTGAAGACCAGTACACCCAGGAACAGTTTGACGTAGTGCTGTTGTAGGCCCTAATGAACAGTTTGCGTAAATTTTTCCGAAGGGTAAGAACGCTGCTATGGACAGCGTTGACGTTGCTGACGGTGTTGGCAGCAGTGATCGTGGGCATAGGCAAACTATTAATGCCCTACAGCGTCCATTACCAGCCCGAGTTGGAGGCCTGGCTGAGCAAGGCTTTTAATCAACCGGTCAAGGTGGAAAGTTTTAACGGCGAGTGGAAGGCATTCGGGCCGCGCATCAGCCTGCAGGGTGTCACCCTGATGCCCGGATGGCATGAAGTCCGAGATTGCCATTAACCAGGCCGCCCTCGATATCAAACCACTCAATGCCTTGATTCCCGGCAGGCCCCTGTACAGTTTCCGCATTATTGGTGCAGACCTGGCTCTTGAGCGGACAACCGATGGCCGTTACGTATTGTCCGGTCTGGGTGTAAGCAAAAAAAGACCGGGTAAAAACAGCAATCCCGGTTTGCGGGATGTAGCTTTAAACGGCGAGGTCCGCCTGCAGGATATCAGCCTTAGTTTTGATGATCCCTGAACGTGAGATTCACCTTGTTTTGAGTAATGTGAACGGACGCCTGAAAATGGCTGGCAACCACATGGCGGCCGAGATCCAGGCCCGGATAACAGACAAGGACAGACGACGCGTAGTCGGTGATCTGGATGCAATCGTACAAATCAAGTTAGATGATAAACAGCATATCTCGGAAGCACACTGGCATATCAAATCCGGTGAGTTGATGCTGGCGGAGCTGGTCAGGCAACTACCACATCACCCTTTGCTTCCCGTCTCCGGGCGTTTGAATGCCGAGGTTTGGGGTGAATGGCAACAGGGCAGTCCACAGGAGATGCAGGGTGTACTGGATCTTCGCGATGCGAAACTGTCTTCACAATCCGGTCCGCTGCTTATTGATCACCTGAACAGCCGTTTTAATTTTGAATTTACGCAGCGCAAGAATTGGCGTATGGATTTATCCGACCTGACGGTTGAATATGAAGGTACAGAATGGCAAAGCCAGCGCTTCAGCCTGGCCAGGAATATTCCACAGAACCTGGGTCTCTGGGTCAGTACCGATTACGTTGAACTGGATTATCCCTTTGCAGTTGACGCAAAGAATTATGGCGAATTACAACGCCCGGTGGCCGGATGCTCTGCCGCAGCGAGCGCAGGGGTGATGTGACGGATTTTGACCTGGTTATGGACGCTAAATGGCAGTTGATCAAGGCTGCAGGCCAGCTTGAAAACGGCCATTTTTGGGGTTGGGGCAAGGGGCCTGCCATCGAGGGTATTAACGCACAGATTGCAATTGATGCCGGGGACGGCAATATCAGTTTTGGCGGGCAGTCGATCAAGCTGGACTGGCCATCTGTATTCCGCCGCCCATTGTTTGTTGAGATGACCGATTGCAGGTTGGAAGTCCTCTGGGCAAACAAAAGTGACTGGCAGTTTGACCTGAATTATTGCCGCATCGAAAACGATGATATCAGCGCCACCGCTCGTGTACGTATGGCATCCAGCGAAGGTAAACCCGTTATAGATGTCAATGCTGCCTTGGAGCGTGGAGACATTTCACGTTTCGGTGATTACTGGCCCGAAAACATAATGAGTAATAAAGTCCCTGCATTGGCTGCGCACATCCCTGCTCAGCGGCCAGGTTTCGAAAGGGCGTTTTTCCATGGTCGGTGACCTCGACGATTTTCCGTTCAAGAACCATCGTGGCCGAATGCAGGCCATTGCACCGGTGGAGAATGTGGACCTTAGATACGCAAACGGTTGGCCGCATGTAAAACAGGTGAATGCCGTTGCAGAGTTTGAAGGTCCCGGCATGTATATTGAAGGAACTGTTGGAGAAACTGCCGGCGCAACGGTGGATAAAGTGACCGCCCAGCATTGGTGATTTCAAAAAGCCGGTGCTGGATGTGAAGTACCAAACATCAACGCCGTTGTCGTCTTTGATCGGCTTTATTAAGCAAACGCCGCTACTCGATAGTTTGGCGCTGGACCCGGACCAGTTTGAGTTTGCCGGGGATTCGGAAATAACCGGCCATATACATACCCGCCTGGGGAAATCTTCCAAACCCTTGCAGGTCACCGGTGAACTGTCATTAAAGGGTAATCAGTTCACCGACCAGGTATCCGGTACCGTGCTGGACGGCATCACAGGCATTCTGAACTATGATCGTGAGGGGCTTAAAGCGAAGGGTCTGGCCAGTACTTACAAGGACATTCCGGTGAGCCTGGAAATCACTGCCGACTGGGATGCAGACGAGGTATTTCGCGCCAGTCTGCATGGCAACTTGCCGGTTGAAAAAGTCGTTCCGGAAGATTTACTTCGACGTGAACCGCTATTTAGTCGGGCTACCGGCACCGGCCGATGGGATATCAGCCTCAGTGTGGCTTCGGTGGCGGGCAGTGAAGAAAAGGAGACCTGGCTTGAGATTTACAGTGGGCTTGAAGGAATAAGTATTGACCTGCCTGCGCCACTGGGAAAAATCTGCTGATCTTAGCTGGCCCCTGTTGGTGCGTTACCCCATTCGGGCGGAAAAGAACATCTTAACTGCGGATTTGTTGAGTCAACTGCAGCTTAAAATGGAGTTGTCAAAAGATGATGCCCGGCCAATCCGTGCCGCTGTTCAGTTGGGTGGAAAGGTCGAAAACTTACCAGACCTGGGTCTGTTTGTTGTTAACGGTTCAACATCAATGTTTGATCTGGATGGCTGGATTGACCTGACAGTAGAGCGTCTAAGCGAGACAGAAGATGTTGGCGGGCTCACCTTGCAGACCGCCAGCGTGGATGCCGGCAAGTTATGATTTTTGACCGCCGTTTTGATGAAGTCGGGCTTGAGATGTTATACGACGACGGGGTTATCAGCGGAGATTTTCGAAAGTGAGGATATCACGGAACGGTTCGTTATTACAAAAACGAAGAGGGTTCCCACAGCATGTCCGGAGAGTTTGAACGGCTGATGCTGCCGGATCCGGTTACCGAGGGCGTGACCATGGAGTCCGACCCTTCCAGCCTGCCGGAAATGCATTTTTATGCTAAAGAATTCAGTTACCTGGGGATAAATATGGGAGAAACCCGTATCGAGGGTTATCCGCTAAAAGATGGCTTCCATATCGAGTCTATCAAGGCGCAATCACCCAGTTTGATACTCAGTGCGCGGGGTGACTGGATAAGGGATGATGCCGGTGAACGTTCGGATTTTAATATCCATATTACCTCGGAAAGCCTGGGCACGGTACTGGAAGCCATGGACATATCGTCAGCCATGCAGGGTGGACAGACGCTGATCCACTTTGATGCCTGGTGGCAGGGGTCCGCCGGCCGCCTTCGCGCTGGAGCGCTTGAATGGCGATATGGATCTCAGCGTGGTCCAGGGCAATATATTGACTGCAGATCCCGGCGCCGGGCGTATGCTGGGTTTACTTAGCCTGACGGAATTGCCACGGCGACTGGCGATGGATTTCCGGGATGTATTCAATGAAGGTTTTTACTTTGACGAAGCCAAGGGCACGATGAGATTTGAAAATGGCACGAGTTATACCGATGACCTGATATTGAGTTCAACAGCAGCCGACATAACCATTACCGGCAGTACCGACCTGGTGGCGCAAACATTTGATTACGAATTTGTCGTGCGGCCAGGTGTCAGTAAAACTCTGCCGGTAATCGGGGCCATAGCCGGTGGGCCGGTTGGTGCTGCCGCCGGTTTGGCGTTACAGGCCCTGCTGCGTGATGCGCTGGGTGAAGCGGCAGAGGCAAGGTACAC
>PVMK01189307.1_pt1 | contig 14887 bp, 18 predicted proteins | sample 1853481 | NCBI WGS metagenome assembly PVMK01 (sample SAMN08533507, study PRJNA380276) | Marine sediment metagenome, whole genome shotgun sequencing project.
TTTCAGTTTTCACAGAACAATTTGCAGCCCTAAATGTGCTATTTTTCAGGGCGGAGTACTTAGCTGATAGTCTAAAGGATTGAAATCCTCTTTTCTATGAGCTCTAGGCTATGAGCTTTTGACTGCCTTACTCTTGAACGTAATCTACTATTTTTGAGATAGCTTAAATCAAAATTGATCGCATATTTTCCCGGCTTGTAAGTGTTGTAATCTTTTACTGCTAACAAAAAAATGCGTGAAAGGAGGGTAATATGGCTGTTAAAGTTTTAATTAAACGGAAATGTCCGAAAGACAAAGAAAGGGAACTTTTTCGCAGCATCAAGGAAATTAGACGCCGGGTCCCGGAGCAGCCAGGCTATATTTCAGGAGAATACTTAAAATCCATAGACGATACCAATGAAATAGTCGCAATAAGTTCTTGGTACACTTTAGAAAGCTGGCAAGCCTGGTTTGAAAGTGAGGAAAGAAAGGAGATTCAGTCCAAAATAGATTCTATTCCGGGGGTAACGACTGAATATTCAATTTACAGGTATATAAAGACCCGCTAATAAGGAGCCGTGAAGATGATCAAGATTCATATAAGAAGAAAAGTACCGGAAAACAAGGCTGATGGCCTGAAGTTGTTGATCAATCAATTAAGGGGAGTGACCATGGGCACGCCGGGATATGTCGCCGGTGAAACCTTGCAACGGGTGGACAAACCCGGAGAGAGCCTGGTGGTCACCAAATGGCAATCAGAATTTTACTGGGAACAGTGGATCCAGAGGAAAGAACGTGCTGAGATTCAGGACAAAATTGATGAGTTGCTGGGGGAAGAGACTGTATACGAAATCTATGAATATGATTAGATTATAAAAACTTCTGTGCAAGTCCGAAAAGTACCATTCCGACGATCACGGTTCCTCCCAGAGATTTGGTTAAAATGGCAAACAGAAAAGTTGGGATGGCAACAATAAACTCGAGCCGCCAGAGGTCAATAGACCGGGTGGCACCGTCGGTGACCAGTGCCGGCAGTAATATTGCACTTAGAATGGCCGCCGGAATAAAATCCAGCCACTCAACCAGCCATGAAGGCAGACTTCGTTTGGTCAGATAAACGAGCGGCAGCCAGCGCGGCAAAAAGGTCACAAGACCCATACCTAAAATGACTGCCAGATATTCTTTTGACACCATCCTAACGTCCCTCTCCAGAGAGTTTCTTCTTTAAAGCCACACCGATTGCAGCAGCGGTCATCGAGGCGATAACGATGTAAGAATTGCCCGGTATAAACATGGACAGGAACACCGCAAATATTCCGGCTATTACGGCGGTGATGACATAGATAAAACCTCTTATTTGAAATACAAGCAAACAGATGAACATGGCAATAAGGGCGTAATCAATACCGAAGGCATGGGCCGGAATAAATTGACCGCCCATGCCCCCCAGCACCGTTGTAATAATCCAGGTAAAATTAGCCGTATAATTGGTCACCAGGGCCGAATTTAAATCCCACCGGGAGTCCCTGAATTTGGAAAGATTAACGGCAAAGCTTTCATCGGTCACGCCATAGGCAAAAAAAGAAAGCTTTTTTCTGTCGGCATTTTTTAGAAAAACAGCCAGGGCCGAACTCATCAGAAAATGCCTTAAATTAACCATGAAAGTCGTTGCCACGATTGAAAACAGCGAAGCCCCGGCCGCCAGCATCGACACGGCGATAAACTGGGCGCTGCCCGCAAAGACAATCATTGACATCAGCCCGATTTCCAGCGGTGACAGCCCCGCCTTTTGGGCCAGCACCCCGAAAGCCAAACCGATTGGCAGGTACCCTAGACAGATGGGCCACGCGGCTGCCATGCCCCGGGAAAAGGGTGTCTTTCTACGCTCGGGGCCATTATCTTTTTTTGGTTTTATCGGACTCATCGGCTAAACCAAACACTGTGTTGCTACCGGATTTTTAAAACTGCACGGCATCAGGGCCACACATTTTCCGCAGACATCGGTGGTTTCCGGAAGATCTGAAAAGTAATCCAACATCCGGTGGTTCTCATTCAGGCGGTCCCAGCAAAGCCGTCTTTCAAAGCCATCCTCGCTGAGGGCCTCCACCGGACAGGCTTTTATGCACTGACCGCACTCTTTGCCGGCTTTGAGCAGGCAGGCCTCCTGGGTTTCAATCAGGGGATGATCGCCCAACTCCGCCTCGCTCACAAGGCTTCCCAGACGACCGGTGCTGCCCACGTGGGTAATGAGCATGTGGTGGACGCCGAACCGGCCGAGGTTTACCAGATGCGCCAGGTGTTTGTGCGACCAGCGCGCCATTAATTTAACTTCATCAAAATTGTGGGTCGCCGGTGTCAGGCCCGATTTAAATCCATGCTCGGTCAACAGATTACCTAACGCCTGAGTCAGCCGCCCAATCAGATCATTGGTTTGAACATAGGCCAGGCCCCAGTTACGACAGGGTCGATCGCCTTTGCGATTTTCTTTTACCAGCTCTTTTATAAACGGTATATAAAATACAATTACCGACTGGGCACTCGGCAGAAGATCTTTAGGAAGAAGATGGTCATCGGCCGCAATTTGCGGTAATTGATCGAAGCGTGAATCAACGGGAGCTGTCGCCAGCAACGGGACCTGCCACCAACCGTCGGCTCCCAGCCGTCCGGGTTCGTCGGCAACAAATTTTTCAGCGAATTTCCTCAATTCATCAACAGTGATGGCATTTGTCATCATCCAATCTGTCTCCTTTAAAAAAATGCTTGAAGCTTGGAGGCCAGGAGGCTTTTTGCGAAACATAACAATCGGCTTTCAGGCATTCCAGCTTCATAGCTTCCTTCTCATTTCTATCCTGTTTAATCCAAGATTTTGATGATCGCAACATTTAAAAATTCGGAAGCTAGTTATACGTCTCGGAATTTCTACAACTTGTTGAAATATAGTGTTTTTAGTGGCCGCCCGCGTTGGTAAGCCACATGGAATGATGGAATAGTGGAATGTTGGAATACTGGGTATGAAAAGCGGAAAAAGATCTATTCTACAAAAATGTTGAATCTAACTTTTATGATGATAGTCGTCAGACATCCATTTTCTGCTTTTGCCCCCAAAAATACGCCAATGTTACGAGAATATCAATACAATACCGCATCATTCCATCCTGCAGACCATGCCGGCGGGGTCGGCCATTTAGCGCAGCAGCTGCCCCTTGCCCGGGTGGTGGCCCACCCCAGGGCGGCAAAGTTCCTTGCAGACCAATCAATAATTGATCGGTTGCTGGAGAGCAGAATAATGCTTGACATTGGATAGTTTCATATCAGATAAGATATATTATTATTTATAATTAATAAATTATTATATTCCTTAAGAAATTACCTGTCGCTTATGAAGGCCATCCAAAAGAAAACCCTGCATCAAGAAATTGCCAATAATCTCAGAGAGATGATTATGTCCGGCGAGCTCAGAGAGGGTGATAAAATAAAGGAAGATGAACTGTGCACCGTTATGGAAATAAGCAAAACTCCCCTGCGAGAGGCCCTGCGGGTTTTGAGTGCCGAGGGGCTTATCCGGCTGATTCCAAATCGCGGATCCTATGTAACCACCCCGACGTTTGAAGAAATTAAAGAAATGTTTGATGTCATGAGTGTGCTGGAAGGCGTTTGCGCGCGGACAGCCGCTGAGAAGATGAGCAGCGCGATTTTAAAAAATTGGAGGATATTCACCACCAGCTTGAAAAGAACTTCAGACTTAAAGATCAAAAGCAATATATTCACCACAACAATTTGTATCATGCCTTCGTACAAGAGTTGGCCGGCAACAAAACCTTGAATCAGATAGTCAATGGACTCCGGCAAAAAATCTTACTTTACCGGTTCAAATCGCTGAATTTATCCGGCCGGTTTGAACAATCCATCCAGGAACACCGTGATCTGTTAGAAGCCTTTCGCAACCGGGATGCTGAAAAGGCAGAATTATTGATGAAGTCCACATGAAAAAGCAAAGTGAGGCCTTGGAAAAATTAGCAACGTAAAGAAAGGAGGTGTTGCATTTTTTAAAATCTAATGTCCGACTGTCAAAACGGGCTGCTCCACCCCTGTCAGCGCCGGCTCCGGAACCTGAATCTTAAAGAATCTCACCCTCAATCGATTTGTTATAAGGGCAATAACCCGTCACGGCAAAGCGGATATTTATTGGCTTAAACCATAAAAAAAAGGGGGTTATCATGAGGTCTAGCAAAACTTTAATTTACCTAAGTATCACTCTGGCCGTGGCCTTTGCGTTTATGTTTGTTCAAGCCGAAACTTCCTTAGCCAAATCCATGACCTTAAAGGTCTCTCATCAATTCGCTAGAGGAGATGTCCGGGATCAGATGGGTCGCGTGTTTGGCGAAATGGTCACCAAACGAACCAATGGTGAAATAAAATTTCGCCACTACCCCGCCAAATCACTGTACAAGCCGAAAGAACAATGGGATGCCATGCGCAAGGGGGGACTGGATATGTCTGTTTTCCCGCTGGATTATGCCTCCGGCAAGGTCCCCCAGCTGTCCATCACCTTAATGCCCTGTTCGGTGGCCAACATCCAACAGGGACTCACCTGGAGAAACAAGCCGATCGGAAAAAAAGTTGACGCCCTGATGGAGGCCAACGGGGTTCGCAACCTGGTCTGGGCCTGGTTTGACGGCGGCATGGGCCAGCAAAATAAAGCAGATAAAAGTACCTGCCGACGTCAAAGGAACCAAGCTGCGGGCCGCCGGCAAAAAGTATGAATTTATGATGCGCGAAGCCGGAGCCTCTATTACCAGCATGCCCTCTTCGGAAACCTACCATGCCCTGTCCACCGGCGTTCTGGATACCATGATGACGTCTTCAGCTTCTTTCGTTTCCTACCGACTTTACGAGGTGCTCAAATACATCAATGCACCACGGGATTACTCCATCTGGTATATGGCGGAAAATTTGGTCATCTCCGAAAAAACCTGGCAGCGGCTCACCCCGGATCAGCAAAAAATCTTCCTGGAAGTGGCCGAGTGGATGCATAAAAACTGGATCTATCCGAATTTTAAAACCCTGGTGGACAAACTGATTGCCGCTTACACCAAAGCCGGCGTTGATATCCACTATATGACTGAAGCCGAATTTAACGTCTGGATGGATTTTGCCAAAAAAGACCGCCTGGAAAAACTTCGCCGAGACTGTGGACGGGGGGCAGGAACTGCTGGATCTGGCTGCTGATGCTATGAAATAATTGAGCGTAAACACTTGATGTAGGTTGTCCGTTGTTAATGACGGACCTACAACCAAAACGAAGGCAAACAATCTCTTTTTTGTAGGGGCGGGGTTTATCCCCGCCCAAAAAAGCGTTTGCAGAAGCCATCATAACCTTTGGCCGGATTGCTCTTCACCTCCCACCGGTGCTATCCGGGCGGGGATAAACCCCGCCCCTACGCAGTCGAGTGAGAAAATGGGATGAATTCAATTACCTATAACCTCTTTTTGGGTTATAGTTCCGAAAAAAAGTAACCAATTAAAACCTTACCTTGCTTCAACTATCGCAAAATAAATGGGACCGGAATCATGAAACAGCTTGGACGAATTTTACGCCGGGTCATTGATGGGTTGACCTACCTTACGGGCTGGACGGCAGCTTTATGCCTGGTTGCAGCGGCAATAATCGTAACCGAAGGGGTTGTCGTCAGAAAAATACTGGGTATTTCCACCATCTGGCAAATAGAGGCGTCGGTGTTTTTGTTGATTTTTGTGGTTTTCGCCGGAGCACCGTTTGTCCAGAAAAATGAACACCATCTCAATGTGGATCTGGTGATCATTCATCTCCCACCCCGAATCCGGGAAATAGTACTCATTATTGTTTCCATTATATCCTGTCTTATGGCAGCCGTCCTGGCATGGTATGCATGGCCCATGTGGTGGGAAGCTGTTGTCGGAAATCATCACACGGAGTCTCTTTGGGGTCCTCCCCTGTGGATTCCGTATTTATTTCTGCCCCTGGGAATGACCCTGCTCTTTTTGCAGTATATTATTTACATCCGAGACAAAATAGTCAATCTGAGAAAAGGTGATATCACTGAAGAGGCCGAGCGCTTTGAGCTGAAGGACATAGATATACCAGAAAAACAAAAAGACACATAGAAAAGGATAACCTGCAATGAGTGAACTTGCCCTGGCGGGTCTTTTGTTTGGAAGTGCTTTTGCGTTGTTAGTATCCGGCATACCAATATGGGCAGGATTGGCCGGCGTATCCTTGATCTTCATACTGATCTTCTCTCCTCATCTGTTGGAGACCGTTCCCTATGTGCTGCATGGCAGTATGGACAGCTTCGCGCTGCTGGCCATACCCCTGTTCATTCTTCTCAGCGCCCCCATCGCCGAATCAGACGCAAGTAAAGACTTATACGAAACCCTGCACAAATGGCTCTATAAAATTCCGGGAGGTCTGGGTATTGCCAACATGATCGGTTGCGGTATCTTTGCAGCCTTATGCGGCTCCAGTCCGGCGACGGCGGCGGCCATCGGCGGCATCGGAATACCGGAAATGCGAAAGCGCGGTTACTCTCCTGCCTTGAGTACCGGTTTGATTGCCCACGCGGGAACCTTTGGCATATTGATTCCGCCCAGCGTGACCATGATCCTCTATGGTGTGGCCACCGAAACATCCATCGGCAAATGTTTTATCGCCGGTGTTTTGCCGGGTATTCTCGAAATACTCCTCAGTTGTATCTGGGTCGGCGGTATTTTCTACTACCGCAAAATTGTGCCGGCCCAACCCGGTTCCATGTATTATATCGAGGACCGCGGCCAGATGGAATCATTTTCCTGGCAAGAACGATTCACATCCCTGATCAAGGTCTTGCCGTTTGTCTTAATCATCATGGGCATCATGGGCTCCCTTTATGGGGGGTGGGCAACACCCAGCGAAGCCGGCGGATTGGGAGCTGTGCTCTCACTGATATTTGTGATGACGATCTATAAAATTTACAAACCCCGGCAGCTCTGGAAGATATTTACCAAGGCGTTAAACGAAAGCAGCATGATATTGATGATCATGGCCGCTGCTTTGTTGTTCGCCTATGTCTCTTCCGATTTATATGCCACCCAGGCCCTGGGAGAATTGATTTTAACACTACCACTGGGAAAGTGGGGGATTATCTTCCTGATTAATATATTGCTGTTACTCCTGGGGTGTTTTATTCCTCCGGCCGCGGTTATTTTAATGGTGGCGCCGCTTCTGCTCCCCATCATTCGGGGGTTGGGATTTGACCCCATCTGGTTTGCGGTCATCATGACGGTCAATCTTGAAATCGGTCTGGTAACACCGCCCGTGGGGCTGAATCTTTATATCGTTAAAAATATAGCACCGGACGTCCCTATGTCCACCGTCCTGCTGGGAGTCATCCCGTTTGTGATCATTGAAATCCTTGTCATCGTTTGTGTGTCTATCTGGCCGGCGCTGGCGCTTTGGCTGCCGAACAAAATGATAGGGTAGTGTTATTCACCAAAATATCTTGTACAAACCTTAATGGGTATTTAAATAAAGTTCAGTCCCTAATCGGTAAAATTCCAAGCACCAAAATACAAATATCAAATAATACCCAAATTCAAATTTCCAATAATTCAAACGAAATTGATATCAGTATGTGGGAGCGGCTTTTAGCTGCGATTAAAATTTTAAATCGATTGATTATGACGTTGTGTATACTTGGTGGAGGGTGATATGGGTGGTACATCGCTCGGAGATTGTTTTACTGAAAGCTTTTTAGCCCGCAAAGAAAAGCCGGCCATAACTTTTCTAAGAGATGGCCGGGTAGAAACACAAATCTCCTATCTTGAATTAGAGCGGGATGCCAACCGGATGGCCAACACGTTTCAGACTCTGGGGGTTAAAAAAGGTGACCGGGTCATCCTTTTCATCCCCAAATCATTAATATTTGTCGTTGGCCATCTGGCACTTCAAAAGCTGGGCGCCATTTCCGTGCCGTTGAATCCCGGCTTTAAGCAATCAGAAATGCAATATCTGCTGGGAGATGCGCAGGCAAAGATAATTTTACTGGATCCGCAAAAAGAGTCATTCATCAGACAAATAGCTCCCGAGCTCACTACCCTGGTCATCGACAGCCGGAAGCCCTATCAGGATATCGACATTTTTAGAACTGCCGCTGAAGATTTCTTCCCGGTTGAAATCGGCCCGGAAGACCCCGGGCTCATCATATACACCTCGGGAACTACGGGGAAACCGAAAGGGGCAGTCTTAACATCGCGAAACCTGGTTCATGATGCTCGCAATATCATCAATATCTGGGAGATCAGTAACACAGATGTGCTCTGCCATGCCCTGCCGCTTTTTCATGTTCATGGACTTTGTTTTGCTCTGCACACATCGTTGTTGGCAGGCGCCCATATGCTGATGCTGGATCAATTTTCTCCGGCAAGGGTAATTGAAACGTTGCGCAAACAGGACGGGCAAGCTGTGTGCACCGTCTTTATGGCCGTCCCTGCCATGTATGCCAAGTTGATGGAGCACATCGGTGACAAGAAACCTGATTTCTGCCATATGCGGTTATGGACCTCCGGATCAGCGCCCCTTCTGGCTCAGGACTTTGAGCGCATACACAAGCTGTTCGGCAAAGAACCGGTGGAACGGGAAGGAATGTCGGAAACCGGGATGAATTTTTCCAATCCGCTGCGGGGCAAAAGAAAGCCGGGGTCCATCGGCATCCCCCTGCCGGCGCTGGAGGTGCGCATTGTCGATCCGGAAACCGGCATCGATGTACAATCCGGACAAACCGGTGAGATATGGCTCAAAGGACCGGCCGTCTCTCCGGGCTACTGGCAAAAACCGGAGGAAACCGCCAAAACTTTTGAGCAGGGATGGTTTAAAACCGGCGATCTGGGAAATATCGATGCGGACGGGTACTACTATCTCACCGACCGCATCAAACACATTATCATCACCGGCGGGGAAAATATCTCTCCCACAGAAATTGAATGTGTTATCAACCAGGTGCCGGGCATCGCGGAATCATCGGTGGTGGGCATTACTCGATGAAAAATGGGGAGAAAAAGTGGTGGCCGCTGTGGTCAAAGATCCTGAGGCGGATCGTTTCCGCAGACGAAATTCAGACGCCTATTGTAAAAAACACCTTCACGACTGGAAGTGCCCCAAGGAGATTGCTTTTGTGGAAGAACTGCCGCGGAACACCATGGGCAAGGTGTTAAAAGAAGATATTAAAAAATTCTTTTAATCAAAGATTGAGGGGGGCTAAGTTAACCCTCTTTTCTTTTGTTTACATATTGAAACAGCCGCTTTTCGACATCCGGATCGATATGCGGTTTTTCGTATTCGGTCAGCCGCTTTTCAAGAAGATTTCCCGCTCTTTGAGTAAGGTCGCGCGGCTCCATTTCAAACCATTTATTGTGCATCGCCTGGATACTCAGGTCGGGAATGAAAAACTCATCCCGGCAGCGCACCACGGTATGGTCCTCCATCAGATAATTGCCGGAGGTGCCCAGCTCTTTAATCAGGTCCATGGCATAGGCGTCATCTGTGAACTCCACCGGCTGCATCAGTTTTTTTGTGGCTCCGCAGAGGTCTTCGTCCGCAATAAATTTCTCATAGCTCATGGCAACCATGGAGCCGTACGTGCCGCAGGCGTGGAGGCTCAAATGAACGCCGCTTAAGGCTGCCGTGGTCAGCATCATCGCCGACTCCATACCGGCCTGGTAGTCGAGACAAAACGACTCGGTCAAAGCCCCCTGGCTGCGGCAGGGTATGTTGTAATACTGTCCCATGGCCGTGGCGATGGCGGTGTGTTTGGCATCTTCGGGTGAGCCATTCACGTAACCACCGGTTTTCATCTCCGTGGGGCTGCCGCCCAGACCGTAGACGATGGGCGTGCCGGGATTGATAAGCTGGGCCAGGCAGATGCCGGCCAGGGTTGTCGCATTGGAGATCACCAATGACCCGGCAATTGTAATCGGGCCGGTGGTGCCCAGGGTACAGGCCGAGTGGATGATCAACGGCTGCCCGGCTTCGGCAAATACCAATATGGCATCGATCATCTCACCGGCATACTGCAACGGCGACAGGGAGTCGACCAGGGAGATCATCACGGGCTCGTCCATATTATCCCAGATCATTTTCGCCAGGTTCAGAGAATCTATGGCGGCCGCTTCAGAAACTGAACTTCCCATGATTGGCTTGTCGGTCAAAAGCATGGTGGCCAGCAGGATGTCCAGATGGGCCGTCGCCGGGGGAACGTCGTTAGGCTGCACCACCATAGAGCTGTTAAAGTCCAGATGCTTCGAAGTCTGCACCAGCTTGCAGAACTTTTGAACATCTGCCATTGTGGCGTTCCGCTTCTCTCCGGAAGGCTCGATGATGAACGGCGGGCCGTATCCGGGGGCCATGACGTAATTGTCGTCTCCGATTCGGATGCTCTTTTCCGGATTTCTGGCCTTTATTGAAAACGCCGATGGAACTGCTTCCATGGCTTTCCGTGATATCCTTCTTCCTCGAAAAAAACCATTTCTCCATCTGTGCGAAAGCCATGTTTTTTGAATATTCCCAGGGCCTTTTCGCTGGGGAACTTGATGCCGGTATCGTGCAGCAGTTCCAGTGAATACTTGTGAATGGTATCCAGGGTTTTTTGCTCGAAGTTGATGATCGCTCTGTTCATTGTGTTTATCCTTTAACACTTCCACTTTTTAGGTTGCCATCAGTTTCCGGGCCAGTTCCACCGCACCCGGTGCATCATCGCTGTAACCGTCCGCGCCGATCTGATCTGCAAAGGTCTCGGTCACGGGCGCCCCGCCTATGATGGTCCTCACGGCAAGCCCGGCTTCTTTAATGGCTGCCACGGTATCCTCCATGGCCGGCATGGTGGTTGTCAGCAGCGCGGAAAGGCCCAGCACATCTGCGTTGTGCTCACTGGCCGCTTTTACGAACTTGTCCGCATCCACATCGACCCCCAGATCCACCACGCTGAATCCGGCGCCCTCCATCATCATGGCCACCAAATTCTTGCCGATGTCATGCAGGTCGCCCTTGACCGTACCAATGATGACTGTCCCTTTGGAGGCGATCGATTCACTGCTCAAATAGGGCTTCAGCACTTCCAGACCGGCCTTCATGGCCCTGGCCGCCTGGAGCATCTCGGGCACAAACATCTCGCCCTCGGAAAACTTTTTACCCACTACGTCCAGGGCGCCAATCAGTCCTTGATCTAAAATTATGCTGATATCAGTTCCGGCCGCCAACTCGGCTTTGACCCCTTCTGCAGCCGCAGTTCGATTAAAAGTCAACACCGCCTCAAATATATCCTCTATTGCCATCGTCACACCTCCTTATTATCCGGGAGAAGCCCGGTCATTTCATATGGTTCTTCACATGAAAGAGTGCAGTCATTTTAATCCAGGAGACGAATTATATCTGTCATTTTTTGAATGCCTAAAATGCGCTAAAATGCCTAAAATTAAGGAATACTGTCTATTTTAGTTGGATTCACCCGTTGCGATAAGCCTCTAAGGGAGACAGCAAATATAACACAGTATATGAACGGGTCAATGTTCAGGCGCAAAACTGAAAATTAGTGCAAAAAATGCGCTATTGCCGATTGGAAACAAAATCGATCGTGCTGAAAGCACGTTCCACAATTTTAGGCATTTTAGGCACTTTTGGCATTTTAGGCATTTTCAGAACTGGGCTTTCCGCACAATTATTTAAATGGCAATTATCATGCACACATTTGGGAGAGGAGCCTTTTATTTATGCCCATTGGAAGCTCAGCACTTCCCGGTTCATGGCCTCGAAGTTCTCTCTGGGTGTATTGGGAGAAGTGGTTCCGGATGTGGAGAAAATGTAGCCCGACATGCCGCGGGCCTTCTCCAGATGGGCCCGGGTTTCCGTGGCCACCGCCTCCGGTTTTCCAATCAGCAGGGGACCGTTGGGATTGATGTTGTCGAAAATACAAATCCGGTTCCCGACCTTTTCCTTCAGCTCCCGCAGATCCAATACCGACGCCTGGGTCAGGTTGCCCGGCATAATGCCGTGGATGTCCATCTCCAGCAGCATATCCACGATGCCGGTCTTGACGATGGCACCGCACATGTGAGGCAGGACCCGTGCGCCCAGCCGGGATAGCTCATTGACCACCTTGCTCGTGGGCTCATGCACAAACTCCCGGTAATGGTTGGGGGAAATCAGCAAGGGGCACTCCATGTCGGCCCCGTAAAAAATGTAGTCCACACCCGCTTTGATCAGGGCTTGTCCGATCTCGATGTCCAGGGGCACCAATGCGTCCTGAAGGGCACGAACCAGTTCCGGGGTTATCATACATGTCGGCCATGATTTCGTTGGTGCCCCTCAGCCGGGTGGCGATGGTAAAAGGGGATATGCATGGCCTCGAAGTTCTCTCTGGGTGTATTGGGAGAAGTGGTTCCGGATGTGGAGAAAATGTAGCCCGACATGCCGCGGGCCTTCTCCAGATGGGCCCGGGTTTCCGTGGCCACCGCCTCCGGTTTTCCGATCAGCAGGGGACCGTTGGGATTGATGTTGTCGAAAATACAAATCCGGTTCCCCGACCTTTTCCTTCAGCTCCCGCAGATCCAATACCGACGCCTGGGTCAGGTTGCCCGGCATAATGCCGTGGATGTCCATCTCCAGCAGCATATCCACGATGCCGGTCTTGACGATGGCACCGCACATGTGAGGCAGGACCCGTGCGCCCAGCCGGGATAGCTCATTTACCACCTTGCTCGTGGGCTCATGCACAAACTCCCGGTAATGGTTGGGGGAGATCAGCAAGGGGCACTCCATGTCGGCCCCGTAAAAAATGTAGTCCACACCCGATTTGATCAGGGCCCGTCCGATCTCGATGTCCAGGGGCACCAATGCGTCCTGAAGGGCACGAACCAGTTCGGGGTTATCGTACATGTCGGCCATGATTTCGTTGGTGCCCCTCAGCCGGGTGGCGATGGTAAAAGGGGATATGTATTCGCAGGCAATGGGGACCTCTCCCTTCAGTTCTTTTTTCAGGATGGATAGGCCCTTTAAAAACCGTTCCATGCGGTGGGTGTACACATCGGCTTTGGCGATGCGGTCTACGTCTTCCATCGATCTGATTGTGGTTTTTTCGATCACCGGAAAAACATCTTCGGGGAAGCTGACCTTGCAGTCCAAAGCCTCGGGGATGATCCCGCCGATCAGACCCATGCCCACCATGACCCAGTCGAACTTGAACTCGTCCAAAGCCGCCATGTGGGCGTCGGCCATGGCCTGATCCTCAAGCAGGGCAGCTCTGAAAGTGGCGCCGAAATAGGTGCAGATCGGGGCTTCATAAAACGGGGCATTGGGAACCCGGTCCACCGGTTTGAGGTTGATGGCCGCATCCATTCTTTCTGTTGAATTCATATCGCTCACTTTCATCTTTTAAACGATCGCCCGAATCAAACAAAATCGATTTAAGCGACCAGTTTGAGTTTCGCAAAAAACAGGAAATAGCCAACTGGCTATCGGCGCGGAGCTGCTGCTCGTTCTTTCACCGGATGCCTCTCCTTGGCTCGTTCGAGAATCCCCTCCACCGTGCGGACGATTTGCTCATCCAGAGGTTGCGGTCTGTGGTTGGCTAAAATATCCTGCACCTTTTCAGTTAATTTCGTTTTCAGGTCTTTTGAGCCGGCCTTGGTCCAATTGGCATGGCTATCCCGGTTCATCAGCTTGGGGTACCAGACGGATCGGAAGTGATCGAAAGTGTGTTCTTCGGCCATAAAGCTGCCGCCGGGTCCCTGCTTATGGATAAGGTCCAGGGCCATACTTTCTTCATCGACCGGTATGCCTTTAAGAAAATTCTTGAGATAGTCGATGATCTCGTCGGCCATGACGATGCCTTCCCAACAGGCGGTGTAGCCTGACTCGAGATAACCAACGTCATGGATCAGGTTGCTGCCCACCAGGGCGGACTGAACAAGGGACATGGTGTAGTCGATGGCTGCGTGCTGATCGAGTGTTTTTGCGTCGGTGCAGCCGCCCGTATTAAAGTCGGGCAGATTGTAGAAATTGGCCAATTCCTTGAGGGCGATGTGGTCCAGGCAAAATTGCGGGCCTCCGTATAGGTTGACGCTGGTCCGCATGTCCAGAGGGAGAAGCTCCGCCACCATAAATGACCGGCGCTCCTTTATTTTTCAGTTGGGCTATCACCAGACCGCTGAGCATTTCGGCATTTGACAGCACAAGGCAGGCGGCCAGGGTTACCGGCGCGGTGCCGCCGGCCACCGGACCTGAGACGTTCAGGAGCGGGATGGATTTTTCAGCACAAAACAGGGCCAGTGCCAAGGGATCCCTGTCGTGGAGCAAAGGGGTGGTCGGTTCACAGTAAACCATAATGAACGGGACTCTTGCGGAAGTTGCTCTCGCTTCCTCCGCGCACGGTCACGGCCATTTCGTAGCAATCGGATAGGCCTTCAACGCTCCAGTTGGAGAACATCAGCGGTTTAGTGGTGTTAAGGAGCATGGCGGCAAAATCGAACCGATCGGTCACCACCGGGTCCAGGTCGTGAGAACGAGGATCGACTCCTCCGCTCATGCCCATGGTCATGGCGTAATCAAGATTGGGCAGGTAATCGACAATCCGGGCCGCCTTTGCGATATCATCCATGGTGGTGTCGCGGCGCTGGCCTGTCTCCACGTCGAGCACATACTGAATGGTCGGTCCGGTGCCGAAATGAATATTCTGTCCTTCTAGCTGCAGGGCCGGCTGTCCATTACGATCGAATACGGTAATACTGCTGGGGGCCGCATCCAGGCACTCTTCAACCAGACGGCTGGGGATCTTGACAAGGTCGCTGTCAATTACTTCGCAGCCTGCGTCTGCCATCAGCTCCACCGCTTCAGGCAGAAGAA